>Ga0222719_10001761_pt1 | contig 20521 bp, 19 predicted proteins | sample C33_34DmetaG_FD_165039 | JGI IMG/M metagenome (GOLD analysis project Ga0222719, IMG submission 165039) | Estuarine water microbial communities from San Francisco Bay, California, United States - C33_34D | ecosystem: Environmental > Aquatic > Marine > Unclassified | place: USA: California... | reverse complement strand
TGAAGTGTATCTGTGTTTACAGTAAGATTGGCACTCACATAGGTATTACCCACGACGTGAAGATTCGCATCGGGGGTTACCGTCCCGAGACCTATGGATTTATTTACCGTATCTACGTGAAGTGTGTTCGTGTCTACGGTCACGTTGTTTAAGATGTAGGCGTTACCAACGACGTGTAAAGTTGCATCCGGGTGATTTGTTTCGATACCTACGAAATGTTTATTCGTGTCCACGTGTAATGTGTTGTCCTCTACAGTGAGGTTGGAACTGATGTATGCGTTTCCTTCGACGTGAAGGTTCGCCTCAGGGGTGGACGTGTTAACACCAATCGAGTCTTTTACCGAATCAACAAAAAGGGTATCCGTATCGACGGTAAAATTATCGGCGACATTGAGTTCATTCGTTATGGTCGTCCCATACGTAATCTCTTTCGAGTCTACGTTATACATCATCAGATTGGAGTTGTTGACGTTTCGCACAGGGTTTATGAAAAGTGCATCTTGAGTGGTCGTGTTGTTAAATCCTGCAGTGTCCGTACCACCGTTGATGATGACCGAACCCGCCGCTTGTGAGGTGGGGTACCCCGCGTAGTAGCCTATGGCTATGGCTCCAGCACCTTGTAAGAACTTACCCGCACCTTCACCGATCGCGATAGCCTTCTCACCTTGTTGCGAGAAGCCCGCTTCCTTACCGATGGCGATGGAACTGTTTCCTTGTTGCGTCGAGGCTGAATCTTTACCGATGGCCACGGTGTTCGTACCTTGCGCTTGTCCGCCCGCATTCTCACCGATAGCCACGGCGAGCGTTCCTTGATTTTCGTAGCCCGCGTTACTACCTATGGCGATGGCGCTGACACCTTGGTTTGTCTCACCAGATCGTTTACCCACAGCCACGGCTGATTCTGCTTGTATGACACTTCCGGATTGGTATCCGATGGCTATCGAGTTCGATTGTTGACGGTCGTAACCAGCTCTGTAGCCCATGGAAATGAGGTGAGAATTGGAAGTCGTATGAATGGTACTTCCCGTATCTTCACCGATGAGTAAACGATTAAACCCGGAATTATCCACACGTCGAGTCGCGGCTATCGTTCCGTTTACATCTAGGTCCTTGGTGGGATACAATTGGTTAATACCCACACGATTTGTGACCACATCAACATGTAAAGTATCTGTGTCGACAGTCAAGTTCGATGTCACGTACGCGTTTCCTACGACGTGTAACTCTGCATCAGGCTCTAAGGTATTGATACCAACTTTATCGTCGGTCGAATCAACATAGAGGGTATCTCCATCAACGGTCAAATCTGCGGAAATACTCGTGTTACCCGTGACATCTAAAACATTCGAACCAAACTCGTCTACGAAAAGATTCGAACCCACATCTAACGTGTGTATGGGAACGGTGTTTATGATACCCACATTCGATTGTGTGAATAATTGACCATACACGTGGACGTTAATATTTTCGTCCGTTCGGGGTGTTATCGTTTGAACCTCTGCACTCGATTGTGTGTAACCGAGAGCAATCTCTTCCGTACCTTCCAAGAAACCGACGACAACATTCGAACCGGGGCGATTCAAAATAAAACCAAGGTCCAAAGTTGAATCTGTGGGGGTGTTACCTTTACCGATCTCTACGATGGCATCTTTTATCACGGTGTTGTTCGAGTGTAAGGTGGTAACTAAACCATTAAAAGTGGCATCACCGTCTACGACGAGTCTATTTTGTATGTATGTGTTTCCCATGACAGTCAACACATTATTTCCGTCTTTGTCCACGAAAAGTTTGGAACCCACGGACAGTGTATCGGTGGGAGAACCGTTAGCGATACCGACATTCGAAAGTGTCGTGACAGATGTGATGGCATTATTAAACGAAACCGTATTCGCGGTGACATTACCGTTAATCACGGCGGCCTCGAGAGTGAAATTAAGAATATCCTCAGCGATCGCCCCGGAATCCATCACTTCTTTTGTAATTCGATTGTATGCCATGACGACTATATTTCTATCCGAAAGGTCCGTACGAACACGTAGAGGCGTCATGTAGATCGAGTTTGGAAAATCTGCATCAATCTCGGTATTACTAGCATTGAATACCAACGTATTTTCTGCCTGGTCGTTCGTGGTATTTTTACCGAACCTCACCTTGGTAGACCGCTCCACCGTCGGCAAATTCTTGACCATTTAATATAGATTGGTATTTTAATTCGCGTAAAGAAGTGCCGCGAGACCATTTTGGATACGAAGTATGTTATAGTTCACGGCGTATATAGGGTGTTCTATGTTTAGGGATTCACTTATAATCTTCGCTGAAGTGACACGACTGAAATTGAGCGTACCTGTGGGCTGAAGAGAACTGGTGGACAAACAAAAGGGGTACAAAAAGAAATCGGGAGACGCCACGAAGTTTGTGTGGTAATAGTGCATCACATCGATAAAGTGGGGTTTTCCCCATCTATAATTGCTTAAATCGATTCCGTTAATGCTCAATTTAACCCTGTTGGAAGGAGACGTGAGCGCACCGTTGGTCGTCGTATCCGAAGACGCGAGGTACTTGACCGGATGATTGAACGTAAGCTCTTGAACGGTCGTACCAGAGGCGACATTCTTTTGAACCTGTGTCACGAGCATATCGTGTGTACGGGTGGCGACTTGACCACGTTCCTCATTGTCGAGGTAGATGTAATTGGCGAAACATTCGACGTTCTTGCCAGTCGCAGCGGAACCCCAGTAAATCCGTATTTCTACGTTGTGGTGATGCATAGCTACGAGAGGCAACGCACACTGAGGACCCTCACAAAAAAAGAAACGCAAAGGATAAAAGAACGAGGGCGCGGAAATACCCGGGTGTGTACCTTGAGCACTCTTGGAAACATTTTGAGCGAAGGTATCCACGGCAATATTTTCTGTGAAAACAGAATCTTGTGTGTCAATGACAGCTCCACCGATTAAAAGTTCGACTTTATCTATGATACTGCCCCAGTTTTGTGTGTCGAGGGCTTCGGTGGTATCATCCATGGTGAAATAGACATAACTGAGAAGGTCACCACTCCTCTCGAATTGGACACTAGACATAGAATTGTTTTTCACCGCTCCGTGGATGGTTTGTTTTTCAACGGATTGTGAAAAATTAGCATGCCTTTTGAACGTTGAACTGAAGAACGATATTTGAGGATCACCCGTGATATACTTATCCTGAGCTCCTATAGCGATCAAATGTGCAACACCGGCAGACATGGTAATACTAATTTAAGGGGAGAAAAATTACAAGTTGGGTTTTCTACAAACGAAACGAAGAACTAAGAAGTTGTTCTCGGCGGGACTAGATGGGGTAATCAGGTTACCATCCTGATCCCTCAGGTTAACGGTAAACCTATCGATAGATCGTATAGGGTTTACGTACTGTGTCGCGATGGAATAATCATCCTTGTAACTGATTATACCTGTGTCATCACTAGTAACAAGACTCGCGAAAGAATTACGGAGCAGACTCAATGACGCTTGACCAGTGAGAACATTCGACGCCCTATCCGAAAAGATGGAATCGAGTTCACTGATAGAAACGTAACAGTGTTCGGTGGCCGTAGTAGTGGTAATACGAGCGGCTAAAAGTTTAGCTTGCACCACATTTTTGAGTGGTTGTTGAAGATGGCACGTAAAGGTATTCGCACTACCCTGACCTACACTGTCGATAGTGACAGTATGGTACTCGTAGTTGAGATCGGGAATCATTTCCGTTGGCGACGTGATTAAGGCCATTTTTATAATTAGCTTAGATTAAAGATCCGCCAATTCCGTCCGCGATCTCGTACCCAGCGTGCTCACCGACGAGCTTTTGGGCGTCACAGAGACCACCTGGAGTAAGACCAACGGTGTAAGGGCTGTCCTTCTTACCGGAGCCAGGGGTGCACTCAAGATCGGACTTGAGGTCGAAGAGAGACTTCTCACTGACCGTCTTGATGGTAATCGGCCTGGGTTGGTAGTTGGAGCTTCGAGCATTCATGACACCGAGGATGACAATGGCAATCATCAACACGAGCATGTATAACAGGGCATTGCGGTCGGCCCGGTTGAAATTGAGTTTGAACATTTATAATAGACATACATTTTTTTAAAGTGCGTTAAAGACATTTTCTTAGTTTCTAGATAGAGAGTAGATGGACGAAGAAATCGTACTCGACAGGGGTCATACCAATGTTATGAAATTAGACGCTGATGAACAGGCGCTCATGGATGAGATTGAGATTTCTGTTCCTCGGCCAAATCCAGTGCCCAGACCCACGACGAGGCCTATGCAAAGGCCTGGTGCTTCTCACCATCAAGAAGCTATGGACGCCTTTGTGAACCCCAACAAACAGAGCGCTCCTGCGCAACCCCGTGAAGAGGAGGAGATTGATTACGGTGAGGACCTTTACGACGATGAACCCATGGATCAAGGTCCTGGTCCAGGTGAACAGGCTGAGCAACCCTCCAAGGGATACACATCCATCGACGAAGAAAAGTCGGACCTGATCAATAAACTCACACGTCTCGAGAAGAAAGGGTTTGCCGTGAATAAGCGCCTGAACGCATACTCTAGTATCGATGAACTTAGGTCAGAGGTGAAGCGAATCACCTATAGCATAGACGTTGAGCAGTCCATTCGATTTTCGAGGCGTATGCTTATCGCCTGTGTAACTGGTCTCGAGTTTTTGAACAAGCGGTACAACCCCTTTGAGATTCAACTCGAGGGTTGGTCGGAATCCGTCATGGAAAATGTGGATGACTATGATGGTGTCTTTGAAGAGCTTTACGTGAAGTATCGCTCGAAGGTCAGCGTTGCTCCAGAGGTCAAGCTTATCATGATGCTCGGTGGTTCCGCGATGATGTTCCACCTTACTAATTCCATGTTCAAGTCAGTCATGCCCAACATGAACGATGTCATCAAGCAGAACCCCGACCTCGTGAAGAACATGATGGCGGCGGTCCAGAATACCACACGCTCCCCTGAGGGTCCCGCTGTGGATGCTCCAGTTGGAGGCACTGGACAGTATGAGATGCAGGGACCCGGTGTAGATATTTCGAACCTCATGGGTAATATCATGATGCCTCCCCCTCCACCAATGAACACGTCTATGGGTCAGTCTACCCCCGCTGCTCCCCCAGTAGAGGATGATGATGACCTTTCGGATATCGTCTCCATCTCCGGGGATTCCACTGGTGGTGAGGTGAAGGAAGTTAATGTCGGTGCCGCCAAACCCAAGCGAACCCGTCGAAAGAAGAAGACAGAAATTAATCTCTAAATATATATAAATGATAGCGTATTGTCCGCTGGAGGAAATCGAGCCTCCCGTTCGGCAGCAGGTAGCTGTCGCGGAACCTGTAAAGCCTCAGGTCGGGCGTGAAGAAACTGAATTAAATTACGTCATCATGGCTTTCATTGTTGGCGTCATAGCACTCGCCGTCTCTGATTCCATCAGGGCGTAAATGTTGAATCTACCGCGAGGTACCAACCCCTCGTAGTAAATTTAATACCCAAAGTTCTTACCCGTCGCGTTCGTTGAAGTATTTGGACCGACTAATTCCGCACCAGAAAAGTTGTCCGGCGGATTCGTGCCACCTTGGTTAGCTGTAAACACTGATAGTAATTTACCACCTCGGGAAGTTATCAATTCTATGTACAAGTCATAATAATAGGTGCGCCCAGATGTCACTTCTGGGGCGAAAAGTAAACCAAATTTACCTGTAGTTACCGTGGGGTTCCAGGGATGAAGATTACCACCACCGAATAAGTTCTTAGTGCCTATGGTGATGTTCTCGGAGGGGTTTGTGGTACCGTCATGTGTACCACCCTGTACCTCGAGTACAAGAGTACTCATATCATGGACACTGTAATCAGACCTTAATATAGCTACTATTTTGGCGTAATACGAACCCTTATCGAATCGTAATTGTATATCCTGACTTTGTTGGTTCGTACGCGTAAAGTTTATAGCGTATCGTTTACAGGCAACTTCGTTCGAGTTGGAAATAAACCCACCACCGACCTCAAGAGCAGCCGTAGCATCCCGGTCACCGAGGTCCACGGCGACCTGGTTACCTAAATCAATCTTACCATCGATTTGGAGGTCACCGACAATTTCAGTGTCACTATTCACGATGAAACTTCTTACTGGGTCTACAAACACATTACCAGTGTGGTCACCGTAGATGTTTGACACTCCACCGGTCGTCTTGAATTCGAGAATGGCATTACTCGTCGCGTGTTCTAAACGAGCCGTGCCGTTATACACATGGAATTTTGAAGATGGCACTGAGGTACCCACACCCACATTACTCGTATGTATCACATGAAGACCGTCAGCTTCGACCGCATTGTTCATTCCACCGACGACGATGCCATGTGTCGTCCCAGAAGTGGTGTACCCTCGTACGTATCCACCGTAGCCATCGTTCGTGTTCAAACGAATACCCGTTTTCGTGTTCGTTCCGGGACTCTCGAGTTTGAGAACGTCTATGTTTGTTGTGACACCCGAATAGATGTGCACGTTGGTACTAGGATCGGTGGTGCCTATACCGATGAGTCCTGTGCTTTTAATTCGCATAGATTCGATCGCGAACAATTCCTGTGTAGCCGCCGTAGCCTTGTTTTGGAAGCGCATATCACCGGAGGATCCTATGGTTTCGAAACGTCCACCATCACTCGAAGCGTAAATATCCATATTTCCAAAATTAATTTTCTGACCAGGTGCGAACTCTACACCACCATTGACAAAAAGTGTCGTTGTATCGGGTTGTTGAATCTTAGTCGTATCAGTCGTTCCTATTAAAACGCGTCCACTCGAACCACCGCCAGATATGAGCATAGCGGGTTTAAGTAAGCTGGACACGCCTCCTTCCATATCTGATATATCGGACGCACTCAACTGTGGGTCACTGTACGCCTGGAATACATGTTGTGAACCAACAAACCGTATTTGATCTGGACCCTGACCTCCAGGACCTTCATTACCCTTGAATATCAAAAGTTCTGAAACGTCACCCGCGAAACGTCTCTCTTTAATGAATGTATTGCCATACTCATCGGATAATAGACCACCAAAATAAAGCTCGTTACCTATAACAACATTTCCATTCACTTCAAGTTTAGCCCGCGGTGTATCTGTACCTATACCCATATTACGTGTACTCCCATCTATGTACATTCCAACATTTGTCGAATCAGATACTTCATTAATGTTACGAGTAATTCTAAAATCTCTCGTTCCGGTGATACCAACAGACCATCCACGAGGGTTTGAATCATTCGTCGTTTGGATGTACGATGTGAAAGCGTTTCCTTGTGTCGCGTCCGTTTGGGCCGCCATGATCGCATCTCCCGCACCACCCGCACCGTGGTGGTTGTGAATCATGAGACTATTTTCACGCGCGTTTCCTATCCCACTGCTCACAACTTCTAAAAATGCTTCCGGAACGGTCGAACCTATACCCACACGTCCATCACTTCGAAGTGTGAGAATATCTGTCTCATCACTGTAATCTTCGTCCGCGAGGTAAATATCCAGTTGTGTTTTGGATTTGTTGTTCGTGAGGTCGTGTTTACCCAACTTGAATGTCGCTCGAACGGCTTCATAGTTGTTTAAGACACCTTCACGTGTTAATTCAAGGATTGGTTCTTGGGATACAGTATCCTCGGTCTCGACTGTGTTGCTTATGACCATCGGTGTATTCAAGTGATTATATGCGACACGGTTTACGGGTTCATTGTTTATGAATACCGTACCACCTGACGTATGTAAAAGACCCTTAGGTGTAATAGTGCCTATACCCACATTACTTGTTTCGAGAATGGTCATCTTCGGGGTTCCCATCGTATCGGTGGTACTCGCGTAAAAGTTGAGACCCTTACCGGTTCCTACACGGTTTTCGATTCTCGTTTGATTACCATTGACATCTGTGAAAGCTTTCAGGTAGGTTGTATCGCTTCCTAGTATAGCCGCATTACTGTCATTTAACTTGAGATTACCACCAAGAGTTAAAAGTTCGCTCGGTTCAGTGTTGGATAAACCAACGTTACCACCAGATACGACTCGTAAACGTTCGGTATTCTTTGTCTTTATGATTACGGACTGATGACTGGGAGACTCTTTAGCACCATTAATTTCAAGAGCACTAATATTCGAGGTCAATGGACCCGCGCGGATACTCACCGTGTTCGAAGTAGAATCTTCACCTGTAATATCACCATGAATGATAACATTCGCGGCTGAAGAAATACCGGATTCACCCTCTACCTCGATGAAATCTTGTACACGAATAGACTCCGTGATGAGACGACCCGTCGCGGTGTTACCGATCACGGTAACGGCATTCGCGTCTGTGGCACTGAAGAATATCTTATCACCGATAGATAACGTGTGTGCCGGATTCGTATTCGCGATACCGGATGAATTGACACCCGTCGTTTGAATACCATCGGCCTCGATCTTTGACGAAACAACCATAGGTATAGCCGCATCCGCGTCGAGTGTGATGAGGCTACCGACGGTGAGACCGTCGTCACCGATTCGTAAACCTTCGAAGAAGCCGTATCCGTTCGCATGAAGAACATTGGCCGAAGATGATGCCACATCGTTTATGTACACGTTAGATCCCACAGAAAGGGAAAATGCCGGGGAAGTGTTTGCGATACCCACGTTGTTTTGTGTGTACATGTCACCGAACACGTGAAGGTTCACGGTGTTTGCGCTGTCCATGGTGAAAGTGGCATCTTCGGGGGTACCGTAGGTTCTCGACAATTTAAAAGTGTCGTCGACGTGTGTGTAACCCAAGAAAACATTGGAGGTGTCCGGAGCACCATCCCTCATGAGTACAGCCATATCATAGGTCCCGTTGTTACCATCACCCATCAAGATGACGGCATTAGATACGACGAGATTGTCTACACTCGTATACGAGGGAATCTCTGTTATCGATAAGTTACCACTCACATCTATATTACCAAACACTTGTAAGAAACCATCTCGAATGACGACATTACCGTTTTCAAAAACGGCTACGTTAGCTCCCGTGTCTTGAACAATGTCCGTTCCAACGTGAAGGTGCTTATTTACCGTGACATTCGTAGATACAGTATTCCCAGTGACCGTGATCACATTAGAATTGTCGGCATCAACGACGAACGAATCGTTGGTCGTTTTGAATGTATCCGTCGCTAACACATTCGTACTGACAACATTACCACGTACGGTCACGAGATTTTGAACAGTTCTGTTTACTATTAAATCATTTGTACCAATTTGAAGATCGTTGATGGGGTTATCGGTACCTATACCAATCTGCGTGGCCGTGAGACGATTTACATTTGTAGTACCCGCAAACTGAGTCGTATCTGAAATAGATGTCAACTCACCAGTAATCTTCAAATTCGCCACTTGAATTTCGTCCGCTGTAATTTCACCAGCGTCGATACTCGCAAGACCCGTCAAGACATCGGTCTCTCTGGGTGTTGCATCTAGGCTGGTTACAAAAATTTGACCAGCTCTCACAAGCTTACCCATTTATACTTTAGTTGCCGAATAAAATTCCGGCTAATCCATCCTTCAGTCGTAGCACATTGTAATTAACGGCGTATACGAAAATACTCTGATTCGACGGTCGTAACTCCCCCTTTTCCACACCCCTGATGATGAGTTTCGCATCATCTAGACGACTAAAGTTACAAGAACCTGAGGGGTTGTAATCGGAAGCGTTTAAGCAGAAATGATACACGAAGTAGCGAGTGTACACACCCGTATGACTATCAACATCAAATTCCGTTTGTCCAAAGTTCGACTTGTAATAATTTTGTACTGTGTGAAAATACGTCGGGGTCATATTTTCGAGGAAAGAGACACCGTTAATCATGATGTCAGCATTCTTAAAAGAGAAACGGTCACCGGCGAAATTAGAATTCGACGTTCCGTATCCAAAAAAGAGAGACTTGACGGGATGGTTGAACGCCGAAATATCGAGTTTGTTGTATCCACCAGACTCAGTAGTGTTATCCGCGACGCTCTCGAGAGGAAACTCTATGCGCTGTGTCTGTGTGACGACAAAATCGAGTGTGCGGTTCAACAATGATTCTCGTTCTTCTTTATCCAGGTACACGTAGTTGCCATAAAAATCGGCGGTTCTTTCAATTTCCGATGAATTCGCTATGGCTGTTTGGTCGAATGTGATTTTAATCTCGACTTGATGGTGTTGCATGGCGATGAGAGGTAGGAACGCTTTATGGTCGCAAAAGAAAAAGTGAAGAGGCATGAATGTCTGGTTAGATGTAGACGCTTTGTTATTGAGTTCCTGAGACTTGTTGTACGTATCAGCGAGATAATTGGGCCATATCTCCGCGTAATAATCGTAATGCTGAGAATCAACTTTTTGACCACCGATGTACAAATCTAAGGTTGAATTATGGAACAAATTAGAGGCTATGTTCGCGTTACTCGTGTTCGTAGATTCGAACCACAAACCGTTGATGACATCACCTAAAACCGGAATTGTAATAGACGTATCGTTCGTGTCGATAGTCTTGATGAACTTCGGGGCTTGGGAAAAGTTCGTGTGTCTCGTGAATTTCATGCGAAAGAAAGAATGTCCCTCGTCACTCGTGAGGTACACATCTTGTATCCCCTTGGATACCAACTGTATTAATGCACCAGACATTTAATAATTGTTTAGATTATAAAAACAGACACTTTCCCTGAGGGAAGTCACTCTTCTGTTCCTCCACCACCTTACCATGAATCTTGAATCCACCGTTTCTGTAGACTTTCATACGTTTGTAAAACATGGCCGTGAAAATAGACCATGGGTCGTGTACATCATAGATGTGTGGATTGTTCTGTTTACCTTTTGTTTCCCGCATGATACGACCGATACTCTGGGTGATATCCGATTTTGGACTCGCCAAAATAACCGTGTCGAGAGTGGGTATGTCGAGACCTTCATGCGCTTGCGAGAACGTCGCAAAGATGATTTTCTTTTTAGACGACGCTTGAAGTTCAGCCTCTTTCATGCCACCCATATACAGTCCCGAGGTTTTGGGAAAACACTGGTGAAGGAATTCACAATGTTGTCTGCGATCACTCAACACGAGTAACTGCCTGGTACCACTCGACGCCTTCTTCACGAGTTCCACGAGCATCTTATTACGTTGCCGATCTTCGACAACATCTGTGATCATGTTTGGCATCGAAATCTTTCCGTTTCGCATGGACGGTGGAGGATTTCTATAGTTTGCAGAATCAAACGTGACTGGAAACACTTCCACCTGTTCCTGATTTTTCCGCTCGACAGCAAAAAAGGTGGGCCCCATGAACCAGTGAAGCACCTTTGTGAGTCCATCTTTTCTCTCTGGTGTCGCTGAAAGCCCGAAAATGTGCCGGGGACAAAGTTTAAATAGAGATTGACTGAAAACCTTGGCACAGATGTGGTGTGCTTCATCGACGATGACTGTTCCAATACTTTCAAAATCCGAGAAGGAATACTCTTTCAGTGAGAGAGACTGAAGCATGGCGATGACAAAATCACACTCCACCTCTTTTTTGTTCTGCTGAACCATACCGATCGTGGCACCCGGACAAAATTGTTGAATACGCTCTTTCCATTGGTCGGCTAAGAACTGTTTATGCACGATGATCATGGTCCGATACCCCAACTTTGAAGCTATCGCCAGGGATACGGTGGTCTTGCCATACCCGCATGGCAACGAAAGAACTCCATGACCCGCCTTGATAGCAGCATCAAAGGCTTCGTTTTGGTGGGTGGCATCTCGGAGCTTTCCTGTGAATGCGTTTCTGGTCTTAACGGGTTCGGGACGTCGGTCCTGGGAAGGTTCTCCAAGTTTAGAAGTTCCGTAGAATCTTGGAACGCACACTCCTGTCTTAGTTGGTTTATAAACTTTAAAAGGCGGTGGAGGAAATCCGAAATCGCCATTGATTATGGGTCTTACGGTAAGTTCCTTTTTAATTTCTTGTATTGGTCCCGCATCAACGAGGTATCCGGTCCGTGTAAGCATACTCATTTAAAGACTGTAAACTTTAAATGAGTAGAAGATGCCCACTCTCGACGTCGATGAAAACATTAAACAAGTTCGCGCGAACATTGAAAATCTAACTCAAGAAATTTACCGTTTGCAAGGTGTTCTGCAAACGTTCGTCAATCTTAAAAAGGGTGGTGTGAGCACCATCGAACTTCCCAACGATCCCACTCAAGAGGTTGAAGAGCTCGAGAGTATCCAAGAAAAGCCCGAGTGATTTCCCACATTCCAAACACCTTTGAAGTTCATTTCGACTTCCACTTCATCATCCCGTATAAGAGACTGTACAGGTTTTCCTTTGACCTCACACATCACTCTCCTATATCGGAACGGAACTTTGACTGTGAGTACACGACCATCCAAAGGATCATCCACGTTTTGGTTCACGAGAAGGTGCATTCTCGAGGCGTGCATGTCAGAGATGATTGTCGCGAGTTTCGAAGGAACCACCAAACGGATATACTTTTTATCATTAAATTCATACATCGGTGTGTGCACTTTAACCACACACTTCATTGTTTTCTGTTACGGTACAAAAGAACTAAAACTATAAGTAACACTACGATGAATACGAGAACCTGAGAGAGGAGGAGAGGCTTGAGAGGCTGACGCGTACCAAAACATTCGTGACTCAAGCGCCTGGATACCTCGATAGCCGCCTCTATACTAGAGTATGGAGTGTACCTCGGAGACATCATACCACACATGGCAACCTTCGAACACCTACCGAAGAAAGGAAGTTGACCGTGAAGACTGAGCACACCCGAGGATTGAGAAAAGGTCCACTTTCCATCTTCCCAATCCGCACCCCACGCGATACGCGCACTCACAGGATCGTGTAAACCCAACTGTTCGATGACTTCACGTTTTACCGTGTCTGGATCGGACCCAGTGATTTCTTCGGTGAGATGACAAATGACACACGAAACTGTTTTTCCATCCGAAAGAACTTTAGGTTGTATTTTCCATCTCGTATTGGCCGCTATCTCGAGATCCGTCTTGATGTGTACGGGTTCATCATAATCGAGGAGAATGTTAATCGCACCGTACGTACTTTCTCGAACCTTTTTCTCAGCGTCGGGACCCCAATTGTTTCCTAAAAATTTGATGGCAGGACTATTATCCAAACACAGGAACAACATTCCATCGTCTATGATTTTCTCATCCATGAAGGTCGCGACGTACGCATCTTCACTGTATTGTACATCTTTCAGTTCCACGCCGAACACAAAGTTGGCACCGGCATCGAGGAGGGCTTGCTCCATGGCATCGCACATGAACTTACCGGATGCGAGTTGTGTGTGAGGTGTGGATAAACCCACGTGATCCAGATTTTTTACAAATTCGTAGGCGGACATCACTTCCCACGTGACCCCATCCATGATGAGAGGAAGGTGTTCGATACACTTTTGACCTTCTTCTGTGAGAGTACCGAGAGCGTCTTTGACCGAGATGCTCTTGTACTTTTCGGGTTGAGTGAGAACCCGAACGAAAAAGGAAACGAGTGTTCCATAGTCTTTAAGTCGTAAAGAACGAAGAACGTAATTGATATGTTGACCATTGTCTTTGGGTTTAAAGAAATCGTTCCAATCGATTCCCATCTCCTCGAACAGAGACATGGTGTTTATGAACGCCTTGTCAAAGACAATCCTGTGGGCGTGAAGGTCTCTGTACTCGGTGCTCGGTTCCCACCATGAGCCTCCCGCTGATACTTTTTTATCGTAGATGACAATTTCGTGTTCACCCGACCTAAGTAATTCCCATGCGAGTGACATACCAGTTGGTCCCGCTCCGACAATATGAATCTTCATTCTATTGTTAACTAACAAAATATCTAAGGGCTTATAGAAAAAAGTATACTGCTATTGTAAGATATGTTGTCTGTACTCAGCCAACATTCAGTGGGGGTGCCACCTGTCAAGTTGGCGGGAAATCAAAGAGTAAAAACATGGAAATTTGCAGCCAAATTTTTATGGAAGGAACGATTTGTGGAAGACAAGGCCGAACTTGGAAAGTGGACGAAGGGTGAGCTGTTGGAGCTCGGACCCACTTTTGTAAAATTAGGACAAATAGCATCGACACGAGGAGACCTGTACCCTCCCGAGTTTACACGAGAACTCGAATCTCTTCAAGACAATGTTCCAGCTTTCGATTACAATCTCGTGAAGGACAAACTGGACATGGACATCTTTAAAAGTTTTGAAGAGACTCCTTTCAAGTCGGCGAGTATAGGTCAGGTTCACAAGGCTGTATTAAAAAATGGGAAGCACGTTGTTGTAAAATTAAAGCGACCGGGGATCTATGACACCATGAAATCGGATACCAACACGGTTCGAAAAATCTTAAAGTTTTTTCAGAGTATAGGTATCGATACCGGAAACAGTTCGGATTTTGTACTCAACGATTCCATCGAGTATCTTTTAGGTGAGGCTGATTATAAACAAGAGGTTGAAAATGCCATAATGTTTCGAAAGGCTCTCAGAGACGTCGATTGGATCAAGATCCCCCGTGTGTATAAGAAATACTGTACCGATGAAATGATCGTCATGGAATATGTACCAACAGAGAAGATCACCGAAATTAAGAATCGAAAAATTAACAAGAAAAAGGTGTGTGAAGCTCTCGTTAATTCGTATGTAATTCAGACTATGGATGTAGGTCTGTTTCACGCAGATCCTCACCCCGGTAACTTGGGTGTTTCCAAAAATGGAAAACTTGTATTTTATGATTTCGGCCTACTCATCAAACTCAGTGAAGAACTTCAAAAAGGTTTCAAGGATCTTTTTATTTGTATCATTAATCGAGACACGAAAGGTATAGTCAACATCTTGATAGGGTTAGGTGTTATCGTACCAACTTCATCAGACGTTGCGGATATCGAATTGTTCTTCGAAAACATCTTGGGATACCTGGAGACCCTCGACGGTGGTGCCATCCTGAATGACGACTTGGCGACGGAACTCGCGATGGAGAAGCCATTCGTCGTTCCCACCAGTTTCGTGTACTTGGCAAAATCTTTTTCTCTCATCGAGGGAATATGTCTCCAATTGGATCCTGATTTTGATTACTTCACGTATCTGGAGCCCATGCTTCAACAGCAGTTTCTCGAATCTATCGACATCGGTGAGATACTGATGACGACAACCACCATACCCTCCACGATCGGTAAAATAAATGCGTCTGTTGTGGGCTTGGAAAAGTCCAGAGCAGCGATGAAACGATCGATAAGCAAGACAAGACAGGACATACAGGTTGTACAATACAGCGTGGTATGCGCTCTATTGGCTCAACAACTGGGTGATACCCCGTTGGCTATGATTTTTGTTTTGTGTACGTTATGGTTTACTTTTCGAAAAGGTCGATAGAGGTAGACTTGGCGGACTTGGTAGGCTTCTTCTTCTTGAATATATCCTGATGCTGCTTGAAAATGTCCTTCGCACGCTTTTCCTCGTCACGGGCGATGTCCTTGAGGCGATCCTTGATTTTCTCGACTTCACCCTTCCTTTGCTTTTGTACCTTCTTGCCCACCTTCTTGAACTTGTCTGTAATAGCGTATGTCGTATTAGCCGTAATAGCGAACATGTTTGTTGTAATCTAAGGACATTTAATTTTTAACCTTTTTACTTTCTCCTCGAACTCTCTCCGTTCCCCTGGTGAATCGATCGGCGTCCCATTCGCGATCGCTTCAATTTCAGGTCCGGTGAGTTGCATGGCATTTACTCGAAAGTCCATGAATGCCTCCATGGTCATGGGTACGAGGGGTTGTACGAGTTTGAAGATGGCATTCGCGTAGTCTCGAATCTCCTTTTGGGCGTGATGATCCATTCTCAGTCGCAAAAAGTGCATGAGATTATGGAGATCCATCTTCCACACGAAGGATGTATAGGTCGATTGGGGGAGAACACCCCGTGCCTGTTCCCTACACACACCCTTCTCGAGTAAGTTCTGGTACAACTTGAATGCATTCTGTTGTTGAGCGGAGATGACATCGAGCATCTCGTCACCGAGTTCGATGACACCCTCCGACCCCTGATGATTGACTTCAGATTGACCCCTGTAAAACTCTGGGACGTAATACTCTTCATCGACGATGGAGTATCGAGCGGACATTTCATTCACGGATGCAGTCCTGTGTCGAAGCCACTGACGCGCGATATAAATGGGTGCCTTGATACGAAACTTGAACGTCACCAACTCGAAAGGGCTGGTGTGTGCGTGGCGAAGAAGGTACCGGATAAGACCGCGGTCGCCACGCGTCGTCTTTGTACCCGTTTGGTAACTGACACGCGCACCATCCACGATAGCCTTATCTAGATTTTCCTGGGGCATGTGTTCTACGAGTTCAACGAACCCATGATCCAAAACTTTTTCCATTATACACAACTATCCGTTTATTTCTTTAATCAACTCGTTGAGATCCCGATAGTATCTTTTGAGATCTTTCATGAATCTTTTATTATTTTCCAAAACTTCACATTCTGGTTTGTTCAGATAAATCCATGCCAAATTTGATTTTGAATATTTTGTCGCTTTTTGATTTTCATTGGGTCGTCGAGCGACCAACTTTGTCGTTTTTTTCTTCTTAGATGCGGGTACCACTTCAACCCTGTTGACGAACGAGAGAGCTTGCATCACCGTGTCGGCGAGGTCATCCTTCTTTTTAGATTTTTCGAAAACAGGTAACCAGTGTGCATTTGTAGGTCCATTCCTGATAAAGGCTTCACACCTCTCGATGGAGACCTTCTTCCTCTTATTGTACTGTGCTTTACCTGGACCGGCGACATCTGGAATTTTGTGACGTGCATCGTAGAGGATGGTTTCAGCTTTGGGCGACTTAATGATAAAGTACGCATAAAGAAAGTGCATGACGCTCACCATTTTCTTGTTACGTTCGGGTTGCTTCTCGATGAGAATCGTATCTGCCGTGAGTACCCATGGTCGCGCGTCGAGGTGGTCACGCATGGCGACGTACACACCGTCCTTGTGTTGCGGTGGAATTCCATCGACATCCCACTCTCGCACGAGGTTTCCACTCTTCTCATCCAAGAGACACATCGCCAAATTCCTTATACCCACATCGATGCTGAGAATCATTAAGTTAAAGGACTGGTACCTCTTTAAGTTAATGAAGTGTATCGCACATAGAGGATACTCCCTCACTCACATCGATAATAGTATCGAAGCTATACGGGAAGCTGTGCACAGGGAGTACGACGGAGTGGAGATAGACATACAACTCTGCGGTTCGGGTGAGATTGTACTGTTTCACGATGTATACGTCGGAAACCATTTCATTCGTGATATGAACATAGACGAACTGAGACAGTTGGGTGTGTGTTCACTCGAGGACGTCTACGATCAAATTCCAGAAATAAAAGATACGCTTCTTCTTCTCGACATAAAAGGTAATAACTTTCAAATCACACAGGCACTCGAAAAGTTTTATGAAAAACGTTCGACACGTAATGTTATATTTTGTAGTTTCAATCGAAAACTGATTTATAGTCTTCCGGAAATGTTTCAAAAAGGTTCGACATTCGAGACGACATTTAATCAGGATGAATACGATTCGATAACTCGAGGTCTAAAAGCAGTTGTTCTTCACTGGACATGTTTAGACCATGATTTCATCTCGTACTGTAAAATGAAAGACATACAGGTTTATACGTATACACATAAGGAGGACAAAGAGTTGGAATATATGTATAAGTATGGTGTTGACGGGATTATAACAAATGGATTCTAAAACTTAGCCATGGCACCCCTACCCATGTTCTGACCGGCGGGGGACATGAACATCGCGACTACACCGATCACGAGAACACAGAGGCACACGACCGAGGCTATGATAGCGTACTTCATAGGACCGGCGATAGCATCACCAAGGGCACCAATAATATCCGCAATACCCTTGTTCTCAGTTTTTTGCTCACCGGAAGCGGCGGCGTGAAGTTTGTTGAGAGTTTCGTTATTAGAAATGTTCGTCGTGAGAGATGTCGTAATAGCTTCAGCCATCAACGTGGCCACAATATCTTGTGAAAAATCTAATTTACCGTTACAATTCTTCACTTCCAAGTCACCTTCTTGTAAATTGATCATTTCGGAAATAACTTCGTTCAAGTTATTCGTTTCGAATGTGTTTTCGACAACGTTTTCGATCGCCATATTAACTTCTTGATTCATGTTTTGTTCGTCACCGAACTGCATATTACCCGCCTCTGTAACCTTTTCCATCGCGGCGGCGGCGGATGCAGCCAACTCATTTGCTACTACAGTTTTAGCTTCATTTACTGTTTGTGGTGACATTTCCGCACTGGATTGGGATGACGCATCAATTTTTTGACCTATTTTAGCCTCACAATCTGGCCCCATATTGCCAATTCGAACAGTCACTTTCTGAATATTATTCATTGCGGCGGATAGAGATTGCTGGTTATTGGTGATTGTAGTCATGATACTTTTGTTCACGACGTCCATGTTGAATGTTTGGTTGATGGTCTGACTACCACCTCCTCCCATGGTTTTATAATGACCTGAGAAAAAAAATATCTTTATATTTCAAATGAAGCTGAATCTTAAAAAGATGGAACTCAACCAGGCTATACTTATCATCGCCATCACAGCGGTGGTTATCTGGATGATCATGCGGTACAAAGGGCGTATCGAATACAATGAGGGTGTAAGAGTCGAATCCGAAAAGAAATTAACCCAGGCAGAAGTGGATGCTGTGATGAAGTTTATTAAACCTTAATTGAAGAAATATGTTAACACGTATCTCTTACCGGACGTAACAGGCAACGTTCCATGCATCCGTGTACCACCGGGGTATTTTACCATATCACCTTGTTCGTAATCAAGTATCGGTAAATTTGTGTAGTTGTCGATGAGAATGTTTCGTTTCTCAATTGTCATCGGCATCCTTTTATCAAGGGCGTCCAATTTTTTGGTTTCTTCCAACGGAAATACATAAAGTTGCCCACCTGTAAATTCTTTTGTATCAGATAACATGAAACTCATCGTCGTGTGATTATCATCGTAGTGGAGTGGAATATGTGTACGTTCGTTGGGTGTATATCTCTTTAGGAATACATAATTTAACTTCTTATTGATTTGAGGCATTTTAGTATCGTAAATTTTCTTACATATGTCCCAAAGTTGTTTGTGTTTTACAGTGTCATCCAGAATATCAATTTGATATTCTGGTTGGTCATCAACGCCGTCTGCTTTTATTTCAAATTCACACGTCTCTGCGATGTCTATGAGATTACGACATTCTTTCCGTGACAAGACTTTCTTTTGAACATACCCTTCTTTATCGATATACTTTCTACCAGGACGCGTGTAAATATATAACAGTACACACACTATCAATAAAAATAAGACGTACATACCTTATGATGTTTCAGGAAAAAAATATTTCATACTTTTAAGATGTCCGCCACATTTAATCAGGTCTGGTGGGACGATACTGAAAATAGAACTTCAGACCATGGTCACTGTAGTCACTTAGCAGGTTCAATATCCAGACACAGAAAGGGACGCCGCGGTAGGCGTCGTCATTGGTGTCTACTTCCTGATACGGAATGGGTAAGTCACAAATCTGACGGGACGGGATCTAATCCATGTCGTTTAGCTGGCTCTTCGGGCGAATCTTGGATAGGTGGAGGGAAGGATGGTAACGGAAATCAAACAAATTTTACCGGCAGAAGTACAAATTTTAATAACGCGAACATGGCTATAAAATGTACCTTTAATTCTGTGAATTCATCTAAGCTTAAAGAGATGTCTAGGACATCCAGTGTTTACGACAGTAGCGGTTCGGGTGCCGTTGAAACAAATGGTGGATTTAAAAGTCAATGGGAACAACTCGTGTACGGTATTACGACAGAAGCGGGGAACAACACAGGGTTTTGTGAACATGTAAATAACATCAATAAGCAAGTCCATAATGATGGTAGAACTTGTTATGACGTACTAACTGATGCCGTAACAAAAAAGGCGAGGGGAATTCAGTGGTGTGACAGTAATCCCACTGATTCTGTATGTGCGTGTATAAATATATCGAAGGGAGTGAGACACTGTATAAACAACCCCACTCACCCGGGATGTGATACACTTGTCGCAGAATATAACAAGTTCCCCGGTAACGCACAAACGGAGTTTGACACGAGGAATTTTTCCCCGAAATGCTTTGCACCGGATGTATGCACCCAGTCTGGTCAGTATCAACCCATGCAAGGAGCTGATGTTTGTAGTCAAACAATTGCCGTGTGCCAACAGGACCTGAACCTGTATGGTGATGTTGCGAGTGGTGCTTTAGTTGAAATTGACCAGAGTATGAGATGTGAAGCTAAGACAGAACAAGCGCCATCCGCGGGAACTGGGGACACAGGTGGAGGTGGAGGTGGAGGTGGAGGTGGAGGTGGAGGTGGAGGTGGAGGTGGAGGTGGAGACGAGG
>Ga0222719_10001759_pt1 | contig 20530 bp, 16 predicted proteins | sample C33_34DmetaG_FD_165039 | JGI IMG/M metagenome (GOLD analysis project Ga0222719, IMG submission 165039) | Estuarine water microbial communities from San Francisco Bay, California, United States - C33_34D | ecosystem: Environmental > Aquatic > Marine > Unclassified | place: USA: California... | reverse complement strand
CCTATGAAATGAATAAAACTCAAACGGCGAACGGCCTTGCCGAGGTTAGATTGCGCAATTATAAAAACCAGCCCCTAGCCTACCATTTTCCCAATCTCTTTGATGGAAGTATTCCCAAAAAACCCAACAAAGGCAAGCGACCACTAGCGGGAATATTGAGAGAGAAAGGAAGCAATAGTGATAGAGAAATGGCTCACGCTTTATACTTGGCTGGTTTTGAAGTCAAAGATATTCACATGACGGATCTTATTTCTGGAAGAGAAAACCTAGAAGATTTATCATTTCTCGGTGCTGTTGGAGGCTTTTCTAATTCCGACGTTTTGGGCTCAGCTAAGGGATGGGCTGGTGCGTTTAAGTACAATGAAAAGGCCCGAGAATCGCTGATCAACTTTTTTAATCGAACAGACACCCTATCCATAGGTATATGTAATGGCTGTCAGTTATTTATGGAATTGAACTTAATCAATTCTGACCTAGAACAACCAGGGCATATGGGTCATAACTTGTCGGAAAAACACGAGAGCAACTTCACTTCAGTAAAAATAGCTCGCAATTCATCCGTGATGTTAGGATCATTAGAAGGCAGTACACTCGGCATTTGGGTAAGCCATGGAGAAGGCAAATTTGATTTACCATTAGCCGAAAATCAATACAGAATCGTAGCTAAATACGGCTACGACTCATATCCAGCAAACCCCAACGGGTCGGACTATAACGCTGCAATGCTCTGCGATATTACAGGACGACATTTGGTAACTATGCCTCACTTGGAGCGCTCTATATTTCCCTGGAACTGGGCGCATTATCCCGGTCGTTCAGACACGGTTAGTCCTTGGCTTCAAGCCTTTGTAAATGCACGCAATTGGATTGTAAACCATACGCTATCGATGGCATGATAATTGATATTTATAAAGCGCTTCAAATCCATATTCCAAATTAATGAAATCAGTCATTTTCTTTATTTGCATCCTGAGTCTCCACGTGATTAGTTCTTTTGGTCAGACTCAAAACTATCAACGGGCTAAAATTTTCTATCAAAATTATAACGATCTCGATAGGATGGCCAAAGCGGGTATTGCTCTAGATCATGTCAAGTCCAAAAAAAACGTTTATTTAGAATCCGATTTTTCAGATTTTGAAATCAACGCAGCACGTGCCTTGGGCTTAGATGTCGAAATTATTATCCCCAACGTTAGTCATTACTACGCGCAACGCAACAAAGGTAAGATTCAGGATATTGAAAAATCAGCGAATCGGAACGCACTGTGCAGCGCCGACTCTGGCTCTATTAGCTTTGCTGTACCCGAGAATTACGATGTCAAGAACAGCTCAGATTTCGGAGGTTTTTATACTTATTCTGAAATGCTTCAGGAGTTGGATGACATGCATTCCCTTTATCCCAATTTGATTAGTTCGCGCGTGGATTTGTACAACCCGAGCACACCAAATGCCTATCAAACAGAGGAGGGCCGTTATTTGCAATGGGTGAAAATATCCGACAACCCGAATACCGAAGAAGGTGAACCACAAATTTTATTTGACGCTATTCATCACGCCAGAGAACCTGCGTCATTACAGCAACTCATTTTCTTTATGTGGTATCTTCTGGAAAATTATAGCTCTGACAACGAAATCAAAAACTTGATCGACAACACAGAAATATTTTTTATTCCCTGTGTTAATCCCGATGGCTATATCTATAACGAAACAACAGACCCAGCTGGAGGAGGCATGTGGCGTAAAAACAGAAAAGGTGGTTACGGCGTAGATAATAACCGAAATTACTCCTATATTACTCCTGCTGGCAATGAAGTCTGGAATACCACCGGTACCTCGGACAATACTTTGAACGACACCTATGCGGGAACTGGTCCATTTTCAGAACCTGAAAATCGCGCCCTAAGGTATTTTATAGAGACGCATAATATTAAGATGGCTCTAAACGCCCATACCTATGGTAATTTGCTCTTATTTCCCTACGGTTACGACTTTGATGTGCCAACCCCAGACAACGCCTTGTTTGAAGAAATTAGCAGCATAATGGTAGCGCAAAATGATTATGACAACAAAATTGCGTCTGAACTATATCCAGCTGCCGGTGACAGCGATGATTTTATGTACGGTATGCTTCAAACCGAAAATGGAGGTACACGTGAAAAGGTTTTTGCCTTGACCCCTGAAATCGGCTCTTCCTTTTGGCCAAATTCAAGCGATATTATTGGCATTTGTCAAGACATGGCCGATACCAATATCAACGCAATTAGACTGATTCACAATTACGCCGAAGTGGCGGATCAGTCGGATATCAATTTGCCCAATCAAAACACCTCGATATCCTATAATTTAAAAAGGCTAGGCTTGTCCGACGACGGCGATTTCACGGTTTACATTTTCCCCCTAAGCACTAATATTTTATCAGTTGGAAACAGCGATACTTTTAGCAATATGGCGCAAGGAGAGACCGTTGCTGGAGAAATTGAATTGAATCTGAGTTCAGATATAAGCCCAGGGGATCTCATAGAATTTGATTTGGTGGTCGACAATGGACTATTTGAAAGTCGAAGAAAAATATCCAAGGTATACGGCACTTCATCTACAATCTTCAGCGAACCAGCTAATAATACTTCTACGAATTGGGAATCTACTGCTTGGGGCACCACAACTGCCGACTTCGTTTCTGCTTCTAGTTCAATAACCGATTCTGCGAATGGTGATTATACCGCAAACACGAGTAGCTCCATTCAATTATCCAATCCCATAAACTTGACCACTGGAACTCTATTTGCAGAAGTTTCTTTCATGGCTAAATGGGATATCGAATCAGGATACGATTACGTGCAATTTGAGGTGTCGAATGATGGTGGCAATACTTGGATACCACAATGCGGGAGATATACAAAAACAGGAGTAGCTGATCAGTCTGGCGCCCTGGGCGAGCCAATCTACGATGGCGCACAACCCAACTGGGTAAAAGAGTCTATTTCTTTAAATGATTATATAGGAGATGAAATTTGGTTCAGATTTACGCTCCATTCTGATGCTGAAGTGCAAGCAGACGGCTTTTATTTTGATGATCTCAACGTATCGGTCATTGATCCAAGTCTTGGTAATCACACTTTTGATGTCGGTGATATTAGGCTTTATCCAAATCCAACGACAAACAAGTTATATGTGCAAACTAAGCTGGATCAATATCATATTCAAATTACTAATCTGCTGGGCAAGGCCGTTTATCGATCTACTGCTCTCTCTGGCAATTTTGAAGCATCTCTAGAATCATTGGCTAATGGTCTGTATATCATCTCAATTCAGCATGGCGAGAGAGAATTGCGATTTAAGATCATTAAAAAATAGAGACAACCTAATGTTAGGGTCAACTGACTTTTTTTTCCTAATTTGCCTAATCTAAAAGTATGACTCATGAGTATTGCTATCACCCGCGTATTTGACTTTCCCTATTACCAGCTTGAAAAATTCAATTTAGATTGTGCCTTCGCAACTAAAATCAAAGGGCATTGGAACGTGCTCTCCTCACAAGCTTTTGTAGATCAGGCTAATGAGGTCAGTAGAGGACTGCTACGACTGGGAGTACAAGCGAATGATAAAATTGCTGTCATCACTTCTAACAACCGCAACGAGTGGAGCGTTTTAGATATGGCCTTTTTGCAAATAGGAGCTCAAAATGCACCCATTTACCCAACCATATCGGCTTCTGATTATGCCTACATTATCAATCATTCTGAAGCCACCTATTGTTTTGTTTCCGATCAAGAAATTTACGACAAACTCAAAAGCATTGAGCATGAAGTAAATTTAAAAGGGATTTATACTTTTGACGATATTGAAGGTGCTAATAACTGGTCTAAAATCCTAGAACTGGGAAAAGATACGAGTAACAATCAAGAGCTTGAGCAACGAAAGGCGGCAGTTCAACCATCGGATTTAGCTACTTTAATTTACACTTCAGGAACTACAGGAAAACCAAAAGGAGTGATGCTCTCTCATCACAATTTAGTGACTAACGTTTTGGATGGTGAGAAAAGAGTGCCTCTTACCTATGGCGGATCAGTATCACTTAGTTTCTTGCCTGTATGTCACGTTTTTGAGAGAATCATTTTGTACCTCTACCAATATTGTGGCGTTTCGACCTACTTTGCAGAGTCGATCGAGTTGCTTACTGATAATATAAAAGAAGTCAAGCCAAATATCATGACAGCCGTGCCTCGCTTGTATGAAAAGGTTTATGACGGCATTATTGCTAAAGGAGAAGGCCTGACCGGTATCAAAAAAGCATTGTTCTTTTGGGCTGTCAATTTGGGATTACAATTCGAACCTTATGGTCAAAATGGGTTTTTCTACGAGTTGAAATTAAAAATTGCACGGAAACTAATATTTAGCAAGTGGAAAGAGGCTTTTGGCGGTAATATGGATTTGTTTGTTTCTGGCAGCGCTCCCCTACAAACGCGTCTTGCTCGAGTTTTTGCCGCAGCAGGAATGCCTATTATGGAAGGTTACGGCTTAACAGAGACCTCCCCTATAGTCTCTGTAAATGATGAAAGAAATGGCGGATTCAGAATTGGAACAGTCGGAAAAGTCATAGACAACGTTGAAGTCAAGATTGCAGAAGACGGCGAAATATTAGTCAAAGGACCCAACGTGATGCAAGGTTACTACAAGGATCCAGAAAAAACATCAGAAGTCATGACTGGAGCCTATTTTCATACAGGAGATATTGGTGAACTTGATAGTGATGGATTTTTGAAAATTACTGACCGAAAAAAGGAAATGTTTAAAACCAGTGGTGGAAAGTACATTGCACCAGCAGTTATTGAAAATCAATTGAAACAATCTCGTTTTATCGAGCAAGTAATGGTAGTCGGTGAAGGCGAAAAAATGCCTGCGGCTTTGATCCAACCCAATTTTGTTTTCATTACCCAATGGATGAAAAGAAAACAATTTCAAGGTCCATATACCCCCGAAATTATTGCTGGATCACAAGTGGTTATCGATCGGATTCAAAAAGAAATTGATGCTGTCAATTCTAACTTTGGTCGCTGGGAACAAATCAAAGCCTTCCGTTTGACCCCAGAGATGTGGACCATAGATGATGGCCACCTCACCCCTACAATGAAAATGAAACGAAGAGTGATTAAAGAAAAATATCTTCCCCTCATAGAAGGCATCTACAGAGCCTAATCCATATATTGACCCCTCTGTTTAAAAGATTTTATATTTTTACTATGCATGCATAATAAATTTATATAAATTTGTGTAATGAAGAAACTTACTGTCGAATACGCGTTGCGCGCCACTTGGCTATCGATACAAAAAATGTATAATGAAGAGGCTCAGAAATTTGGGACAACGATGTCTATTGGTTTTGCTTTACTCAGTCTCGACCCAGAGTTAGGTACCCCATCTACTGCGCTTGGACCTAAAATGGGAATTGAGTCCACTAGCCTTTCACGTATACTAAAATCTATGGAGGAATTAGATTTGGTATACAGAACGCCAAACCCAAACGACGGCCGAGGCGTTCTTATCCACTTAACGTCATTTGGCAAGGAGCGAAGAGATTACACAAGACAACAAGTTCTAGACTTTAATCAGGCGGTTGCAGAAAAAATATCAACTGAAAAATTAAATAATTTCTTCGAAGTGATCGATCAAATCAATCAGGTCGTTAGCTCAAAAAAAGCATTGAATTATAATGAGGTAACAATATCCCAGTTATGAAAAACAGAAACATCAATAAAGTAGCGGTAATAGGCTCTGGAATTATGGGTAGTGGCATCGCTTGTCACTTCGCCAACATTGGAGTAGAAGTCCTCTTATTGGACATAGTGCCAAATTCTTTGAACCCAAACGAGCAAGTTAAAGGACTCACACTAGAAGACAAGGCTGTGAGAAATAGAATTGTGAATGACGCACTTTCTAAGGCCATAAAAACAAAACCTGCTCCGCTCTATCACACTAATTTGGTCTCAAGAATAATAACTGGCAACTTAGATGACGATATTTCTAAAGTTGCAGAAGTCGATTGGATTATTGAGGTAGTCGTTGAGCGCCTAGAGATCAAAAAATCCGTGTTTGAAAAGTTAGATAAACACAGAAAACCAGGCACACTGATTTCTTCCAATACTTCAGGGATTCCAATTGCTCTGATGAGCGAAGGTCGCAGCGATGATTTTCAAGCTCATTTTTGCGGAACCCATTTCTTCAATCCTGCGAGGTATTTAAAATTATTCGAAATTATACCCGGGCCGAAAACAAATCAAAAAGTATTAGAATTCATGCGCTCTTACGGCGAGAAGTTTCTAGGAAAAACCGCGGTTGTTGCTAAAGACACTCCAGCCTTTATTGGCAATAGAATTGGAACCTACGGCATTCAAAGTCTATTTCAACAGGTTATAGCCATGGGGCTAAATGTTGAAGATGTGGACAGACTTACGGGCCCAGTTATTGGAAGACCCAAGTCAGCAACATTCAGAACTACTGATTTGGTTGGATTAGACACTTTAGTTCACGTGGCAAATGGGGTTTATGACAACTGTCCCCATGACGAAATGAGAGCGGATTTTAAAATCCCTGAATTTGTTCAAAACATGTTGGAAAATCAATGGCTTGGCGATAAAACAGGACAAGGGTTTTATAAAAAAACCACAAATGACAAGGGGCTACGGGAGATACTTTCCTTAAATTTAAACACATTGACTTACTCACCTCAAAAAAAGACCAACTTTCCTGTATTGAGTAAAACAAAAGCGATTGAAAACGTCATTGATCGTTTTCCTGTCTTAATCAGTGGCACCGATCAAGCTTCAGAATTTTACAGAAAAATGTTTGGTTCAACCTTTGCATACGTGTCGAATCGCATTCCAGAGATTACAGAGGATTTGTATAAAATTGATGATGCCATGAAGGCGGGATATGGCTGGGAACATGGTCCATTTCAAATATGGGACGCCATAGGGTTAACTAAGGGTATTGAACTGATAACAGAGCTTGGTTTGCATGTCGCGCCTTGGGTTCATGAGATGGTCGAAGCAGGAGTAGACAGTTTTTATAGAGTAAAAGAAGGGGCAACATATTGTTATGACAGAGATGCTAAAGACTTTGTGAAAATTCCAGGTCAAGATGCCTTTATTATTCTGAATAATTTAAGGGAAAAACCAGCCGTTTATCAAAACAAAGATTTTGTTCTACACGACTTAGGAGACGGCATTTTGAATGCCGAATTCCGGTCAAAAATGAATACCATAGGAGGCGATGTTTTAGCAGGGTTGAATAAATCTATCGATATAGCAGAGCAAGATTTTGATGGATTGGTTATTGGAAATCAGGGCGCCAATTTCAGTGTTGGGGCTAATATCGCCATGATATTCATGTTAGCCGTAGAGCAAGAATATGAGGAACTCAATCAAGCCATCAAATATTTTCAGAACACTATGATGAGGATGCGCTACTCGTCAATTCCCACAATTGCCGCACCCCATGGCATGACTCTTGGTGGTGGCTGCGAACTTTCCTTGCACGCAGATAAGGTTGTTGCCGCAAGCGAAACCTATATCGGCTTGGTTGAATTTGGCGTGGGTGTAATTCCAGGTGGTGGTGGATCTAAAGAACTGACATTAAGGGCTTCAGATTCATTCAGAAAAAATGATGTGGAACTCAATGTCCTACAAGAATACTTTTTAACTATTGGAATGGCCAAGGTATCCACTTCGGCTTATGAGGCTTTTGATTTAGGCATTTTACAAACAGGCAAAGACACCGTGGTAGTCAATAGAGATAGACAAATCGCTACAGCAAAGACCTATGCCAAATTGATGGCTGAACAAGGATATACTCAGCCCGTGCCACGAAAAGACGTTAAAGTTTTGGGCAAACAGGCACTGGGCATGTTCTTGGTTGGAACTGATGCCATGAAATCAGCCGATTTTATCTCTGAACACGATCACAAAATAGCAAATAAACTGGCCTATGTGATGGCAGGTGGAAACTTGTCTGAAGCCACTTTAGTTTCAGAACAGTATTTACTGGACATTGAAAGAGAAGCATTTTTAAGCCTTTGTGGTGAAAGAAAAACCTTAGAGCGTATAGAGCATATGCTCAAAACTGGTAAACCCTTGAGAAATTAAAGACCAAATTATTATGACGACAACTGCATATATTGTTAAAGGCTATAGAACGGCTGTAGGAAAGGCCCCAAAAGGACTTTTTAGATTTAAAAGACCTGATGAATTAGCCGCGGAAACCATCGCCTATCTGATGTCTCAATTACCAGATTTTGATATTTCAAGAATTGATGATGTTATAGTAGGTAATGCCATGCCCGAGGCCGAACAAGGTCTTAACATCGCTCGACTAATTTCTCTTATGGGATTGAAATCGGAGGAAGTGGCTGGGGTAACCGTAAATCGATATTGCGCCTCAGGTTTGGAAACCATCAGTATGGCCGTAGCTAAAATTCAATCTGGGATGGCTCAATGCATTATTGCAGGTGGTGTAGAAAGTATGAGCTATATCCCAATGGGCGGCTACAAACCTGTTCCAGATTACCAATTGGCCAAGGACGGTCATGAAGATTATTACTGGGGAATGGGTCTAACAGCTGAGGCAGTTGCTAATCAGTTCAAAGTATCTCGTGATGACCAAGATGCTTTCGCATTGGCATCACACCAAAAAGCCTTAAAGGCTTTACAAGAAAATAGATTTGCTGACCAAATTGTACCCATCGATGTAGAACAGGTTTACATTGATGATCAAGGTAAAAAAGTAACAAAATCTTACATCGTAGCACAGGATGAAGGTCCTAGAGCCGATACAACCTTGGAGGCTTTAGGTAAACTGAGGCCAGTTTTTGCCAATAATGGTAGCGTAACCGCAGGAAATTCTTCTCAGATGAGTGATGGGGCTGCTTTTGTTATGGTCATGAGCGAACAAATGGTCAAAGAATTGAACCTAGAACCTATCGCACGAATGGTCAGCTATACTGCCGTTGGTGTTGAGCCAAGAATTATGGGAATTGGACCTGTCAAAGCCATTCCAAAAGCCTTAAAACAAGCTGGACTATCTCAAAACGACTTGTCTCTAATTGAACTTAACGAAGCTTTTGCCTCACAATCATTAGCAGTAATAAGAACTCTAGATCTCAATCAAGACATTGTCAATGTCAATGGTGGTGCGATAGCATTGGGTCACCCATTAGGCTGCTCGGGTACCAAATTATCAGTTCAATTATTTGATGAAATGAAAAAGCAACAAATGACTGGAAAATACGGCATGGTAACCATGTGTGTTGGCACTGGCCAAGGAGCCGCAGGTATATTCGAGTTTTTAAATTAATCCAAATACTTTAAACCTAAAATCATGTTAAAAACTACCGATTTCATTACCAGAGGAGGTGAATTTATTATTAAAGAAACCCCTTGTGATGCCGTTTTCACCCCTGAGGACTTCAGTGAGGAACACAAAATGATGCGAGATGCTGTAAAGGAATTTAATGACAGAGAAATTATCCCACATAGGGCTCGCTTCGAAAGTAAAGACTATGACCTGACCAAAGAAGTCATGCAGAAGGCAGGACAACTGGGTTTTTTAGGGATTTCTGTACCACAGGCCTATGGTGGTATGGGCATGGGATTTGTCTCAACCATGCTAGTGTGTGATTACATTTCGAGCGGCACAGGTTCTTTCAGTACCGCTTTTGGAGCTCATACAGGAATTGGAACTATGCCAATCACCTTATACGGCACCGAAGAACAAAAACAAAAATACGTTACTAAATTGGCCACCGGCGAATGGTTTGGAGCCTATTGTTTGACGGAACCAGGAGCAGGAAGTGATGCCAATTCTGGCAAAACCAAAGCAATACTCACAGAAGATGGCAGCCATTACAAAATTACTGGTCAGAAAATGTGGATTTCTAATGCTGGATTTTGCAACCTGTTCATTGTCTTCGCAAGAATCGAAGATGATAGAAATATTACTGGGTTTATAGTAGAAAATGACCCCACCAATGGAATCAGTATGGGTGAAGAAGAGCACAAACTAGGTATCCGATCTTCCTCTACGCGTCAAGTATTTTTCAATGACACTCTAGTACCTGCCGAAAATATGCTTTCTGAAAGGGGTAATGGATTTAAAATAGCAATGAACGCTCTCAATGTAGGACGTATCAAACTGGCTGCTGCTGAATTGGATGCGCAACGTCGTGTGACAGATACGGCTACCAAATATGCCAATGAACGCATTCAATTTGACACACCGATATCCAGTTTTGGTGCTATCCAAAAAAAATTATCTGAAATGGCCACAAGCGCCTATGTTGGCGAGGCAGCATCATATAGAGCAGCAAAGGATATAGAAGACCGTGTAGCAGCCAGAATCAAAGACGGCAACAGCCATCAAGAATCTGAATTAAAAGGCGTTGAAGAATATGTCATCGAATGTTCTATACTAAAAGTAGCGGTTTCTGAAGATATGCAAAACTGTGCCGATGAAGGTTTGCAAATTTATGGTGGCATGGGATTCTCAGAAGACGCACCAATGGAAGCACCATGGCGCGATGCGAGAATCGCAAGAATTTATGAGGGAACGAATGAAATTAACCGCATGCTAAGCGTGGGGATGCTCATCAAAAAGGCTATGAAAGGTCATGTTGATTTGTTAGGTCCTGCAATGAAAGTAGCGGACGAGCTAACTGGCATCCCTTCATTCGACTTACCCGATTTTTCTGAACCCCTAGCTGAAGAAAAGGACTTGTTACAAAGGTTAAAGAAAGTTTTTTTGATGGTCGCTGGGTCTGGAGTTCAAAAATATGGCACAGATTTAGAGCAACACCAACAACTCCTATTAGCAGCTGCAGACATTCTCATAGAAATTTATATGGCTGAATCTGGATTGCTCAGAGTTGAAAAAAACATCAAAAGATTTGGCGCTGAAAATCAGTCTGTTCCGATGGCCATGGCTCAGCTCTACCTCTACCAAGCTGTAGATATTATCTCTCAAAGGGCCAAAGAAGGGATCGCCTCAATGTCTGAAGGCGACGAACAGCGCATGATGCTCATGGGACTCAAGAGATTTACCAAATACCATAATTTACCAAATGTCGCTGAACTCCGAAGCAAAATCGCCAAACGATTAATCGACGACAATGGCTACACTTTGGCCTAATTCAAATTAGATCATTATAAAAACCCGCCTAAGTGCGGGCTTTTTGTTTAATGGACTTCGCCCATAATCGTAGTTCTATCTTTCAATAAATAGAAACAATTCAAATTGAAAACTAATATTTTCATATATTCACTGAAATTTATGCCATGAAGATTTCTCTTTTCCTCATCGCTTTCTTGGCTTACTTCAATGCTTTGAGATGCCAGACCAGCTTTTCACAGGTCTATTTGTGTCAAGTTTTCGACACCGATCAATCAATACAACTTACTGCACCAGAATTAATTTCTGAAGCATCTGGATACAACAACCAGCCCTTTTTCGAATCGGACAACACAGTGCTCTTCGCTGGCACCCGAAATGGTCAAACCGACATTGTGCGATATAGCATATCTGAGAAGGTCAAAGAGTGGCTCACCAATACTACAGGCAGTGAATATTCGCCTCAATCGATTCCCAACCAAAATCACATTGCAGCCATACGATTAGAAACCAACGCTGAGCAGTTTCTAGCCAGCTACACAACAACGGGGACATATATCAAAACTTTGGTATCTGATCCTATTATAGGTTATCAAGTTTGGGTCAATACAAATGAAATGTATGCCGCCATATTAATAGACGACGGTCTATCGCTAGCCAAGCATCATATAGATTCGAAAAAGGCAGAGGTATTAGACAATCAAATTGGAAGGAGCTTGCATCTGCGACCTGCAGGGAAGGATGACGATTTTATGCCAAACTACATTACCTATGTTTCAAAAAAAGTACTCCCCAATCAAATCGTTGGCCTCGATGTAACCAACAAAAAGTCCCATTTCATTGTTGAAACAATAGAAAATAGTGAGGATTTTTGTTGGACTCCTTGGGGACAAATTATAATGGGACAGGGAAGCAAACTATACATCTTTGATCCTTCAGTCCCTGATCGATGGACCTTAGTCCAAGATATGAGTCCCTTTGGACTGACCAATATCACTAGAGTAACTGTAAGTCCTTCTGGAAAATATTTTGCCTTTGTTGCAGAACGAAGCACTAATAATAAAATGAATTAAGATTAAAATGCCACTTTATGAGAAACACAACCACCGCCAGCACCCCTTACCTATTGTCTTTAATTCTATCGTTTTTACTGTTTACTGGATTATTATCCGCACAACCTCTTGATCTGGAGTTGGTCAAGGAGATGACACCCCGAAATGTTGGCCCGGGAGGGATGTCGGGAAGGGTCACTGCTATCGACGTAGTTACCTCAAATCCTGATATTATCTACGCTGGAACAGCTTCTGGGGGATTGTGGAAATCGACTTCGGGAGGTGTGAAATGGGAACCTATTTTTGAGAACGAAGCAACAGCTTCTGTTGGTGCTGTTGCCATTGATCAATCCAATCCTAGCGTAATTTGGGTAGGTACTGGTGAAGGTAATCCAAGAAATAGTTTAAATGGTGGTTACGGTATCTATAAATCTTTAGACGGTGGTAAGAATTGGATTTTAATGGGGCTTGAAAAAACTCGTCATATTCATAGAGTCATTGTAGACCCTACAAATTCTGATATTATTTATGTAGGTGCCATTGGCTCGCCTTGGGGAGTTCATCCAGAACGTGGGATATATAAAACAACAAATGGTGGACAAAGCTGGGATCTGATCCTTTCTACCAACGCATCGAGTGGGGCAGCCGACTTGGTGATGGACCCCACCAATCCAAACAAACTCATTGCAGCCATGTGGGAACATAAACGCGATCCATGGTTTTTTAAATCTGGGGGCACTGGGTCGGGTCTATTTATGACGCACGACGGAGGTGAAAACTGGAAACAACTGACTGATGAAGATGGTCTACCGAAAGGAGAGCTTGGTAGAATTGGGCTGGCTATAGCCTCAAACAAGCCCAATGTCGTTTATGCCTTAGTAGAAGCCAAGAAAAATGCCTTGTATCGCAGTAACGATGGTGGGTTTAATTGGACAAAAGTCAATGACAATAACGATATTGGCAATAGACCATTTTATTATTCAGATATTTTTGTAGATCCTGAAAATGAAAATCGGGTGTATTCCGTATTTACTTATGTCAACAAAAGTGAAGATGGCGGTAAAAAATTTGAATCACTTATGCCTGCGTATGGGGTTAGCAATGGGGTACATCCCGATCATCACGCCTGGTGGATCCATCCTAATAATGGTCAGTTTATGATTGACGGCAACGATGGAGGGTTGAACATCACCAGAGATGGCGGTAAAACATGGCGCTTCATAGGTAACTTACCCGTTGGACAATTTTACCATGTCAATGTAGATAATGACATTCCCTATAATATTTACGGCGGTATGCAAGACAATGGGTCATGGCGAGGCCCAGCCTATGTCTGGCGAGATCAAGGTATTCGCAATTCCTATTGGCAAGAAATCTCATTTGGAGACGGCTTCGATGTTGTGCCAGATCCCTCAGATTCCCGATATGGATGGACCATGAGTCAGCAAGGATTTGTAGCACGATACGATTGGCAAACAGGAAACAACTACTCTGTCCGTCCAACCCATCCAGATCCAAAAATGGTATTGCGTTTTAACTGGAATGCTGCTATTAATATAGATCCCTTCAACGACAACACTTTATATTTTGGCAGCCAATTTGTACATAAGTCAACAGACAAAGGATTAACCTGGTCTCTCGTATCCGGTGATCTCACTACCAATGATCCAGAAAAATTGAAGCAAGCTGAAAGTGGAGGCCTTACAATGGATGCAACGGGTGCAGAAAATCATTGCACCATATTAGTCATTGAACCATCGCCCACCGAACCAAATATGCTATGGGTAGGTACTGACGATGGCCGCGCTCATATCACCCGAGATGGTGGAGTGACTTGGGAAGATGTCAGTAAAGGATTGAAAGGTCTGCCAGAAGGTAGTTGGATTGCCCAAATTAAGGCATCTGCAAACAACCCCGGAGAGGCCTTACTCGTAGCAAATGATTACAGACGATTCAATTTTGAACCTTATGTCTATAGAACAGCCAACTATGGAAAGAAATGGGAGCGTATTGTGTCATCGGAAGACACCCAAAGCTATGCTTTATCGGTTGTACAAGATAGTCAGGAACCTAATTTATTATTTCTAGGAACAGACGATGGACTTTATGTAAGCATAGATGCTGGTGATAACTGGGTGAAATGGACCAATGGCTTTCCGACGGTTTCTGTAAAGGATATGGTAATTCATCCGAGAGAGGACGATTTGATTATCGCAACCTTTGGTCGATCGCATTGGGTCTTAGACGACATACGTCCCTTACGTGCCATGGCCAAGAACACACAATTGATTAATGAGTCCATCGCAGTGTTCGAACCTCCGACAGCCTATTTAGCGGCTTATCAGCAACCGACTGGAAGCAGATTTGGTGCTGACGATTTGTATAATGGCGAAAACAGAGTGGGTGGTGGTCGATTATCTTATTTTGTGCAGGTTGATACGACTGCAATGGCCAAAGATTCTTTACATCTCAAAATTTACAAAGGCGACCAAGAAATTAGACATTTGAAACGAGCAGCCCCGAAACAATCTGGTGTCTATACTTGGCTGTGGAGATTAGATGAGAAAGGGGTCGACCGGCCTTCACGACGAAGCCGCTCTTCAAGAAATGAATCAGGCGGCGTAACGGTGCTTCCGGGAACCTATAAAATGGTGCTGTCGAGAGATAGTTTAAGCGTTGACACCCAAATGGTGGTTGAATTAGACCCTAGATTGGAATACGATTTGGAAGGCATGAAAGAGCAATTCGACATGGCCAAAGAATTGGAACGCATGCAACAAACTGCTGCCGATGCTGTCAAACAATTGTCGGAAAGTCTTGGAATCATTGAAAAATTCGATGCGTCCATGAAAGCACTAGACAAAGACAAGTACAAAGATGTCCTAGATCAGGCAAAAAAGGAAAGTGAAAAAATTGAAAATCTTATAGCTTTATATATTGGTAAGGTAGATGACAGACAAGGAATTACACGCAATCCTGAGGTATCTATAGTGTCGCGAATGTACAGCGCTCAGTCCTATGTCGCGTCTAGACCCGCCGGACTTACCACTACGGAGTTACAGCTCGTTGATCAAGCTAAGAACGCCCTTAATGACGCTCTGAATCAGACGAACAATTATTTTGACAAAGACTGGGCAAACTATCAATCGTTAATACGCGAGTTAGACTTATCACCGTTTAAGGAAGTAAGTACATTCCAAACTATTGATTAACTGAGGAGGATCTTGCTCTGAGAGCGCCGGTGTTGTTTATTATTATGCGCTTATTGTGCATACTGATAAGGCAAGGCCTGTCTGGGCGAAAAAAACTTCAAAAAAAAGAAAATAGAAACGAAAGCACCTATGGTCATTGCATAGATTGCAATCAGTGCGTGCAAGTTTGTCCTACTGGAATTGACATAAGGCATGGCACACAACTGGAATGTGTTAATTGTACAGCCTGCATCGACGCTTGTGACTATATGATGAAAAGCATAAACCTCCCTCCTCGCCTAATCAAATTTGCCAGCGAAGACAATATTAAAAACAAGCAGCCTTTTCGATTAACATTGAGAATGATAGGTTACGCTGTCGTCTTGGTCATTTTATTGGGCGTGCTAGTCAGTATGGTTGTTCTTAGAAAAGATATTGAAACCGTTGTGCTGCGCTTACCAGGTCAATTGTACACTAGAGTGGAAAAACATCATATTAGAAATGTGTACACCTATAATATTATCAATAAAACTAATCAGGACTTTGAGTCACTAAAGTTTCAATTAATTGATTCCCAAGGGATAATTCACTCGGTGCCCGAAGGTAGAATCATACAATTAGGCAAACAAGGTCAAGTGGAAGGCACTATGTTTATTGACCTGCCTCTAAATGAAGTGTCGAAGGACAACAACACCCTAAAAATGGAAGTATACAACACAGACCAACTTTTGGAAACTGTCAAATTTAGATTTTTAGGGCATATTCAGCGTGGTCAGAAAAGTCAACGGGAACTATATATTTTTTCATAAGTAGATTGATTTAGGCTTTACTAAAATAGCCCTTTTTCGACAAACTCACAACTCTTGTGAATTGATTTTTAAAATGTAACTTTATGGCAAACAAAAATTTATATATCATGAAAACTTCAATCTACCTGCTAGCAGTAGTCTTTACATTAAGTCTATTGTCCTGTAAAACGAACAATTCAAAAACTGATAACTCTGAATCTTCAGTCCAAGTTTATCTCAATTCAAAGAGTGGCAGTTCGGCTGTTGGGGAGGTCACATTCAGCCAGCGTCAAGACACGGTTTACCTCAGTGCAAAAATAAAAGGGCTTACACCCGGGATTCACGCATTTCACTTGCACGAAAAAGCAGATTGCTCTTCAGATGACGGCAAATCTAGTGGGGGCCATTGGAACCCAACGGCTCAACCTCATGGCAAATGGGGTTCTGAGCTAGGTTACCACCGCGGTGATGTCGGTAATTTCAAAGCAGATGAGAATGGCGACGGAATTATTGAATTTAAAACTACTGAGTGGTGTTTGGATTGCGAAGACCCTAAAATGAACATTCTGGGCAAGGCTATAATTGTGCATCAAGGTACTGATGACTTCATAACTCAGCCTACGGGCGATGCTGGTGGCAGGGTGAGTTGCGGAGGAATTATAGAATAATCGTATGTAATGTGTAATATTTTTATACAAAGCCCTACTTACTATTGAATATACTACTTTAGATAAGAAGCTGCAGGGGAAATTTTTGGAACTTCCAGAATCTCATCAAAATATTGTTCACAAGGTGTGCCGTATTTATACTAGAGACAGGGCGTGTTATGATGATTTGTTTCAGGAAATAAGCATCCAACTGTGGCAGGCCTATCCAAAATTTAGGGGCGAATCTAAGTTCAGCACCTGGATGTATCGGATGGCGTTAAATACTGCAATAACATCATACCGAAAAGAAAAACGCTACAAGCATCAAATGGATATTTCAAATTTTCCAAACGCTTCGATAGCCGAACCTTATGACGGCACCAGTGATCATCAAATGACCACTTTATATCAGGCCATCGGTGAATTGAATGATATCGATAAGGCACTAGTGCTTTTGTATTTGGAAGATAAAAATTATCAAGAAATAAGTGAAACATTAGGTATTAGCGAGGTTAACGCCAGAGTCAAGATGAATCGCATTAAGAAAAAAATAAAAACAATGATCAATCCCTAAAAGATGGACGCTTTAGATCAATTTAAACGCAAATGGAAAGATCAATCCAAAAACTTTATCCAATACGATAAAGAAGAAATCATCGATATCCTTAAACGAAAATCTTCCAACTTGGTCAAATGGATTTTTGTGTTTGGTGTATTAGAATTTGCGCTCTGGGCCAGTTTATCCTTGGTTTTTCGCGACCAATCCTTTAACGAACTTTCGAATTCTGAAATTTTTTCCAACTTTTCAATTGGACTGGAACTCTTGAGTTTTGGCATTCTTGGCTATTTTTTGGTTGTGTTTTATCGCAATTACAACAGAATTTCGATGGTTGACAACACCCAACAACTCATGTCTAAAATTCTCAAAACGAGAAAAACAGTAAGACTCTATGTAACCCTCAATCTATTACTACTATTTATAGGCACCTTCACTTCGCTAATTTTATTGGTCAACTACGATCCGGAAATAGTGGCGACCATAAAGGACATACAAGCCATGCAGCCTGATAAATCCTTTTATCTGAGGCTAGCTCTAGTAACAATAGTTGTTTTAACTGCGGCAGCAATGTTGATCTTACTGATTTATTGGTTAACCTATGGCACACTTTTGAGAAGACTCAAGGCCAATTATAAATTGCTACAAGAAACTGAAGATTAGACCAAAGAATTAAGCCTCTGCAGAAACAATTTTTTCAACCTTAAGAAAGGAAGGATGTTGCTCAATTGACATTTCAATCTTTAACACTATATCTTCAATCGAATCATTGGCATAATCAATTTCCAAAGGAGGTTTGATACACATGTGTTGGATTATATTTTTCTTCTTGACCCGCAGACCTTTTTTATCGTATGCCCTTCTAAATCCATCTATAACTAAAGGAATGACCACAGGCTGGTAGTGCTTAATGATGTGCGCAGTACCCTTGCGTATCGGTTTATAAGGTGTTGTAGTGCCTTGAGGAAAGGTGATCACCCAGCCATCCTTTAAGGCCTTGGCAATACTTGAAATATCTCCCATTTTGACTTGACGATTGACATCCTGGCCACCAGCTCGCCATGTTCTTTCAATGCTTATAGAACCCGCATATGCCATGATTTTTGGTAATAACCCAGATTTCATAGTCTCTTTGGCTGCGACATAGTATAAATTTAATTTCGGCCTCCACAAATACCCTACATTTTTGATAGAATCATCGCGTCCTTTCAGGCTCGCATTAAAAACGTGAAACATAGCAATGACATCGGAAAAATAGGTTTGGTGATTTGAAATAAACAGAACATTGTTTTCGGGTAACTCGCGAAGAATTTGAGACCCCTCAATATTCATTTTATTAAATCCATTAAAACGCTGATGAGATAATACGCCCAAAATACGAATCACCCAGGTTTTGATCAGTAGATTGTGCCCGAATGTGTTTTTTTTAAATATCCCCATAGCCTTGACAGATTTTCCCAGTCACAAAAATAGAAAAACTAAACCACTTGTTTTAACAAATCCTTCAATTCACTTAGGATCATAGCTGTAGCTCCCCAAATCTGATGACCTCGCCATAGGTACATAGGCACCTCCTTAAAATCCGATTTAGGCAAAGAAACAGCAGCTAGAATTCTTTGGAACTGGATAAGATCGTCCAAAGGGCATTCAAGGATTTGAGCAACTTCACGATCATCTTTTTGGAAGTTGGGAACCTTTTCAGTAAAACCCAAAAAAGGCTGAACATAAAAATTACTAGGAGGAATATATAAAGGCGATAACGGACGTATCACTCGCACTTCGGAGGGCTTAAAGCCAATTTCCTCTTCCATTTCTCGCAACGCTGTGCTTGTCAAGTCAACATCTTGGCTTTCAGGACGACCACCTGGAAGACCAATTTGTGCAGAATGTACGCCATTATAAGTATTCCGGACTATTAAAACCAGATGTGCCGATCCAGTGAGATCGGGATAACACAACAGTATTACCGCCGCTTTTTTTGCACTATGACGCATGGCTTCGGTGAAGTCTTTCATGGTGCTTCGCTGAGGGGGAGACATCTTTGACTGCGCATCCCAGCCTGGAAGTGCCGTGCTTTTCAATTGGTCGACTACTTGCAAAATATCACTGATATGCATAAATTCCTTTCGTTAAAAACAGCCTAGCTTATAATTACAGGCCAATCAATGAGATTTTTTAAGACTTTAATTTCACCGACCACTTGAATTTAAAAACTGCGACCTGATCCCCGGCCTCATCAATTCCTGAGGCAGTCAGCCAAACAGTACTAGCTTCTTCAGTGGTCATGGCCAAGCTCAAAGTATGATCCACATCACGCCCCTGTTCACATGTGAAGATGATCCGACCAACGGCCTTTTTGGTGAAAATGGCTTCATTTTGAACAACTAACATAGAAACACGTTTGCCACTAGCTTTGATCTTTGCCATTATTAAGGCTCCCGATGCCAACTCTGCAGCCATGCCCTGGACAGCCCAAAACATAGACCTAAACGGATTTTTGTTAAACCACGACAAACGCACTGTTGTCATTGCTCTTTCAGATGTCAATTGTTTCAATCGCACGCCACACCAATAGGCCGAGGGCAAATGAAATATCATGTAAGTATTGAATTGATGGACTGTCATAACAACAAATATAGACAAAAGAATAGTCAGCTGCATGTGTTAACAAAATGTTAAATATAGTACTTTGTATTGCATAGTACTGTCTTATAAACATATCTTTGCATTATAAATAACCCTAATATGAACTTAGAAAACACCAAAGCACAAATGCGTAAAGGCGTTCTTGAGTATTGCATTCTCGCCATGCTCAAGCACAAAGACGGTTATGTAGCGGAGTTACTAGAAGGTCTCAAAACTGCCGAATTATTGGTTGTTGAGGGCACCCTCTACCCGCTACTAACACGACTAAAAAACGGTGGATTTTTAGACTATCGCTGGGAAGAGTCAACCTCAGGCCCACCTCGAAAATATTACCAATTGACCGAAGAGGGCGACACCTTTTTGAACGATTTACACCAAAGCTGGACCTCACTCAATGCCTCCGTGGCAATGGTCACTAAAAACAATAACAAACCCTCAAAAGCCAAATAAAATGAACAAAACTGTAAATATCAATTTAGCAGGTCTTCACTTT
>Ga0222719_10001756_pt1 | contig 20548 bp, 50 predicted proteins | sample C33_34DmetaG_FD_165039 | JGI IMG/M metagenome (GOLD analysis project Ga0222719, IMG submission 165039) | Estuarine water microbial communities from San Francisco Bay, California, United States - C33_34D | ecosystem: Environmental > Aquatic > Marine > Unclassified | place: USA: California... | reverse complement strand
TTTACTTACTTAATAATAAATCAGGTAAAAAATATAAGTTCAAACTAGAGGAGATTTAAGAATGGCTTTTATCTCTAGTGGAACAACCATCTTAGACAATGGTGCATTTAGTGTTGGATTAGGTGGATTGGTTTTATTATCTACTCAAACAGCTTCTGCTTCAGCTTCTATTAGTTTCACAAGCAGTATTGATAGTACCTATGATAGCTATATGTTTAAGTTTATTAATATACACCCAGCTACTGATGATATAGCGTTTCAATTTAATTTATCAACTGATGCAGGTTCAAATTACAATGTAACAAAAACTACAACTGTGTTTAGAACAATTCATAATGAAGCAGATACAGAAACAGAACTTTCATACAGAACAACAGAAGATTTAGCTCAATCAACTGCGTTTCAAACTATAATGGGATTTATTGGTAATGATGCTGACCAATCTGTTTCTGGTTCATTAACATTATTCAATCCTTCATCAACTGTCTTTGTGAAACATTTTATTGCTAATCTTAATGGGTATCATTCTTCTAATTATACTTTTAATTATTTTTCAGCAGGTTACGCAAACACAACTTCTGCTGTAAATGCAATTCAGTTTAAAATGAGTTCAGGCAACATAGACGCTGGTACAATTAAAATGTATGGGATAAAAGGATCATAATATGGCTTTACACTCATTACATTCGTATAAAGAAATAAAAGGTATCTTATGGCAGTAGTATCAGGCGGAACAACTTTAATAGATAATGGTGCTTTAGACGCTGGAGTACCAACAGGATCACTTATTTTATTATCTACCCAAACTGCAAGTAGTTCAGCTTCATTAAGTTTTACATCAGGAATAGATAGTACCTATGATTCCTATGTGTTTAAGTTTATAGATATTCACCCAAGTGCTGATGGTGCAAATTTAATGATTAATTTTTCTACAGATGGTGGTTCAAACTATAATGTAACTAAAACTACAACTAGATTTTATGCTTATAATGGTGAAACTAGCGGTTTTACATTATTAGGTTATTTAACTGGTGCAGATTTAGCACAAAGTACAGCAGACCAAGAATTTATTAGAGGAATAGGAAGTGATAATGATCAAGCTGGGGTTGGAATTTTACATTTGTTTAATCCTTCTAGCACAACTTATGTAAAACATTTTATAGGAAGAAGTTCTACAGCACAATCTAGTGATTATGCTGAAGATGATTATCTTGCTGGGTATGCCAATACCATATCAGCAATTAATGCTGTTCGTTTCCAAATGTCATCAGGAAACATTGATGATGGCATTATCAAAATGTATGGAGTGAAATAACATGGCTTTGTTTTCGTTGCACTTCAACAAAGAAATAATTAAAAGGATTTAATTATGGGATTAATATCTAACGGAACTACAGTCTTTGATAATGGTGCGATGGCATCAGGTTTTGGTGGATCAATGGTATTCGTATCTAGTGCTACTGCTTCATCTTCTGCTAGTATAGAATTTTCATTGGGGAGTTATAAAGAGTATAAGTTTTTCTTTGTTAATATTCACCCAGCTACTGACAATACCAATTTAACTTTTAATTTTAGCACAGATAGTGGTTCTAATTATAACGTAACTAAAACATCTACTTTTTTTATGACATACCATGATGAATCTGACACTTCTACTACTTTGGAATATCACACACCATCAGATTTAGCACAAAGCACATCTTTTCAAAGATTATGTTTGGCAGTAGGTAATGGTAGTGATGAAAGTGCAAGTGGTAGTATGCACCTTTTTAATCCAAGTTCTACTACATTTGTAAAACATTGGGTTTCTGATTTACAAGCATATGATGCTAGTGATTTTACAAGAAATGATCGTTCTGCTGGATATGCCAATACAACATCAGCACTGACAAATATAAAATTCCAAATGTCTAGCGGAAATATAGATGCTGGTAAGATATTGATGTTTGGAATTAACTAATATATAGGAGAACATATGGAACATAAAATAGTAAATGGTATTCAAGTACCTCTAACCGCAGAAGAAATTGCACAAAGACAAGCTGATGAAGCTAATTGGACTGCTGGTGCGTTTGATCGTGCTATAAATGATTTAAGACAAAGAAGAAATGCTCTTATCTCATCTTGCGATTGGGTTATGTTATCGGATTCACCTGTAACAGATAAAACAGCTTGGGAAACATACCGACAAGCACTAAGAGATATTACTGATGGTTTAACTACTGTTGAAGAAGTTAATGCTGTTGAGTTTCCTACAAAACCATGATTACATTTATAATAGGTTTATTAATTGGCTATTTCTTTAAAGATAAGATTAATGCTTTAATAGATAAAGCTAAAAATAAACTTCAAAATATATTTTCAAAATAGTATTGCAATTTATTGCAACGCAACATATATAGCTTGTCATGTGGACATATAACCAACACGAACAAGAATGGATAAGCAAATGATGTACGATTACAACAGCATTAAATCTTTTTGGACTAAGTTTTACAAAGACTGGGCAGAAGATGCTAAATCTTACCAAGAACAAGTAGCTGAATTTTGGAAAGATTTTTTTAAGCAAAATAAAAAATAATTCTATTGATCTAAGAACTAAGTTTGCTATTAAACAATTCTAACCTTAACAATGGAGTTGTATAATGGATAATAAACTAGAAAAATTATTTGATAAGCTAGAAGCTATCAAAGAAAAAGAAGCTGATCTAATAGAACAAATAAAAAACTATCTTTACGACATGGAAGAAGCTGATCAAGCTGATGACTATGAAGAAGATGAAGAATGGGAAGACGACTCCGAAGAAGAATAGTTAATTAAGGAAGGCACGAAATATATGTGCTTATGGAACGACTTAAAGATTTAATCATCAAGAACCATGAAGAAAAGAAAAAAGAACAAAGCAATAAAGTTCTTCTCAATAATAGAAAAGAAGTTGAGATCAATAAGAATGGTTCAGGTTACACAATTAAAGAAGGTACTAATAAAGATAAGATACTTGGTCATATCAAAATTAAGAGCAAAGAAATATGAAGATAGATATCAAGTGGATTATAGGAGTCTTAGGTACGATTCTAATGGGTTTATCTACATGGGTACTTGTAAGTGTAGTAGAATTAAAAGAAGATAGTTCTATGATTAAAGGAGAGTTGTTTCAAATCAATCAAAACTTTGGTAGAGTTTATCATTACATTAATAATAAATGAAACATTGTATTTATAAATTGTACATGGGTTTTTGTTGCTTACTAAAAGATTGCAAGTGTGGAAGACCAACACCACAAAACCCTAATAAAGAATTTAACCCTTTTCACTTCATACTGTAATGGCAAAAAAGAATATGCTTGGTTTAGCCAAGTTAGATAAAAAGAAAATAAGAAGAAAAGGTAGGCACGCTAAAAGTCCAAATAAAAGCTACACTAAGAAAAGAAGTAGAGGACAAGGGAAACCAATTTGACAGAATATGCAAATGTTAATAAGAGTTGCATATGCCTAAGAAACATAAAACTGTCGGAGAAGAAATAGTTAGTCTTTACGGACATATAACAGGATTGAAAAAAGATATTTCGCACTTAAAAACAAATCACCTAAAACATCTAAGCTGTTCTGTTTATAAAATAGAAAAGAAAGTAGATAACATTATCTATTGGTTAATTGGTGGAATGGGTGCTTTAATTATAACATTGATAAGTTTATTCGGACAATTTATAAAATAACATAATGTCAAAATATAAAAGAGTGCTTGTCCTGTCGGATTTGCACCTACCCTATCACAGAGATCCTGACGCATTTTTATTTTTAAAAGAAATAAAGAAAATACATAAACCTGATTTTGTGATTTCTATAGGCGATTTACTTGATAGTCACGCACTCAGTTTCCACGATTCAAATAGTGATCTTTATTCTGCTGGACATGAACTTAAAAAAGCAAAAGAATATGTAAAAGAATTAGAAGGAATATTTCCTGAATTAATTGAAATAGATTCTAATCATTCATCAATGATATTTAGACGAGCATTAAAACATGGATTGCCAAAAGCATACTTAAAAGATTATGGAGATTTCTTAGAAACTAAAAAATGGAAATGGGTAGATGATTTAGTTATTACACTCCCTAACAAACAAAGATGTTTATTTACTCATGGAAGAAGTGCAGATGTTTTAAAAGTATCACAAACCAATGGAATGAATTGTGTTCAAGGACATTATCATACCAAATTTAAAATTGAATATTGGGCTAATCCTGACAATTTATTTTGGGGTATGCAAGTAGGTTGTTTGATTAACCAAAAATCTTTAGCTTTTGAGTATGCTAAAAACTTTAAAACAAGATTTATTATGGGTTGTGGTATGATTATAGATTCTCAACCTAAGTTATTACCAATGGTAGTTCACAAAGGTAAATGGATAGGTAAATTAGTATGAACTTAGAAGCAATCAAAACAAGAATAAAAATACACGAGGGCTATAGAGATACTGTTTATGAAGATAGCTTAGGAAAAGCCACAATAGGTTATGGTCATCTTGTAACTTACAAAGATAAATTTGAAGAAGGAAAAGAATATCCTAAAGAACAATTAGAAAAGTTATTTGATAAAGACTTTGATAATGCAAAAGAACAAATGGACTTTTTTTGCAAAGCTAATGATCTTGATATTTGCGATACAGCTAAAGGAATATTAATAGAAATGATATTTCAATTAGGAATAGGTAAGGTCAATAAATTTAAAGCTATGACAAAAGCATTAAAAGAAAAGAACTATAAAAATGCTGGTGATGAAATGATAGCAAGTAAATGGTATTCTCAAACTAAAGAGAGATGTCAAAGTCTTGCTGATCTTATGAGAAATTGTGATGACAAATCCTGATTATTTTGACAAAGTTAAATCAGCTAAAGATACTCAAGTAGGTGGAGATCATTACAAACTACCTATTCAACCAATCACATATGTGCTAGAAAACAATCTAGGTTTTATAGAAGGAAATATAATTAAATATATTTCAAGGTATAATCGTAAGCACAAGGATAAGTCAAAAATGCTTGAAGACCTTAGGAAATGTGAGCATTATATACAACTTCTAATAGAGAAAATAGACAAAAGCTAAAATTCATAGGTTTTTGTCGGATTTAGGGCTATTTTCAAAAAAATCAAACGCGACAACATCTTTGATGTATCTCGTTAAAATTTAAGGGGTTTTTGAGCGATTAAATACCCTTTTGGAACAAATATAGAACGGAGTTTTGATATGTGGTGGAATTTAATAGGAATGGCAGTAAAGACAGGTGCTGAAGTTTATAAGAACAAAAAAGAATCAGAAGCATTAGAATCTCAAGCCAAAAGACTTCATTATGAAAAAATGGCACGTGGTGAAATAGAATATACTGGAAAAATATTAGATTCACAAAAAGGAGATTTTAAAGACGAATTTGTTTTAATTTTAATAAGCATACCAATCATATTATTATTTTGGAGTGTGTTTAGTGAAGACCCAAAAATTCAAGAAAAGGTAAGTTTATTTTTTGAACATTTTAACAATCTTCCTTTTTGGTTTCAAGCATTATGGGTTTCAGTTTGTGGTGCGATTTTTGGTATTAAAGCAACTGACTTAATTAAAAGAAAATAAAATGGACTACGTTTTATCTACGATAGTAATTTCTTACGTTGATAAGTTGGATAATGATATTCAAAAATTAACTTATACGAAAGTTGAAGACATTTATCCTAGCTTACCTAACACACATCACTTAATGCAAACTTTAAAAAGTAATGATAGTTATATTATTACAGGAATGGAGTACGAGTTAGAGTCTATTGATTTTAATTCTGTAGATACTGAGATTAGTAATACTGTTCATTAAGGGTGGCTTTTACACCACCCCTAAATTTTAGTTTCCGTATTTTTGATTAAATACTTCTTCTCCCATGAAACCACCTTGTGTTCCAAGTTTTTCAGCTAATGAAACTAATTTACCCTCACATATCATTTCGTGATCTTGAGAAATATTAGCTTTGTATTTTTTTAGAAACTCAAGTTGTTCTTGCAGAGGATAAGCAAATATATTGAAATCTTTTAATTCCTCTGCTTGTTCATCTGTCAAAGCTATTCTTACAGTTAAATTTAGTTTGTATGCTTTCATTATGCATTCTCCTTTGTTTCTAATTTTGTAATAAATTCTTTGCAGTCTTTAAAATTATATCTAGTTTCAAATTCTCCCCACAAAGATTCATAATTAAATTTAACATTCCAAATATTTTCTTTATTTTCTTTGATATTATGAATTTCGTATTTATTAACTCCATTAACAAATACATCATAATAACCAGCACATACTTTTTTTACTTTTATCATTTTTTTCTCCTTTGTTGTTTTCATACATATTTTATATATAAAAACTATATAAATAACAATAGTTAATAAACCGCTATTTTATTAGCTTTTTTAGCTTATAATGGGAGAATATAGTATTTATTACCCTCGTGATACGAATCTAGCTTAGATTTAGGGAGTAACTCTAATATTTGAGAAATAGTTTTAATAACCATTTTATCATTAAAACAAAAACAAATATAATATTTAGTATATTTAGGATCGCACATCATTTGTTCCCAAGCACAATATTTTTGAAGATCAAATAATTTTAATTTATTTGATGCTTTAATTTCACAATAGAATTGGGATTTAGAATTGTAGCAAAAATAATCAGGTTGTGCTTTCATAAGACCTAATTTGCCCCAATGAGGTATTGGAGATTCAAATAAATTTTCATCAGCATTAAGAAGAAGTTTTTTAAAAGAATAACCTTTTTCTAAGCAATAATCCTCAAATCTTTTTTCAGCAAACTTAGGATCATAATTTTTAACTCTTTCTTGATAAGACTCCTTATTTAACTCTCCTTTATTAAATATCTTCTTTTCCACTATACTTCCTTATTTGTTGTTGTAGCCAAGCTAATTGTTTTTGAGTTTGTTCTAGTTTTTCTTCTAATATTTTTATTTCATTGATTTGTTGTTCAATCACAAATTCCAAATCCTTATCTCCTCTAAATTCGTTATCCATTAGTTCATTAAAGATTTTTGTGCAGATATATAAGTTCTTAAATAATCTATATACGAATTCATATTCGCATAATCAAACTTAGCTTTACTATATTCTTGTTCAGCAACACAATAAGCAACAATGTGTTTTTTATATTCTTCTGATGACATAGCTATTTTTTCAGCTTGTGCTACAGAACAATTATTCTTTGCTTGTTCAGATACAGTTAATTTAGATAATAATATTTTTTTGTTTTCTTCTAGCAATCTATATTGATAAACTTTTTCTGATAGAACTTCTGATAGATTGTCTAAGTCTTGTTTTATTTCATCTGCTGATTTTAAGTGCAATATATCCATGATACCTTCCCTTCATTTTTAGGTTGTATTAAGAACTAACTAAGCTGTTAATTCTTCGGTGACTCTCTCAACTTTAAAAGCATACTCTTTATACTTTTCAAAGTATCTTTTGGCTTTGTATAAATTAGCCAAATAAAGTTGATGAGATTTTTCTCTTTTATCCCTCAACTTTGTTAGAGTCTTGATGTTTTTCTCCATCATTCTCCTTTTGTTGTTTTGTAACCTTAACTCTTTCTATTCGTAATTTGTCAAGGTTCACACTAATGAACTGACCATTTTGTCCGTTCAATGCTTCAACTTCACTAGGGTACTGTTCCACATAAGAAAAAAAAACACTACCTATAGTTTTCTTAGTAATCATTATATTAATTTTGTATTTGTTGCAATAGGGGAAACCCCAGCTAAAAACCAAGTAATGAAAACAGTAAGGGAGTACTTGGGAAAAAAAGCTGGGGTTAAATTCATATTTAAAATGATACTTTATAAATTTCTTTCATATCATTTATAAAAGATTGAATTGATTGTCTATCTGCTTTTAATTGACCAGATTCTAAGCTGGATTTTACACAAGCCATGCAAAACATCTCTAAACCTTTTTTGTCTATATTTGTTTTAACATTAGCACCATAATTAAAGCTAGTTGGACTATTATCAACTACACCAGCATTAGCAACATGATCAGGTTCTAAATTATCATCTAAAGGTATTTCCTCAGTTGGTATTGGTTGTCCTTGAGGTATTACTTGTAGCTTTAATTCCTTAGTTTCAAAATCACTAGAAACAAAAGTTTTACCAGTTTTTTTAGATACACCAAAATGAAGACTTACTGTATCTCCTTTTTTGCATGGTAGTTCATTTGCTGTCCAAGCTGTATATTCATTATCGCCAATCATTATTTTATGATTAGGATAAGGACTAGGTTGTCCATTTTTAAGTCGGTTATCAAATATTGCTGTAACGACTCCTTGTATATGACTCATTATTTTTTCTCCTTTTTATTTGGTTTAAAACGATATATTTTTAAGCACGACAAAGCTGTATCGTGATTGTCTTGAGATATATCAAACTCAGCAATTCTTAATTTTCCTTCTTTAGTGCAATTAACAATCACACCTTTAGGAACTTTGATGCCTAGTTCTTCTTCTATGCAGATCGCATAAAGATAAATCTGAACATAATAACTATCCCTAATACCTGATGATGTTTTCCAATCATAAATGATATACTCATCATTCTTTTTAAATAGAGCATCAAGTGTTCCAGTAAATTTATGAATACGAGATAATACTTTTCTCTCCGTAGAAACTAATTCTAATCCCTCTTGTGAGTCGTACCATTCTTTAAACTTATTAAATGATTTTTGCATTTGCTCGTTATGGATTTCAGGAACAGTTTTATAATGAATATAATTTTCAATTAAATCATGTACCTGACCACCAATCAATCCAGCATTAGACATATTAGCATTGGCAGATTTTTTTATCTGATCATAATATTCTAATAATTGAATCTCATCATAGGACTTACCAGCTACAATTAATTTCTTAAATTCATCAGCACACATCTTGGCAGTCCAATTACCGATAGCTTGTGCTGGAGTTAGTATTTTTGTTATAGTAGTTGCTGATGGTATTTCTTCTTCGTTCCAATAATATTTGTGTGGTATTGGATCAAATAATAAAGTTTCTTCTTCATTATATAATTTAGTTTGTATCATTTTTTCCTTCCCTTTGATTTGTTTTAAGTAGTTAATATAGAAACTATAACATATGTCAAAGCATAAAATATGCTTATCACAAACATTATTTTATATATTATGTTGTTGTGGTAATTCATAAATTATATTCTCCGATATGCTTTTGGTATAAGGATACGATAATAATTTTTCATTACATAATGCTCTCATAGGCACATTAAAAAAATCACTAATCTTAATTAATTTAAGAGTTGGTATCATGTTTTCACCCTTTTCATATTTTTGTATTTGTTGAAAAGTTATTCCACCAAGTATTTTACCAAGATCACTTTGCGTTAAAGGTCTATGAGTTATGTTGTTATGTTTATTTCTTGCAATCCTAAATGTCCTGTATCTAAGGTATCTAAGATTTTTACCTATTGTTTTTTTTAGTTTTATTTCTTCTTCTGTTAAGCATTTATTATCCATTACATTAACCCCCATTTAATTTGAAAGTCCACGATAGCTTCTGCCTTACAATCGCTTGGTATTCTGCTATCAGCACAATATTTGTTTAGTTCTTGTCTTTCTTTTTCTTTCTGTACTTGTTGCTCTGCTTGTAACTTATTATTACGATCTAGGTCTATTTCTGTTAGCATTTTATTCTCCCTTTGTTATAAATATTTTTTGTAATTGAATTATATCTTCCTGTATTTCTTTTAAAACACTTTCACAGGTATCTGACCATTCTAAATAATTAAGAAGATCAAATCTTAATGTTTTTTCATAAAGCAATTCTAATTTAAGTTCTATTTCTTTGTTTGTCATTTTCCTTCCTTTGTTATTTGTTTAATACTGAAAACCCTCTGCCTTCAAGACAGTTCACAGTAATTTGTTTGTACTTATCTTCTGCTTTAGGCGAAAGCCATAATAGCTTTGGTCTAAGCAATAGATTATAAGTTTTTTTAGATATTTCTAATACTGAATTTGTATTAGCTTTAGCCTGATATTCACAACTTTGTAAATCATCAGTTAGTTCTTCTGCTCTTGAAAAATCAAAAGAACCTGAACGACCTTTGGTATCTATAATTGGTTTGTATGCACAATTACTCAGTAACGTCATCAGGATTATCGTTGCTGATAACCTTGAAACTGCCTTCACTCTTTTCATGTTGTTTCCCTTTATTTTTTTTGTTTTTAGTTTTTACTTCTGCACTATATCTACCTTCCCATTTCTTTTTAACATTTGGAAAGCTAGAAAAGTAGTGCGTGATTATTGAAATCAACTCATCTTTTCTTGAGTCGTTTTCAAGAATTTTGTCTAAGTGTATTTTAGCTAGTATTCTTTCTTCCATTAGATTCTCCACCATTTAGTTTTATTTTTAATATGCTCTACTGCTTGGTGATAAAGCAAATCAAATTCTTTAGAAGTAATATTATAGTCTTTGACAATATCAAACAACATATTTTTTTTAGATTCTCCCCATTGGATTTCTTCCATAATCCTAGTTACTATTTGTTGTTCTTTATAAACTTCTTTTTTTAGTAACTCTTGTTGTTTTTCGTTAGCTTCTCTTGCTCGTTCAAAACTATTTTTTAGATTCATTTTTATATCCTCTTATTTGGTGCAATCGTTTAAATAATTTATAAACCTTAGGATCATTATGACCATGAGTCATTATTTCCTCGTTCATTAAGTATTGTCTAATTATTCTATACATAATTTCAACCTCGCTATCAGTAAATTGAGTTTTCATTTTTCCCAATCAAATATGATCGCTAATAAACTGTAAATAAATAGTAATAATATTATTCCAGTACAAAATACAAATGTTCCCATTAGTTACCTTCCTTAATGTTTAGTTTTCATTGTTTGATTTATTGTTTCAGTAGTAACACCAGCTTTTGCTAACTCATAAGCAAATTTTAATTTGTTACTTGCTCTATGATCGTTATTAGAAGAATTGTTTTTAAAGACTTTTTCCATTCTATTTAAAAGTTTTTTTGCTTCTAAATATTCAACACTTCTAATTTTTTTATGTGAGTTTAACCAGTTAAATGGTTGTATGAAACTATCTCTCATATCACCAAAACAAGAATAATCATCATAGTAATAATCAAGCCAATAGTCATACCATGTGTTAAATTCTTCTTCTGTAATTTCTAAATATGCAAATTCTTTTTTATATTTAGATAATTGTAAAGAAACATATTCTTTATAAGATTTTGCTGATTGTTGTTTTTCAGTAATTCTATCAACAACATCATATCTTTTTTTTTTGGGAATAACTGCTTCAACTTTATTATTTATGATGGTCAGCAATTCTTCACTTCTTTTATTTTCGTTTTCGTAATCTACTCCTGATGCTTTCCAAAGCATTTCTTCTAACATAATAGACGAAAATTTAAATTTTTGTTTTTTCATTTTTTTTCCTTCCTTTGTTGTGGGGGCTTTCGCCCCCTGTTTAATTTAAGCTATTTCAGTATCAGCTTTTTTAAGAGTTTTAGTATTAATTTGTGTTAACAAAGATAGAGATATTGGACTAAGATATTTACCTAATTTTGTCCAAGAAATTTCCATACCATCTTTACATTCTTTTGCATCTTTGCTTTCAAACATTTCAACAATTTGTTTAAAACCAATTAAAGTAGTTTCGTGTATTTTTAATTTATTGTTTTTCATTTTTTTTTCTCCTTTTTGATTTGTTTTCATAAGCAACCTTATATATTAGTAATATAATATATCTAGTAAAAAGTGCATATTTATATAAAAAGAATATAATAAATACAATAACTTATAATGTTGCTATTTTGTTCTATAGGTTGTATTGACGAATTGTGGCTAGGTAGCCTTCCATCTAGCCACGTTATATGATTCGGAAAACTAAAATAGTTAAATCCAAAAAACATCTAGAATGGGTTGCAAGAAATCATGTTTGCTTACGTTGTCGTTCAAATTATGGAATTCAAAGCACACATATAAGACACACAGATTCAAAAGGAAATATTGGTTGGGGTATAAAACCATCTGATGGTATGGTTGTTCCTCTATGTTATCTTTGTCATCAAAAACAACATTCTATGAATGAATTAAAATTTTGGTTTGCACTTAATATAAATCCTGTATATATAGCTAAGCAGTTAGCACAGAAAAGTGTTTGTGCCAAGATAAAACAACTCTACAAGGAAGGTTACTATGACGAGCCAATCAAGTATTACGACAATCTCCAAGCAAGTGCAAAAAGCACTCTTGAATCAGAAAATTTATAAAGACAATGAGTTCTTTGATTTAGACCAAAAGAAAATATTAATATCAGTTTTAAAAGATAAGCTAGGAATAAGTTATGCAAAGCTAGGCAAGGAATTAAACTTATCTTGGTTTCCTGTATATAAATCCTGTGAGATAGCTAAGAAAAAATACGCAAATATTTTAGAGCAAGTTCTCAAGGCGGTCAAATGAATCATAAAAATGGATTTGTATTATTGCACAGAAAAATTTTTAATTCAGCAGATTTTAAAAACCAATTAGATGTTTCTGTATTTATTTATCTCATGGCTATGGCATCACATGAAGCTTGTGAAGTTATCTATCGTTGTAAAAAAATCTTATTACAAAGAGGTGAAGTTTGTATAGCAGAACGTGATTTGGCTAAGAAATTTGACATTACTAAATCTAAGGTAAAATCAATAATTCATAGGTTAATTAACAACCATAATTTATACCAAAGAACGACCAAACGTCTTAGTGTATATAGCATTGTAAAATATGACAAATATCAATCTTTGGAGAAGCCTAACGACCATAAAACGACCAAAAAGTCTTCCACAGAACAATTAAGTAAATCAAATAAATTAAATAATACTAGTATAGGTAAAAAATATGATAATAAGTATTCTATGAAAGTAGATATAAAGTCTAGCAAACCCTCATTGAAGAACTTATTAGAAACTATTAAGGAAAATGAATCTATGTCCGAATTTGAGATCGCAAAAAAACGACTATCTAAGGACAGATTTGAACAATTTGTTAGATTAAAGTTGCAAAGTTCTAGCAAATCATAATATAAGCGAATCATCTTAGTAATAATACTAGGATATGTAAAAACAACGGAAGGTAGGGGTGGGTGTCTCTCCCCTACCAACTAAACAGGAGAAAATCATGCCAAAAGGTAAAGGAACATATGGGTCTAAAAAAGGAAGACCACCCATGAAAAACAAAAAAAAGAAGAAAAAATAATGCCGAAAAAGAAACCTATTTTTGCTAAACCAAGACCAAAAAAACTAGGTGAACCTAAATCTTTTAATAAGAAAACAAAAGCATACAAATCAGCTAAAAGACAAGCAGATAAGAAATTTGGAAAGAAAGTAAGTTTATACAAAAACATTTTCATTTCTAAAGCGATTAAGAAATATAAACCCAAGAAGAAATAATGGCATTTAACATACAAAACTCAAGACCTTTTATAGAATTTGACTTTGGAATTAATGTCCAAAAAGGATTGGTAGAAGACTTTTCTGCTATCGGTCAATACGGATATAACCCAAGTGTATCAACTGCATTTGCAACAATTTGGAGTGGAACAGGAATCTATGTTTATCCTACTACAGCTACTACAGCAGTTGTAACAAGTTCAAATACAGCATCAGATGATGGTGGAACTGTTTTAGTAACAGGTTTAGATCAAAACTTTAATCCAGCTAGTGAAACATTAACAATCGGTGGATCAGCTTCTACAACAACATTTATTCGTGTATTCAGCACTCGTATGCTTACAGCAACAACTGGAGATGCTAACGCAGGTACAATTACAACAACAGTAGATTCAAAAACAGTTGCTAGTATTCCTGTAGGTTATGGTAGTAATTTATCGGCAATTTACACAGTACCAGCTAACAAAAGAGCATGGATTGTTTCAGCATCAGTAGGAATGAGTAAGCAAAAAGAATTAGAATCTAAAATATTAGTCAAAGGAATTAACAATGGTAACGTATGGAACACAGTAGGTTATCAATCATCTTTTAGTACACCAGTATTTAGAAAGTTTGAGATACCTATTCTTATAGATCAAAAAACTGACATAGAAGTTAGGGCAAAGGCAGATGCTACTTGTGCAGTATCAGCTTCATTTAGTTTATATTTAGAAGATTATCATTAATGGCTGGATTAACTACTTCATCAACATTATCTGAATTGATCGTTAAAAGATTTGGCAAAGGACGATACAAAATAAAATCAGGCAAAGGCAAGAGTTACACTAAACGTAAAAAGAAAAAATGAGGAAACCTAAGTCCGTAAAATTTGGGCATAGAGATTTCACAATCAAATACATTACTCATAAAGAAGCTTCCAAGAGAGGTATTTACGGCGAAGTAGATACAAGCACTAATAATATTCTAATAGATAAATCCTTAGATGGTAAAGTAACATTCAATACTTTAGTACATGAACTAATCCATGTTATTGCTGAACATTATGCTTGGAACTTACCAGCTAAAGACGAAGAATTAGTATGTGAAACTACTGGTAATGCTCTAGCAGATTTATTTAATCAAAATCCTAAGCTAGTAGAATATCTTGCATTTGTTTTCAAAAAGTAGTAGCTGATTTTATACGATTACATAGTCGGTTAATTATGGATAAGATAGACAGCAAAGACATAGAGATCATACAACCTAGCAAAATAGGAAGACCTAAATTTGAGTTTAATGATAAAGTATTAAAACAAATATACGATTTAGCTTCTATTATGTGTACTAAGCAAGAAATAGGTACAATAATTGGTTGTTCCCATGACACTATTGAAAGAAATGAAATGGCTATGAAAAACTATAAAATGGGGGTGGCTCACGCAAAAGCTAGTATCAGAAGAACACAATTCAAATTAGCAACTCAATTAAATTCAGGACAAGTAGCCATGTGGTTGGGTAAAGTTTATTTAAAACAAGATAGAGATGATGAAGAAGACGAAAGCAATAACCCTTTACCCTTAACAGATATTGTGTAAATAGAATCTATGGCAAAATATAAAGGTAGAACAGTATCATTAAACAAACCCTTTAGAACTCCAAGTGCATCTAAAAAGTTTGGAGTCTATGTTAAAGATAATAGATCAGGTAAAGTTAAGGTAGTAAGATTTGGTGCTAAAGGCATGAGTATCAAGAAGAATATTCCAGCAAGACAGAAATCATTTATGGCAAGATTTAGACCTATACTAGCGAAGGTAAAAGGACAGAAAAGTTTATCACCAGCTTATTGGGCAGTTAAATCTTGGCGAAAAGGTTTCAAAGCATGATCAAGTTTTTTTTATTCATGCACATAATGGTAGCTGATCCAACTGCAAATATTCCTAAGGTCTATGACTTTTGGTTTGAAGAGCATGAACTAAGATATTTTGCGACAGAAAAAGATTGTAAAAATAAAGGTAATGAAATAATGAAATGGGCTAGGCAATCTATGGAAGATAAAAATTTAACAGTATTAGACACTTGGTTTGAGTGTATAGGAGTAACTAAAGGTGAAAAAACATCATTTAATTATAAACCTAGAGGACATAAGGAATTATGACTTTGATGCTAGACAAGAAATATCTAACAAAGCTATCTTCTATGAAGCTAAAACTATCTTGCTTTATGGACACACTTTCAAACAAAGCGAAGAAGATATACAAAAACAAGTCTTCACGAGTAACAGCAATTATCATTATGATTTGGTTGTTGTTAATAATTTGTTGGAGTATTTACCGATAGAATATTTAAGTATAGCAATTAAAGATATATTTAGTTATTCAAGTAAGCACGTAATGATTATATTAAATTTTAAATCTGATTTGTTTAAACCAATCATTAAACAACTAAGCAAATACCCTAGACATAGCTTTTATTTTAATTCCTAATGTACGATATATATTTAGAACAAGCCAAATTACTTCATCAAAATGAAAAGAAATGGAGAGGTACAACAGTAAGACAATATATCCCTGAGATTAATAAACTGCGTAAAGAATATAACTTAGAAACTATGTTAGATTATGGTTGCGGTAAAGCACAGTACCATGATCCTAGTTGGAACGCAGTTAAGTATGATCCAGCTATTCCTGAGTTTAGTACAAGGCCTACAGGCCGATTTGATTTAGTCATAAGCACAGATGTATTAGAGCATATTCCTGAAGAACACATTGACGACATAATTGCAGATATATTTAATTACTCAGATAGATGGGTATTTGTTTCTGTATGTTGTAGAGAAGCTAGAGAAGTATTGCCTAATGGTATGAACGCACATGCAACAGTTAAACCTGAAGATTGGTGGAGAGATAAATTTAACAAATATAAAAATTATAAATTAGTATTTACTGGTTAATGTTTGATCCATTTAGTTACATGAAGGACAAGGACTTGCTTGTCATAGGAAACGCAGTCGTTGATCAAGAACCTGATTACTCTAAATATAATTGCATTGTAAGAATGAATCTTGGAATTAAGACAAAACCAATAGATGTATGGATAGACAACTTAGTTAATAAAGCACATGATTTTCTAGGAGATGTACCTGAGTTTAAAAACATTATTAGACTCAATGCAGAAAAAGACGGCAAAAGAATGGAACGATTACCTAAAGAACTTAAACCTCATGCTTGGCTATGGAACTCAAACGAATATAATTTTATGTGCAGAGAGTTAGGTTATTATAGACCTACAACAGGGTTAGTAAGTATCTATTGGATTATCAATAATATTAAGTTTAAATCTATGACTGTAACTGGTTATGATTTCTTCAAGACACCCAATAGATATACAATGGAAGTTCACCCAACATCTAACACTTATGTGTACCCATCACATGAGATTAGAAAAGATGAGTATTGGATTATGAAATGGGCAGAACAAGGAAAGTATGCAATTATTTAATGACGATTGCTTAAAGGTATTACCAACGATACCTGATAACAGTATTGATCTAGTCCTTACTGACCCACCTTATGGAACGACACAATGTAAATGGGATAGCATAATTCCATTTGAGCCAATGTGGAAAGAGTTAAAAAGAGTTATTAAAGATAATGGTTGTATAGCTTTGTTTGGTAGTGAGCCATTTAGCAGTAATCTTAGAATGTCAAATATTAAATGGTTTAAATATGATTGGTATTGGAATAAAAAAATTCCAAGTGGTATGGCTTTTGCTAAATATCAACCAATGCGACAATTAGAATTAATATCTATATTTAGTAAAAACAAAACTCACTATTATCCACAAAAAATTTTAAGAGATAAACCAATAAAATCTGGTGGAATAAAAAGAAGTGAAACAGCACCACACAATTTACCGATAGGATTTAAAAAAGAATATAAATATAAAAATCCAATAAATCTTATTACATTTGATAAAATAAGAAATGGTAGTGTTCATCCAACACAAAAGCCAGTAGCTTTATTAGAATACTTAATCAAAACTTATACTAACGAAAATGATATTGTATTAGATTTTACAATGGGTTCAGGTTCAACAGGGGTAGCTTGTAAGAATACTAATAGAGATTTTATTGGTATAGAATTGGATAAAAATTATTTTAATATTGCAAAGAATAGGATTGAAAGTGCCTTTATCTGAACCACAAAAACAAGTTATATCTAGCAACAAAAGATTTAGAGTCCTAATCACAGGACGTAGATTTGGTAAAACACATCTTTGCATGATGGAGTTATTACGAAAAGGTAGAGATAATCCTAATGGTAAAATCTTTTATGTAAGTCCTACTTATAGAATGTCTAAAGAGATTATGTGGAAGAATCTCAAGAAAATAGTTAAGTTTTTACGTTGGGATAAATACATTAACGAAACAGAACTAACGATTGTACTAAGAAACAACTGTCAGATTAGTTTAAAAGGTGCAGATAAATCTCCTGATAATTTACGAGGTGTAGGTCTTAACTTCTTAGTCTTAGATGAATTTGCAGATATACCTGAGGAAGCTTGGAACGAAGTATTACGTCCTACTATTTCAGATAAGCACGTACAAGGTTCAGTATTATTTGTTGGTACTCCAAAAGGTGTAGGTAATTGGTCTTATGATATGTTTCAAAAAGGAAAGTCAGATGATCCTGAGTGGGAGTCTTGGAAATATACAACAGTAGAAGGTGGGCAAGTAGAAGCACATGAGATTGAACAAGCAAAAAAAGATTTAGACGAAAGATCGTTTAAGCAAGAATACTTAGCTAGTTTTGAAACCTATGCTGGTGTTGTTTATTATAACTTTAACAGAGAAGAAAATGTTAAGCCATGCAAGTACGATCCACAAGCAGTTATTCATGTAGGTTTAGACTTTAACATTGACCCTATGTCAGGTTGTTTATTTCATTTAAAGAATAATGTTGCTGAGTTCTTTGATGAGATAGTTATTTATTCTAGTAATACAGATGAGTTTATTGACGAATTATTAAGCAGATACCCCAAGAATAATATTATCGTTTATCCTGATCCAGCTTGTAGGCAACGTAAAACTAGTGCTGGTGGAAGAACTGATTTAACTATCTTGCAAAATGCTGGAGTTAATGTTAAATGTAAAAATACTCATGCTCTAGTTAGAGATCGGATCAATAGTGTTAATTCAAGATTGAAGAATTTTGATGGCAAAAGAAATATATTAATTGATCCTTCTTGCAAAAACCTTATTAATAGTTTAACGAAACAAATGTATAAAGAAGGTACAAATCAACCTGAGAAAAGTGGTTACGATCATATGACTGATGCACTAGGATACGCAATAGAATATATCTTCCCTATCTCAAGTAATTTACCACCTTCACAACCTAAGAGATTTAGCTAATGGCATATTCAAGACAAGAAGTTTTAAACCAACACGAACATTACTCAGCATTTTCAGAAAGATGGCAATATTTTATCAGATCATTCTTGGGTGGAGAAGAATACAAGCAAGGACGATACTTACAAGAATATAACCTTGAACTAGAATCAGAACTTTATAAGAGATTACAATTCACTCCTTTGGATAACCATTGTAGAAATGTCGTACACATCTATTCATCATTTTTATTTAGAGTTAAACCAGTAAGAGAACTAGGTAGCTTAGAACAAGATCAAACTATTCCTATGTTCTTAGATGATGCAGATTTAGAGGGTAGAGCATATGAAGCATTATTGAGAGAACTACAAACTTACGCATCTATCTACGGACATTGTTGGTTAATCATGGACAAGCCTAATTCTAATGCAAGAACTAGAGCAGAAGAATTACAACAAGAAATTAGACCTTACATCAATGTTTATACACCTGAGAATGTTATTGATTGGAATTACTCAAGAGCATCATCAGGTAAATACTATTTAGATTATTTAAAAGTTAGAGAACACTCTGACTCTAAAAAAGAAACATATCGTATTTGGTATTTAGACAGAATTGATACTGTTGAATTATCTAAGATTAGCACAAGTGAACCTAAGTTAATTGATTCACAACCTAATGCTATCGGTCAAATTCCAGCAGTTATTTTATATAATCAAAGAAGTCCAATGAGAGCAATCGGTATATCTGATTTAACGGATATTGCTGACTTACAAAGAGCAATCTACAATGAACTATCTGAGATTGAACAATTAATTAGATTATCTAATCACCCTAGCTTAGTTAAAACTAGAGATGTTGATGCTTCTGCTGGTGCTGGTGCGATTATAGAAATGCCTGATGGAATTGATCCGTCATTAAAACCTTACATCTTACAACCTAGCGGACAGAACTTAGATTCAGTATTAAAAACTATTTCTATGAAAGTTGATGCTATCAATAGACTATCTCATGTAGGTGCAGTTAGAAGTACAAGTGAGAGAGTAGTATCAGGTGTAGCTTTACGAACTGAGTTTCAATTACTTAATGCAAGACTAGCTGAGAAAGCTAACTTAATGCAATTAGCAGAAGAACAGATTTGGAGATTATACGCATTGTGGCAAGACAAAGTATTTGATGGCAAAATTATGTATCCTGAATCTTTTGATCTTAGAGATTGGGCAACTGACTTAGAAGTATTACAACAAGCGAAAGCATCTAATATTAAATCTGATACTTTTGTAAAAGAACTAGACAAACAAATAGCTAGAACAGTTATTGAAGATGATGATGTTCTTTCACAAATTGATGAAGAAATAGATCAATCAACAACTAGACTTGGAGAGTTCCCTCAAACAGCGATAGAAACTCCAACAGTTTAATATGGCTAAAGACTTACTGGAGAAGTTAGGTGATTATAGACAAAACAAAGTTATGGATTTGTCAGATCAACAAGTCTTACGATTACAGAAATCATTAGAAGAACTAGAGAACTTAGTTATCAAAGAAGCTAGTAAGATTGATCCTAAAAGAGGTAGTTTAAAATTAAGAACTACAATAGCTTTAGAGATGCGTCCTAAACTTAAACAATACATTGAACAAACTTATTTAATTGCAGTACAAACTAACATAGCTGA
>Ga0222719_10001752_pt1 | contig 20593 bp, 19 predicted proteins | sample C33_34DmetaG_FD_165039 | JGI IMG/M metagenome (GOLD analysis project Ga0222719, IMG submission 165039) | Estuarine water microbial communities from San Francisco Bay, California, United States - C33_34D | ecosystem: Environmental > Aquatic > Marine > Unclassified | place: USA: California... | reverse complement strand
TATACAAACGAGGTAATGGCTTCATGGTCTCAGTGGGAAGTGGTACTAACCGCTACCGACAGAACTTTGGGACCAAGGAAGAAGCAGAGATTGCCGAACGAAAAGAGATCTTGTACCGCAAAGGTATCATAGATCGTACTGAACGCCCTCAGGGAGCACCTCAGGACGTAACCTTAAGCAACCCCCACGGTCACACGTTACGAGCAGCCTTCAAGCTGACGTGCCGTGATATGTGGTCTCAACGCAAAAGTGACGCAAGCATCAAAGCGGGGACCAGAGTTCTAAAAGCATTGGGTGAAGATACGTTGTGTTCAGCGGTCACGACCCAGGTCATCCGAGAGATGATCGACGAGATGGAAGATGCGGGTAACACCGGAGCTACTATCAACAAAAAACTTTCCGCTTTGTCAATGATGCTCAAGACTGCTGCTGACGAAGGTTGGATTGAGACCATGCCACGGATCAAGCGTAGAGCTAACGGTACTCACCGTGTCCGGTGGCTCGATGTCGATGAGGAACAACAAGTCTTATATAAGACTGAGCAACTTGGCTTGTTGTCCCTGAAAGATTTCATTATCTGCGCCATCGACACTGGATTCCGTCGTGGCGAGTTGATGAACTTTAAGGTTGCGGATTATCGGGACGGTATGTTGCATCTACATCCTGATGAAACCAAGACCTCAAAGGCACGGGCAGTCCCCGCGACTGATCGTGTACATGAAATCATCGTCAACCGTAGGCACAACACAAAGCTATTTGACGAATTCACTGAGAACAAAATCAGGATGCACTGGGATACTCTACGGTACGCCCTAGGCAAAGCTGATGACCCTCAGTTCGTCATCCATATGCTCAGGCATACCTGTGCCTCACGACTTGCAATGCAAGATAAACCCGCTCAATTCATTCAGGAATGGATGGGGCATACAACTCCCCTCACCACTGCCAGATACATGCACTTGGCTCCGGCAAAACTGAGGGAAGGTAAAGAGGCCTTGGAGAATTACCGTAGGCCAGAACTGAAGGTTGTCACTGGGTGACACCTGGTGACAATTGGTAGTGACAGAACTGTCAATGGTTCCTTCTTAAGTTATTGATTTCATTTATCCGGTGACACATCAATACTCTTAAAAGGAAATGTGGGCGTGGTGGAATAGGTAGACACAGAGGGCTTAAAACCCTCTTCCGATTACGGAGTGCAGGTTCGAGTCCTGTCGCCCACACCATTGAAAAGGTTCTCTAAATTAATCGATTAATATTTTTTTAATCAATAAGTTGCACATATGGAACAGTTGATACAATGCACCACTTCCATAGATGCAACCAAAGGGGACAAAAACTATGCAAACCCGTGACACTAAAGACCTTATGGACCTCCAGATTAAACTGGAAGAAGACATGACGAATCGAGGGGCAGAACGGTTCCTCAGGGAGATTGCTAATGCAAAATCAGGGGGTCGGGAGGATGGTACACCCTATGGACAGATCGTTCTAAAGAACCGTCTTGAGACCCTGACGAAAGCCATAGCTGCTTGGAAGGCCGAGTGTGAGTCCGGTAAACCTGGAGTGCAAAGCACTGCGTACCTCAAGGTATCCAACATGGAGAACACGGCACTGGCGTTCATGACACTCAAGTCAGTTCTACAAGGGATCAGTTCCGTGCGAACACTTCAGTACGTCTCAGTCACCATTGGTACGGCGATTGAGGATGAGATGCGGTTCTCTCACGTCCGCGATGAGGAACGTAAGGCTTACGATAGCATTGTCATGGGGGCTAAAAAGCGCACGAGTTACCACTACAAACGAGCCTATGCAATTCGTAGGTCTTCGAGGGTGGACGAATGGGATCGATGGACCCGAGTGGACCGACTACATGTTGGCATGAAGATGCTAGATATTCTGATGAATTGCATGGAGTTGGTAGAAATTCACCACCAGATTTATAGCACTACAAGCATCCACAAATATGTAAAGGCCTTACCGCAGACTTTAGAGTGGATTGAAAAACGTACCTATGAGAACTCATTCCTACGTCCAGTGCATGAGCCTATGGTTGTGCAACCTAGAGATTGGACTACGCCGTTTGACGGGGGATACATCAGTACAAACATCCGGCCTCTACATTTGGTCAAGACATCACTCCCCGTCCTCGAAGAACTACGCCACGTCGACATGCCTATTGTCTACGCCGCAGTAAACGAGTTGCAGAGAACGGCGTGGCAAATCAACAGTCAGGTTCTGAAGGTTATGTCTGAACTTTGGGATAACGGTTCGACTATCGCGGGGATGCCACCTAGAACTGGCATTGAGCTACCCATAAAACCTACTGATATTGATACTAATGCTGAAGCTAGGAAGGAATATCGCATTGAGGCAGCAAAACGCCACATGCACAACCTCACGATTTCTGGCAAACGAGTTGCGTTTAACTTTGCGATTGGCATAGCACGTCGGTATGAGAAATATCGCCGGATCTTTTTCCCGTATCAACTAGACTTCCGAGGAAGAATCTACGCTGTCCCTCACCTTAACCCACAAGGACCTGATTACCAGAAAGCTCTATTGAGGTTTGCCAATGGTAAGCCTTTGGGATCTGAGGGTTGGAAATGGTTAGCCATCCACGGAGCAAACGTTGCGGGTAACGACAAGTGTACGCTAGAAGACCGCGTTAACTGGGTACAAGACCATGAGGAAGAAATCCTAGCGATTGCCGAGAATCCCTTCGATAATCGTGGGTGGTGTACCGAGGTCGGTGGGTTTGAGATTGATAAGCCTTGGCAGTTCCTTGCGTTTTGCTTTGAATGGCGTGGGTATTGTGAGCATGGTGATACGTTTGTATCTAAGATTCCGATTGCCCTCGATGGGTCATGCTCCGGCGTACAACACTTCAGTGCAATGCTCCGAGATGACATTGGAGGAGATGCGGTCAACCTTACGCCCAAGGAACTCCCCGCTGACGTGTATCAACGGGTTGCAGACAAGGTTATTTCTCTAGTTGAACACGATGCGGAACATGGGACGGATGATGGGGTGCGCCACGGTGAGGATGGTAAGGCATATGTCATCGATGGAACTAAAACCATAGCGAAACAATGGTTAGAGTTCGGCATCACTCGTAAGACATGTAAGAGATCCGTCATGACTCTTCCTTACGGCTCAAAGCAGTACGGATTCCGTGAACAACTTTTAGAGGATATAATTAATCCTGCACGATATGCCGCTGAGAAGGATCCCACCGTGCGTTTCCCCTTTCGTAACGATGGGTACTTCGCAGCGACATATTTGGCGAAAAAAATTTGGGAGAGTGTGTCTGAGACACTTATCAAAGCAAGTGAGGCGATGAAGTGGCTACAACGAGTGGCATCTATCGCCGCCTCAGAACAACTTCCCGTTCGGTGGACAACTGCCGTAGGGTTCCCCGTACTACAAGCCTACAAGGACGTAACTAATCGCAGAGTCATGACCGCTATCTCCGGTAAGGTTGTTTACCTCACCATGTACAAAGAGAAAGACCAGTTAGACAAACGTAAGCAAGCACAAGGCATCGCTCCCAACTTTGTACACAGTTGTGATGCGGCTCATATGATGCTGACGATAGTTCGCGCAAGCCAAGAACACATAGATAGCTTTGCGATGATCCATGATAGCTTTGGAACAACTGCCGGAGACACAGAAGCACTATTCCAAATCGTTCGTGAGTCTTTTGTCGAACTCTATAACACTGTGGATGTATTAGGTGACTTCCGAAATGAGATTGTGTCTCAGTTGACTGAACATAATCAAGACACTGTACCAGAGATGCCTAGTGCGGGTTCGTTGGATATCGGACAAGTGGTTAAGTCACGGTATTGCTTTGCTTAAATCATTCCATATTTACAACTGTTGCAAAACATCAAGTGAATCAAGCACTTATAATTACCTTGCATAGTAGATATACGGGGGCCTCCCTAGGGGGTCCATTTGTTTAACTAAAATAGGACCAGTATGAAATCCGATAATCCAAGTTACACCTCTCCTGCTGGGATCGCTCAGTATCCAAGGTTAGTTGAGCCGGATACAAAGTATAACCCTGATGGTGAGTTCAAAGTGACGCTTGAACTAAACGCGGCTGAGTCTCAAGAAATGATGAATTTTCTAGACGAACAGTACAAGCGTTCCCAAGAAAAAGCTAAGAAAGATTTTCCAGGAAAAAAAATTAAGGAAGGACCAAATCCCTACGAAGTTGATGACGACACGGGGAAGGTCACAGTTAAATTCAAAACAAAAGCTAAGGTTACTATGAGGTCAGGCGACTCGTTTGATCAAAAGGTAGCTTTATTTGATGCAAAGGGAAAACCCCTAGTGAACCCTCCCAATGTTGGTGGGGGATCCAAGATTAAAGTTAGTTATCAAGTTGTACCCTATTACACAGCTACAGTCGGAGCCGGACTTACACTTCGCATGAAGGCCGTTCAGATAATTAAATTAGTTGAGTATACAAGTGGAGCTAATGCTTCCTCTTACGGGTTCAAGGAGGAAGATGGTTACGAAGCCGAAGAACAAACATTCACGGATGAAACCCAAGAAGACCACGAGGAGGATGTCGAGACAGAAGATTTCTAAGCAACAGATCGGACTCAAGCATGGGTTTCGATCAGGCCTAGAAGAAGCTGTCGCGGGAGACCTCACTCTCCAAGGGGTAAACTTTAAGTTCGAAGAGATGGTTATCAACTATGTGAAACCTTCGAGGAACTCAAAGTACACCCCTGACTTCGTGTTAGAGAATGGAATCATTATCGAAACCAAAGGACGGTTTGTTACTGCTGATCGACAAAAACATTTACTGATTCAGCAACAACACCCAGACCTCGATATACGGTTTGTGTTCTCCAATAGTCGCACCAAGATAAGCAAGCGTAGCAATACGACCTATGCCGATTGGTGTATAAAAAATAACTTTCAATATGCAGACAAGATTATCCCCCCAGCTTGGCTGCGGGAGACTAAATGAATTTTAAAGTAAGGGAGTTCACTAAATATATAGTCGTCCATTGTTCGGCAACTAGGCCGAGTATGGACATCGGTAAGACTGATATTGACAGGTGGCATCGAGCTAAAAGTTGGTTAGCCATCGGTTACCATTACGTCATTAAACGTGATGGGACTATTGAAGAAGGACGGCCTGATAACGTCATGGGCGCACATGTCTCAGGCCACAATAGTCACTCAGTTGGTATATGCCTAATTGGTGGTGTCGATGAACATGACATCAACAAAGCGGAAAACAATTTTACAGACGAACAGTTCGAATCCTTGCAGGAATTACTCACAGGCCTGCAAGAAAAATATCCCGAAGCCGTTATTCAAGGCCATCGGGATTTCACTGGGGTGAAGAAAGACTGCCCATCCTTCGATGTCAAAGATTGGATGGTGTCGGTTGGTATGCTCTTCACCCCATAACATCTCCTCTCCTGTGTGTACTTCGGGGGCCTTCGGGTCCCCATTTTTTTTGGTTGAGATAACATGCAAGAAAGCAAATTCGTAAGACATTTACCATGCGAACAATGTGGCTCATCCGATGCGAACAGTGAGTTCGACGATGGTCACCAGTTCTGCTTCTCTTGTCAGACTTATAAAGCAAGTGGTTCAGAGATAAGAGAACCTGAACCTAAACGTCATAGCGTGTTAATATCCGGTGAATTCAAGCCACTACATAAGCGAAGAATAACCGAGGAAACATGTAGAAAATTTGGTTACTCAGTGGGATCACTGAAGAACCAGTTCGTGCAGATAGCTCCCTACTATGATCGAAAAGGGAAGCTAGTAGCACAAAAGATTCGCACCCCAAGTAAAGATTTTAAAGTGCTTGGGGATATTACTAAGGCTTTACCATTCGGCTCACGGTTGTGGGACAAGGGTAAAAAATTAGTAGTATGCGAAGGGGAGGTTGATTGCCTTTCCATTTCACAAAGCCAAGGTAACAAGTGGCCTGTCGTGAGTATTCCAAATGGGGCGCAGGGAGCAAAGCGTCACATGCAGAAATGCTTCGATTACTACGATGGCTTTGATGAAATAGTTTTGATGTTTGATCAGGATGAACCTGGGAACCTCGCAGCACGGGAGTGCGCCGAGTTGTTTTCCCCCGGTAAGGCGAAGATCTCTACTCTCCCGCTCAAGGATGCGAATGAAATGCTCCAAGCAGGTCGAGAGCAAGAGATCATCCAGAGTATCTGGCAAGCCAAGACCTATAGGCCTGACGGCATCATTTCCGGGGAAGACCTCTGGGCAGAGGTGTCCAAAGAAGACCTGATCACAGCCGTCCCGTATCCCTGGGCGGGGTTGAATCGTGTCACGAGAGGGTGTCGACGCGGTGAACTCGTGACGATTACGGCTGGCTCAGGCACTGGTAAATCGGCGGTAGTCAGAGAACTCGCTTACGATCTTTTAAAACGAGGCGAGACTGTCGGCATGATTATGCTTGAGGAAAATCCAAAGAGAACCGCGTTGGGTCTCATGGGGATCGACCTTAACAAACCACTACATCTGAGTAGAGAAGGCGTTAGTCAGGAAGATCTTAAGACTAGCTTTGAGAACACTGTGGGTAGCGGTCGGCTTTACTTATACGATCACTGGGGCAGTAGCAGTATCGATAACCTCATTGCACGAGCACGTTACTTAGCCCGTGGTTGTGGGTGCAACTGGATTGTAGTTGATCACCTCTCAATCTTAATTAGCGGACTTGGTGATGGTGACGAACGGCGATTGATCGATAACGCCATGACCTTCCTTCGTACTCTCGTTGAAGAAACTGGTGTGGGCATGTTCCTCGTTAGTCATCTTCGGAGACCTGAAGGTGACAAGGGTCACGAACGTGGTGCTCAAACAGGACTGCATCAACTTCGAGGTAGTCATGCAATCGCTCAATTGAGTGACATGGTTGTATCCCTCGAACGAGATCAACAAGGCGACAATCCAAATTTAACTACAATACGAGTTCTGAAGAACAGGTTCTCTGGTGAGACTGGGGTATCCGGTTATTTGTTATACGACAAAGATACGGGACGACTATCAGAAACGTCAGAGCCTGAAGTTTTTAAGGATGAATCTGGAAACATAGAGGAGTTTTAATGACACAATTAAATCTCATACTCGCTCACCTAAAACGAGCCGATAGCATTTCTCAACGCGAAGCTATGATTGATTATTCAATCCAAAGTTTGACCAAGCGGATTAGTGAATTGCGGCAGCTAGGCCACAAGATTGAGACACAGTACAAGCGACATCCGGTGACCAACCAACGATACGCGAGGTACGTCTTACTTAAATAACTCTCCAGTCGATAGGGACGGAATGAAATATATATTTGATATAGAAACAAATGGATTACTTGATGAACTAGATACAATTCATTGTTTAGTCTTACGCAACGTCGATACTAACGAAGTAACAGTATTCCAAAAGTCAGACATAGGACTTGGCCTTAAGTGGCTCATGGAAGCTGAGTTAATATCAGGTCATAACGTCATTAAATTTGACATCCCCGCACTACAAAAACTGTACCCGTGGTTCACCGTGGATAAACCTAAGGTCCTCGATACTTTAGTTTGTACACGGTTGATCTGGGCAGCGATTAAAGAGCGGGATGTTGATCTAATGCGTAAAGAAATTCTCCCAAGGAATCTCTTTGGATCACATAGTTTAAAAGCGTGGGGTCATCGCCTTCAGTGTTTCAAAGGTGACTATGATGGAGGCTGGGACACAGTATCTCAGGAAATGATTGATTACTGCGTTCAGGATACCGAAGTCACGATGACTCTTTACAACAAAATTGTAGAGAAGAATTATTCACCACAAGCTATTGAGCTAGAGCACAAGATTGCATGGCTCATGGCAAAGCAAGAACGCAACGGTTTTACGTTTGATGAACAGTCGGCAGCAAAGTTGTATGGGAAACTATCGCAACGACGTGCAGACATTGAGCGAGAACTAAAAGAAACATTTCAACCTTGGGAAGTACAACTACCAGACTTTATTCCCGCCAGAGACAACAAGAAAAAAGGGTATACAAAAGGCGTTCCGGTTAAACGCTATAAGACGGTGGAGTTTAATCCTAACTCCCGTGATCACATCTCAAATCGTCTTATGACTTTATATGATTGGGACCCCCAAGAATTTACCGAGGGTGGCAAACCTAAGGTAGACGAAACGGTGATTAGTCAACTCGACTATCCACCGTGCAAACTCATTGGCGAATACCTGATGCTTCAAAAGAGGATCGGTCAGTTAGCCGAAGGTGATCAAGCGTGGCTTAAGTTAGTTAAGGACGGAAGAATACATGGGTCGATCAACACAAACGGCGCGGTTACTGGGAGGGCAACACACGCCTACCCAAACATCAGCCAAGTCCCAGGTTGCTCTGCTCCTTACGGCATGGAATGTCGATCACTCTTTACCGTCCCAGAAGGATGGGTCCTCGCGGCAGCCGATGCCTCAGGACTCGAACTCCGATGCCTCGCACACTTTATGGCAAAGTGGGACGGTGGAAAATATGGAGAAGTCCTCTTAAGTGGTGACATCCACACGATGAACCAAGAAGCGGCGGGACTCCCTACTAGAGCCTCAGCTAAGACTTTTATTTATGGTCTTTGTTATGGGGCGGGTGATGCCAAGATTGGTTCTATCATTGGTAAGGATGCGAAAGCTGGTAAGGCAATCAAGAATAAATTCTTTGCCAAGATCCCTGCCCTCAAGAAACTCAGAGATGCCGTAAGCACTGCCTCAAAGCGTGGCTACTTAGTTGGCCTCGATGGTCGGCACTTATACTGCCGGAGCGAACACAGTTCCCTTAACACTTTGTTGCAAGGAGCCGGAGCCGCTTTGTGTAAGCAATGGCTAATCCTCCTAGAGGAAGAGCTACAGGCACATAAGTTATCTCATGGTTGGGATGGTGATTATTGTTTTTGTGCTTGGTCTCATGACGAAGTTCAGATTGCTTGTCGCAATGATGAGATCGCTGAGTTGGTTATGAAGTTGGCAACTGAATGTGTAACCAAAGCTGGCGAACATTTTAATTTCCGCTGCCCACTAGCTGGTGAAGCTAAGAAGGGTAAGCATTGGGGAGAGACACATTAATGGAAAAGGAGACATTGTTTGACGTATTACGAACGACCTACTTAACGCCTTACACAATTAGTTCGGACTTTGCTCGATACAAAGCAAAGGAAATCGCTGCCCTCGCAAGCATGGGACTTATAACTACACGAGAATCGTTTTGTGAATATGGAAGATTCTGGAGAGTTACTGAAAAAGGAATCTCACATCTTCGGGACGAAGGATCTATATGACAGCGGATGTTACTAAACCCACCGAACTAAAATTCATGGGTCGTACTTACAAGATTATTTTTCCAGATAAAATTGAAGACGACAATCTAGGTTTAACTAGTCACTCTAAATTTCTCGTTAAAGTAAAAAGTAAACAGATACCTTTGGAAGAGGCCGACACTCTCATCCATGAGGTGCTCCACGTCATTTGGTATCACATGGGCTTGTGTGCAGACAACAGTGATGATGTTGAAGAACGTTTTGTTCGAACGTTAGCAACTGGTTTGGTTTGTACGTTTTTAGAAAACGAGAAACTACTGACTTATTTAAAGGAAACATTACATGCTGACCGCTCTAATTGATGCGGATATCTTGGCTTATCAAGCAGCTATATCTTCTGAAACATCCGTACACTGGGGAGATGGCCTTTGGACTTTACATGCGTATGAGGATGACGCAAAGGCTCATTTTGATTCCATCCTCGATAACATCAAAGACGCTACTAAGTGTGACCACGCAATCTTAGCCTTCTCTGACAAAGAGAATTGGCGCAAAGCGATCCTCCCTAGCTACAAATCTAATCGTGCGAATGTTCGGAAGCCAATGCTACTTCCATTTCTCAGAGAATATGCGGACAAAAAATATAAGTGTTTTGTTCGAGAGGAATTAGAAGGCGATGATGTGCTCGGAATCCTAGCCACTGATGAAGGCTTAGTAACTGGTAACAAGGTGGTCTGTTCTATCGACAAGGACTTCAACACAATTCCAGGACGACATTACAACTTCAAACACAATGAGTTCTTTTTTATCTCCCCGCCTATGGCTGACTACTACCATATGCTCCAGACGCTTACCGGAGATAGCACGGATGGTTACTCAGGATGTCCTGGTTGTGGTCCTGTAAAAGCAAAGAAACTTCTTGAGCCAATGGCTGAACATAATTTCGAAAGTAGAAAAATGTGGGACGTTGTTGTGAAGGCGTATGACAAAGCCGGACTCAGTGAAGAAGAAGCGTTAACACAAGCAAGGGTGGCTCGTATTTGTCGGGCTGAAGATTATGATCGCAAATCTAAAAAGGTAAATTTATGGGAACCTCCCGTGACCGACAAGTCGCCGGAAGCCATTACCGCTTAAGTGCAATGCAGCCTTGGGACATCATTGATGCCTGGGGCCTAAACTTTTGGCAAGGCAATATTATTAAATATGTTCTTCGCGCTCCCTACAAAGGGGGCGTTGAAGATTTTGAAAAAGCAAAACATTATTTGGAATTTTTAATTGAAAACTATGACCGACTTTTCCCTGAGAGCACAACTAATAACAAGAAGAACCTACAACCGACCAAAGGACGACGACGGAAAAAACTTTGAATCATGGACCGAAACAGTTGATCGTGTCATTGGACACCAACGGTGGCTGTGGGAACGAGCAAAAAATGCAACACTGACTGAGCCAGAATTAAAAGAGCTAGATGAGCTTAGAACTCTAATGCTTGAACGTAAGATGCTAACAGCGGGTAGGACGCTGTGGCTCGGTGGCACAGACGTAGCGAAAAGTAGAGAAGCATCGCAATTCAATTGTTCATTCACTCATGTAGAAACAGTACAGGATGTTGTTGATGTTCTATGGTTGTTGCTACAAGGATGTGGTGTTGGCTTCCGGCCTATCATTGGAGCACTTACTGGGTTTCGTAAGCCAATAAAAAATATCCGCGTAGTTAGATCTACAAGAACGGCGAAGGGTGGTAAACAAGACAACTCTGAAAAGTTTCACAAAGGTGTGTGGACTATAAAGGTTGGTGACTCTGCGGAAGCGTGGGCAAAGTCAGTTGGTAAGCTATTGGCTCATCCGTATTCTGCTGAAGAACTTGTCCTTGATTTCTCAGAGATAAGACCCGCCGGAGATCGACTGAAGGGTTATGGGTGGATCTCATCTGGAGACGAGTCTATTGCAAAAGCCTATACCGCTATTGCAGAAATCTTAAATAAGCGAGCCGGAAGTTTACTTCAGCGGATAGACATCCTCGATATTGTGAATTGGTTAGGTACAGTCTTATCCTCGCGTCGTTCTGCTGAGATTGCTTTGTTTAACTACGGCGAAGATGAGTGGGAAGAGTTTGCAGTAGCTAAGAAAAATTATTGGGAAGAAAACATCCAACGAGCACAGTCAAACAATTCATTGTTGTTTAAACAAAAGCCAAGCCGTGAAGAATTAGAAAACATCTTTCATATGATGGTTGAGTCTGGAGGATCTGAACCAGGCTTTATAAATGCTGAAGTCGCATCTCGACGTGCGCCGTGGTTCAAAGGTGTAAATCCGTGCGCTGAAATTTTATTGGGAAACCGAAGTTTCTGTAATTTATCGGAAGTAGATGTTGGTAAATTCAAAGGAAATTCATTTGCATTAAGACGTGCAGTTGAGATAGCAGCTAGAGCAAACTACAGACAAACCTGTGTTGATCTACGGGATGGCATATTACAAGAAGCATGGCATCTGAATAACGAATTCCTCCGGCTATGTGGAGTTGGCATTACAGGTGTTGTGCGTCGTCCTGATCTCTCAGCTTATGATTATGAGGATCTCAAGCGTACAGCTACCGCTGGTGCATATAGCATGGCTGATGAGCTTGGCTTACCTCGACCAAAGAACGTCACGACAATCAAGCCTAGTGGGACAGTAAGTAAAATTATGGATACCTGTGAGGGTGTTCACAAGCCATTAGGTAAGTACATCTTCAATAACGTTAACTTCTCTAAGCACGATCCGTTAGTTCCCTTGTGCCGATCTTCTGGCTACAAAGTAATTGATAACCCTACTGATCCCGAAGCGGTGTTGATCACCTTCCCTGTTCAATGGTCAGACGTACCGTTTGAGCGTGTTGAAAAGGACGGGATGGAAATTGAGGTGAACTTAGAGTCAGCCATAGTACAGCTAGAGAGATACAAGATGCTGATGAAGTCGTGGTGTCAGCAAAACGTGTCGGCAACAATTAGTTATTCTGCTGACGAAGTGCCAGAGATTATCGACTGGTTGCTAGACAATTGGGATAACTATGTCGGCGTTAGCTTCTTGTTTAGGGCTGATCCAACTAAGTCAGCTAAAGACTTAGGCTATCTTTACCTACCTCAAGAAGTTGTAACTAAAGACGCATATGACGCATATGTGGCTAACTTACAGCCTATTTCTTTAGACGAAGCCAACTCATTAATTGAGATTGAACAGGACGAATGTGCCACAGGTGCTTGTCCAATCAAATAATTACCTTGCTTAATAGGAGAACTAAATGGTGAAAACCACTAGTGCCTCTCGTAAATTTCCAGTTGTTCCTAAAGAATTACTGGATGAACTAGAGACTCGATTCCCAGATTTGATGCCAGAGTTTAGTGACTCGGTAGATGATATTAGGTTTAAGCAGGGGCAAATCTCCGTCATTCGTTTTTTGAGAAGCACTTTCAATAATCAAAATAAAAACATTTTGGAGACTAAATAATATGTGTGGAGGTCCATTCAAACCTAAAACACCCCCTACGCCACCCCCGCCAGCACCACCCCCACCACCAGCACCTGCGGCTCCGATTCCAGAGCTAAAGAAGTTTGTGGATGAGGATGGGCCAAAGGATCCAATGGGTCGTCGTCGAGGTCGCAAAAAGCTACGCATTGATCTAGCTGATGCAAGCTCAACAACTACCGAAGGTACGGGACTCAACATTCCGACAACATAAGGAAAGTAGGGGATGGATTACAATATGACATGCTCTGCTGTCTATGCCCAGCTAGAGACAAGGCGACAGCCTTTTCTAGATAGGGCTAGAGACTGTGCGGAGATAACCATCCCGTCCCTTTTGACGCGAGATACTCACTCAAGCCATAGCCGTCTATTGACGCCGTGGCAAGGCATCGGAGCTAGAGGTGTAAATAATTTAGCCTCTAAGCTCCTAATCGCGCTCCTTCCTCCGAACGCTCCATTCTTCAGATTAAGTATTGACGACTTTGCTCTAGAAGAATTGACCCAGCAACAGGGCATGAGAGCTAAGGTAGAAGAAGGATTGAATCGTATTGAGCGATCAATCATGAATGAGATCGAAGCGTCTGCGTTGCGGGTCGGAGGGTTTGAAGCTCTTAAACAGCTTCTAGTTACGGGAAATGTCCTGTTATATCTGCCGAATGAAGGTGGTGTACGGGTATTCCGTTTAGACAGATTTGTTGTTCGTCGTGACCCGATGGGCAATGTTCTTGAAATTATCACTAAAGAGAGTGTTTCCATTGAGACACTTGAGGATGATGTAAAAGAACTCATTGTTGGTAAGACCAACGAAGACACAAGCTCAAGAAATAAGAATGTAGATTTGTTTACTCACGTTTATCGTGATGACAATAAATGGAAGGTATACCAGGAAGTCAAAGGCATACGATTGCCTGGCACTGAAGGTTCCTATCCCCTCGATAAAAGTCCGTGGATCCCCGTGAGATTCACCAAGATTGATGGTGAAGACTATGGTCGAGGCTATGTAGAAGAGTATCTTGGTGACCTTAAGTCACTTGAGGGACTCACTCAATCAATCGTTGAAGGATCTGCTGCTGCATCTAAAGTTCTGTTTTTGGTAAATCCCAATGGAGTTACCGATATGGCAGAACTAGCTGAGTCAGACAACGGAGCTTTTGTAGAGGGAATGGCTACTGATGTATCCACTATCCAATTACAAAAATATAATGACTTCAGAGTTTCTTTAGAGACAGTCAGTCAGATTAACGAGCGTCTTTCTTTTGCATTTCTCTTAAACTCTGCGGTTCAACGCAGTGGTGAGAGGGTTACTGCGGAAGAAATACGATATATGGCTAACGAATTAGAGTCGGCTCTGGGGGGCATTTACTCAATTCTTAGTCAGGAATTTCAGCTACCGCTAGTAAAGCGGTTGATGTTCCAGATGGAGCGACAAAAAAGATTGCCAACTCTACCGGATGGTGTTGTTCAACCAGTCATTGTTACTGGCTTGGAGGCACTTGGTCGAGGTAACGATCTTAATAAACTCCAGATGTTCTTTGAATCTGCTGCTGGCATTGCCCAGCTTCCTCCGGAAATCAACAAGTCCGATGCTCTGCTCCGCACAGGGGCCGCCTTAGGCATTGACATGAAGGGACTAGTTAAATCTCAAGAGGATATTCAAGCTGAAATGCAAGCAATGCAACAACAGGCTATGATGGATACTGTTGTTGATAAAGGTACTGGGCCAGCCATTAACGCTATGGGCGGCATGGCAAAAGAGAGTATGGCACAAGGTAACACCCTTGATCCCTCCTCGATTGACCCAGAGATGATTCAACAAGCAATGGAAGGTATGAGCAATGCCGAAGGCTAAGAAGCCTACGGCTCAAGCTGAAGAGACACCTGAGGTAACCTCTAAACAGGAGGAGCCTCAGGCTGAATCTAAAGAAGAGCCAAAGGTAAATCAAAACAGGACCAAACCTGGGACATACAAGACTAGTTTTGGTCTAACGGTAGAATGGTTCTAAATGGTCGATAAAGTAATTGTTCCTGGAAATCAGGAAACGGAAGATCCGAAACATGTTGAAGCAATGGTTGCCAAGGCTGAGGCTGCGTCTGAAGCTCCTGTGGATCAGGATACTGGTTCGCTTAATGTAGATGACCGTCCTGAGTGGCTCCCAGAGAAGTTCAATAGTGCCGAAGATCTGGCGAAAGCCTACTCCGAACTAGAGTCAAAATTAGGTCAACCTAAAGAAACTACTAAAAATGAGTCTAAAGCTGAACAGCCATCTGACAATGATGTTGCTCAGGAATTAGATTCGCGTGGGTTAGACCTTCAGGAATTCTCATCTGAGTTTAGTGAGAAAGGTGAATTATCTCAAGACTCTTATGAGAAGTTAGAAAAAGCAGGAATAACTCGGAACATCGTGGACCAATACATTGATGGTCAACAGGCTCTCGCGGCCCAATACGAGTCCGATGTGATGTCTATTGCTGGTGGTAATGAGGGATTTTCAGAAATGACTGAGTGGGCGAGAAGCAACCTCAGCGAGAATGAAATCTCAGTTTACAACCGTGCAGTCGACTCAGGCGATATTGAGCAAGCTAGGTTAGCAGTTGCGGGTGTATATCAGAAGTTCTCCGCAGCTAGACCTAATGAGCCAAGCCTACTTCGAGGAAACACCGCAGGTCCAAGCGCAGGTGATTCCTATGAGTCTGTCGCTCAGTTAACTAAGGACATGAGTACCCCTGAGTACAAAAGTGATCCGGCATTTCGAGCTAGGGTTCAACAGAAGTTAAGTCGCTCTAACATCCTCTAAAGATGGCCCCCTTGTGGGGCCTTCCACCACACTGCGTCTCTACGCGGTGGTGACGCTTACTGAACTACCACACAACTACTTGACCCTCTGCGGAGGATAATCCTGTTGTGTCTGTGTGCGTGAGTATCGAAAGCATTATCTTTTTATCTCATTCACAAGGATGTAAACATGGCTAACGCTACTGTATCTCGTCTCGGACAAGTTAATGGATCCGGTGACGTAGATAGTTTGTTTCTAAAAGTATTTGCTGGTGAGGTTCTCACTGCATTTGCTGAAAAGAACGTAATGATGGATAAGCACATGGTGCGAACCATCGCTTCTGGTAAATCAGCACAGTTCCCAGTAACGGGTAACTTCTCGGCTGAGTACCACACACCTGGTTCTGAAATCGTTGGTACAGCAATGAACCACGCAGAGCGAGTAATCACGATTGATGATCTACTCATCGCTCACACATTCATTGCTAATATTGACGAGGCTAAGAATCATTATGATGTCCGTGCTAACTACAGCCGTAAGCTGGGTGAAGCTCTTGCGAACACTGCTGATAAGCACTTGTTCAACACTGCTGTCCTTGCTGCTCGGGCTTCTGCTACCGTTTCTGGCGGCAATGGAGGCTCTCGTATTACGGATGCAACAATGGCTTCTACAACTGCTACGCTTATTGCTGCATTGTTTGAAGCTGCTCAGACTTTTGATGAAAAAGATGTACCTGAAAACGATCGCTACGCTTTCGTCCGTCCTGCACAATATTATGCGCTTACTCAGAATACTGATGTCTTGAACAAAGACTGGGGTGGTTCTGGTGCATACTCAGACGGTAAAGTCTTCCGCATCGCTGGTCTGACCATCGTTCCTACCAATCACATTCCTTCAACTAACGTGTCTTCTGGCGTTCTCGCTGGTGACTCTGACACTCAGTATGCTGTTGATGCAACAACTACTGTTGGTCTTGTTGTTCAGAAAGAAGCAATTGGTACGGTTAAGCTGCTTGATCTCGCAATGGAGTCTGAGTACGACATTCGCCGTCAAGGTACGCTAATGGTTGCTAAGTACGCTATGGGTCACGGAATTCTCCGTCCAGAGTGTTCTATTGAATTGGCAACTGGCGCGGTTTAATTGATGTAACCCTAGGGGTCTCTGAGAAATCAGGGATCCCTATTTTTTATTTGGATATTAAATGGCTACTGTAACAACACCGACCTCCGAACTGGAGGCTGTGAACACCATGTTATTGGTGATAGGTGAATCGCCTATCTCATCACTCTCGGCGGGGGCAGCGGTGGCTGACGCAGTTACAGCCCAAAGTACCCTATCCGAAGTCAATCGTGCGGTCCAATCAAAGGGATGGCACTTCAATACAGATAAATCTCTTACGCTAACTCCAGCGGCTTTCACAAACGAAATCACATTACCAACAAACTGTATCCGAGTTGATACGGTTGACGAAGATCGAGACCTCGATGTAGCTCAACGAGGAACCAGATTGTATGATCGTAAAAATCATACTTACGAATTTGAAGATTCGGTTAAGGTCGATATGGTCATTTTGCTACCATTCACCGATCTACCGGAATCTGCACGACACTATATTACTGTTAGGTCAGCTAGAGTTTTCCAAGCGAGGACTGTAGGGTCTGACGCTTTATACCAATTTTCTCGTGAAGATGAGCAAGATGCTTTGATCGGCCTTAAGAAAGCCGAGGGTATCACTGGGGATTACAACATTCTCACTGGTAATTATTCTGTCATGAGAGCAATCCAACGGTACTGATCATATGCCTTTAGTTTCTTCATCCATACCTAATCTGGTCAATGGAGTTTCTCAGCAGCCGTTTACGCTACGCCTTTCCTCTCAAGCCGAGGAGCAAACTAACGGGCTAAGTACAACTTCTCAGGGGCTGAGGAAACGACCGCCAACAAAACATTTGAAAAAGATTTTGTCAGGATCTTTAGGTGATGCTTATTTACATACGATTAATCGAGATCCTACCGAGCAATACGTTGTCATTATTACCGATGGTGGGTTAAAAGTTTTTGATTTAGACGGAACTGAAAAAACGGTGTCGTTTCCCGATGGAACAACTTACTTAGATTCAGCTAGTCCGTCTACATCATTCCGAGCCGTTACGGTGGCTGACTATACATTCATTGTTAATAAAAACACGACTGTTACACAACGTGCTGATAAGTCAGCAGATAGGGCTGCTGAAGCGTTAATTAACGTAAAAGTTGGTAACTATGGTCAGACCTATAAGATTATTATTAATAACAGTACGGTTGCGTCCTATACTACGCCAGATGGGTCTAACGCATCACATACCGCAAATATTAACACTGACTTTATTGCCACTCAGTTAACTTCAGGTCTCAGCAGTTTATCTGGATATACAGTTATCCGAACAGGATCAACTATCTACATATCTAACTCAAGTAGTGATTTTTTAATACGAGCAGAAGATGGATTTAACAATGGGGCAATGACTGCCCTCAAGGGGCAAATCCAAAAATTTAGTGACCTACCCGCTCAAGGAAGAGATGGTTTTAAGATTGAGATCATTGGAGATAAGAACTTTGGTTTTGATAATTTCTGGGTAAAATTTGATGGTAGTGGAACTGGAGCTTGGGTTGAAACCATTGCTCCCGATGAATTTCTAGGTTTTGAGGCTAGTGAAATGCCTCATCAGCTTGTTCGTAATGCGGATGGAACATTCACATTTGAACAGGCTACATGGGATGATAGAACCGTAGGTGACCTTAATCTCAACCCAGATCCATCCTTTGTTGGCAGTAAGATTAACGACATCTTTTTCTACAGGAACCGCTTAGGATTCCTCTCAGATGAAGGTGTGATCATGTCTGAGGCCGGAGAGTTCTTTAACTTCTACCGTAAGACTGTCACTGAGTTACTCGATTCTGCACCGATTGATGTGCAGGCCAGTCACACTAAAGTGTCAACGCTTGTACATGCAATTCCATACAACCGTCAGCTTCTGTTATTCTCTGCACAAACACAGTTTATTGTAGATACACAGCAGGATATTCTGACACCTCAGACCGTTGCGGTTAAACAATCAACTGAGTTTGAGGCTAACGTTACAGCAGCCCCAGTGGGCTTTGGTAACAACATTTACTTTGCGGTTGATAAAGGTGAGTATTCTGGACTTAGAGAATACTTTACGATTGACGAAGTAGCCGGAACAAATGATGCGGCTGATGTTACCTCACATGTTCCTAGCTACATCCCCGCAGGTGTCACTAAGATTGCCGCCGGATTGAACAACGATATCTTGGCAGTGTTAACGCCGGATGATCCAAGTTCGATGTACATATATAACTTCTATTGGTCAAACAATGAGAAGTTGCAAAGTGCCTGGTCTAAGTGGACCTTGGATGCTGGAGATGAAATCTTAAACGTAGACTTTATCTTGTCAGATATGTTCTTGGTTATCCAAAGATCTGATGGGGTATATCTAGAAAAACTCTCAGTCGCTATCGATGACATTTGGGATGAAGAGCCATACACGGTTCACTTGGATCGCAAGGTCATTATTAGTGGTGCTGACATTACCTTTGATGGAACTTATAGCAACATCGCTTTAGCTGATCTCCCGTGTGATTTGACAGATGGTGAGTGGCAAGCGGTAGTGGCTAAGGACCAAACACTTAACGAAGGTATTCTAGTTGATGTGGAGCAAGTAGCAGCCGGAGGTCGGATAGAAGGTGACTTCTCGGGCAATGATATAATTCTAGGACGTAAATATTCACACTCATATAAGTTTAGTCCTATTGTGGTTAGAACTGCTTCTGGTAACGCTCAAAAAGCTGATACTACAGGTCGACTTCAAGTTAGAAACCTACAGTTAAACTTTGCTGATACCGGATACTTTAAGGCTATCGTGACACCTACGGGTAGATCGAGCTACGAATATATCTTCTCAGGAAAGACCGTAGGTCTCTCAAGTTCGACTATTGGTGACATAGCGTTGGAAACTGGATTGTTTAAGTTTCCTATTTTAGCCAAGAACACTGAGGTTTCAATTCAAGTAACTAACGATACCCCATTGCCATCGGCTCTCCTAAGTGCCGACTGGGAAGGAATGTATGTCAAACGTAGTAAAGCAGTCTAGGCCAAGAATTAAACAGGCTAGTAAGAAGGACTGTGTTTTATTAGCAAAGCATTTACGCGAGGCTGATCTCAAAGAAATAAACCACGGAACTGGTTTAGATCCTGAGGTTGCCTTGCTATATGCTTTTGCCCTCTCTGACTCCTGCTATTCTGCATGGATTAACAATCAAATTATCCTTATTTACGGCTGTGGTGGATATCGAGGGGTCTTCGGATCCCCTTGGATGTTGGCCTCAGATTTACTCACGAATTTCAAAAGGGAGTTCGTAGTTCAATGCCGAGGGATAACAGAGAAGATGTTAGATAACTACGGGTATCTAGAGAACTATGTTTGGGCAGGTAATACAAAACATATTCATTGGCTTAAATGGCTTGGTTTTACAATTTGTGAGCCAACTCCACATGGAATTGATGGAGAGCCATTTCACAAATTTTATATGAAGAGATAATTATGTGCGAGATGACAACTATGCTGGCCATTGCCAGTATTGGTTCTACCGTAATGCAGGTCCAGGCACAGAACGCAGCCTATAAACAACAGCGGCGACTAAATGATCGGCAGTATCAAGCTGATATGCAAGCAGAGCGATATAACCAAGCTCAGATTAACACCACCCGTGTACAAGAAGCACAGAACACAGCAGAGCAAAAGCTCGAAAATAATCGAGCAGCAGAACGGGCTAAAGCTACGGCACGAGTAGCCGCCGGAGAAGCAGGCATAGCTGGGCTATCCGTGGATGCACTGTTGGCTGACATTGAGGCTAAAGCAGGTCGCGATAACATGACTGCTGATGTTAATTATTTAAGGCAAGACCAGGCGTTACAGGCTCAGGCTGCTAATAACAGATTCACAACAATATCA
>Ga0222719_10001751_pt1 | contig 20593 bp, 10 predicted proteins | sample C33_34DmetaG_FD_165039 | JGI IMG/M metagenome (GOLD analysis project Ga0222719, IMG submission 165039) | Estuarine water microbial communities from San Francisco Bay, California, United States - C33_34D | ecosystem: Environmental > Aquatic > Marine > Unclassified | place: USA: California... | reverse complement strand
AATTTACTAAGCGCCGTCTTGTTAAAACTTGAGTACGATTTAATTCTTTTGCTTCTAATATATGTTCTCTTTTATCAAATTCGTCACTAGTGATTTCAGCAAGATGTTCGTGTCTTTCTATCTGAATTTGATATTTGTCAATGTCATACTCTAACTTTCCAATAGCTTCTTCTCTTGATTTGAGCTCGAGTAAGTACTGGCGAATTTTACTAAATGGTGTAATTTGTGTTTCACCGACAAACCAACGCAATTTAAATTTAGGATTAGCCCATTCTTTATTTGTAGAATAATCCAAAAGTTGTTTTTCTTTGTCATTGAGCTGAGAAGTATCACTCAACAACTTGCTCTCATGTTTTTCCATTTCTTTTTTAAATTGAGATAACCGATCAGTCATTTTGACTCCTTTTTTAAAAATTATTTATAATATTTAGTGGTTGGCTTTTAAGATATGACAAGTTGTGGCAGAAGTTTAATCTCTCCAAGCACAAACACCTGAACTTGCACCTGCTTTGCCTTTAGGTTCCATAGAACTGCCGCCTGTACGTCCCGAATCTGCTGCATAATTCCATCTAAAGGATAGATTGTTTTGTGCACCATTATACTGTCCAAGCATGTATCCATGATCTTGCCCCATAGTGTAGTTTTCTTCACCACAGTTTCCGTAAGGTTTTGGAAATGTTCTAGAGGTTGTATTCGTACTCCAGTTGGTTTTGCGAAGATTGTTACCACCATTGTAACTACCTTCGTTGCCAGCCCATGCATAACCTGTTTTACTGTTAAGAGATTTTTGCTGAGGGTGATTTGATGGTGCTGTTCCACTTCTACTAGTTTTAGTTTCAGTAGCAAACTGAAATGTTTGTGCTGAGTTACTTACATAAAACAGTCCGTAGTTTTCTGTGCTCATTCCCCAAACAGATCCTGTGTTATAGTTTTGTCCTATGTTTCCTGAAGTGGTTTTTGTTGTTAAGTTATATCTGTTAATAGCTGAATCACCCGATCCTGACATCCAAGTAGTATAGTGTTCGTGGAATACTCCACCAAAATTGTGCCTGTTACTTGGTAAGTTTCTGTCAATATCTGTAGCCTGTGTTTCGGTACGCATATTGAATGCAATAGTATAATTTGAACTGACAGCATGTCCTCCACCTGCACCAAATACATAGGCATAATCTTTTGAACATGCACCCCACTGATAGTTGAATGCCGCTTCAATAGCACCGTCACCCAGATTATAGGTTGTATCTGTAGATGTTATTGTTCTATTTAGATTGTTCCATGCAGCTGAACTTTTATATCCACCCTGCATGTATCCGTTTGAAATAATCTGTCGTGTTTTAAAAGGAATAGTTAATTGTGCCCAACCTTGGGGAGTTTGAAGATTTCCTTGAGTGTAAAACTCCATAGTGTCGTTGTCTGTATTATAACGCAGTCTGCCTGGATTATTACCTGGACGCTGTCCTGATGATCCTTTAGGCAATTTTAAGTAACTAGTGCCATTAATTTGTGTATTCTTAAGTGTTGCCATAATACCCTATCCTAATCTCTCCAAGCACATACGCCCGAACTTGCACCTGCTTTTCCTTTAGGTTCCATAGTAGAACTGCCTCGGAATCCGCTTTCTGTAGCGTAGTTCCATCTCCAGGCTCTGTTGTTTTGTGAACCATTATACTGACCAAGCATATACTGGTGGTCTTGACCCATGGTAAAGTTTTCTTCACCACAATTAGTGTCTGGCTTAGCTACTGTTCCTGAAGTAACGTTTGTAGCCCAGGTGGTTCTACGCATGCTGTTACCACCATTGTAGCCGCCTTCATTACCCGCCCATGCATATAGCCATTTACTGTTTACTGATTTTTGCTGGTGATGATTTGAAGGTTGTGTGCCACCTCTACCTGAGAATGTTTCTGTTGCAAATACAAATGTATTATGACCACCTGTGGTATAAAATATCGCATAGGTTTCGTGACTATGACCCCAACAACTGTCAGTAGTAAAGTTTTGTCCTATGTTTCCTGAATTAGTTTTTGTTACTAGGTTATATTTGTTAATAGCAGAAGTTCTCCCACTCATCCAAGTACGATAATGTTCCTGGAACACACCACCAAAGTTGTGTCTACTGGCAGGTAAAGATCTGTCAATGTCGCTCATCTGCTGTTCAGTACGCATATTGTATGCTATTGTGTAATTTGAACTTACTGCATGTCCTCCACCTGCACCAAATACGTATGAATAGTCTTTTGAACATGCACCCCATTGGTAATTAAATGCAGCTTCAATAGCACCATCACCTAAGTTTGTTGTAGTGTCTGTTGCTGCGATAGTTTTGTTCAAGTTGTTCCATGCAGATGAACTTTTGTATCCACCCTGCATAAATCCTGTGTTGATTATTGATCTAAAAGGAAATAAAAGCGAACTCAGTTCCCAAGCAACACCATTCCAATATTCTAGTTTTCCGGTACTAGAATTAACTCTCATTCCAGATATACTGTTTGCATCTTCTGCAGGTCTTTGATTGGTATTACCTACAGGCAATCTTAGATATCCGGTATCGCTTATTTCTGTGTTTTTTAGTGTTGCCATTAAAATCCTCCTCTTGCTAAGAGAGCAGTTGATAAACTTCTAATTTCTTCTTCAATAAGCACTCTGTCCCACACAGCAATAAATTGCCATTTCCAGTCACTTTTTTCTGGATGAGTGTTAATGCCTAAAGAAGTTGGACCGTTTGATCCGCCTGTTGACTGCTGTCTCATTGTACCATTTTTCCAATACTGCCATTCATCAACACCTAAACCGCCCTCAAAATTTGTTCTACCTGTTCCAACATGTACGCCCCACTGGTTGTTTGATGCGCCGCTACCACTTGAACTACTTTGAATAATCCAACCTTCAGCATAATATCTAACATCGCCGTTGCTCCAATGACCTAACAGCCAATTGTTTCCACTATTTGTTGAAGTAATTCGTTCTCTATTTCCGCCATTATAACCGCACAATGTCATCACAGTGAAGGGTTCAGCACTTGCATTTATAGCAAACCCTATGTTATTACCTGTTCCTCCTGTGAAATATTTTGAACCTGTACTAGAAGTTTGTTCAGTTCCGCCATTCCTTGTAACAGTTACGTTATTTCCGCTTACATCTGTAAGAGTAGAACCATCCCAACTGTTGGGATTTCCTACATCAACCAAAAGTCTTAGTCCTTCCATTGGCACGCCGCCAATGTTGGTTTCAGCATTTATCCAAAATCCTTTAAAATAAAATTCTATATAGCCCAGATCGGTGTTATAACGCATATCGCCATCAACTGGACTTGATGGACGCTGTGCAGTTGTACCTCTCGGTAGGTACAACGATCCTGTATCGTTAATTGTAGTGTCCAGTAGAGTAGCCATTTATTCCCCTCTGCTTTTAAGTCTACGTACTTCTAAAGATAATTCCTTTAAGGCTTCTATAAGGTATGCACTAAATTTTGTATAGTTTATACCTTTAGGATTTCCATTTTCATCTTTTGAAACAAGATTTGGAAGAATTTCATTAACTCTTTCCGCAATTAATCCAGCTTCTTTTTTAGATGAACCGTCTTTTCTATCATAGGTTACACCATCTAGTTTGGTTATAATGTCTAATGCATTCTGGATTGGATTGATATTTTCCTTAAGTGCAATACTTGAATCCTCAACAATAGTTGTTGCAGTCATTGTTGTAAATTGTCCTGTGTTTCTAGTTGTGTTACCAATTGGTGTATTGTTAATAGATCCACCTGTGATTGGCACTCCTGTCAATCCACCACCTGTAAGTACTAACGAACCTGCACTTAGTACTGTTGCTGTTAGGGTACCAGTACTTGGTTGATAGGTAAGTTTACTGCTGGAAACATTAAGTCCTGCTGTTGAACCACTTGTATCTGTGATAAAAGTTGGATAGTATGAGGTTGAGTCTGCATTTTGATCTGTAACACTAATTCCTGTTTGAATCCAACTAAGATTACCACTACCGTCAGTAGACAATACAAATGATGCACTTCCGTCATCTGCAGGAAATGTTAATGTATAATCTGCTGTTGTTGCAGGTGCTTTAAGAGTAACAAAGTTGCCTCCGTTATCGCTCAACTTCAAACCATTATTGTTGCCTATCTGTATATCATTTGAAGAAACTGTTACGCCTGACCCATTAGGACTCAACTCGATATTATCATTGTTTAGTGATCGGAAAGTATTATCAAGTGTTTGCAACGATCCTAATATTGGTCCACCTACAGTTCCTGTTGTAATTTTACGCATTTGTTTTTCCTTACGATGTTGCTGTTTCTATTCCATATACACAGGCTGTTACGTCTGTGCCACTGGAATAAACAACGATATTTTTTCCTGCATCTACAACAACTCCACCTCTTTCAATTGTACCATGTCCAAGTAGTTCTGTATCATACTCGATGTATTCTTCATTACCTGGTGTGCCTGAAGCTGCTAACGCAATTCTAATATTGCGCGATGTTGCATTTCTGTTTGTTACATTTATTGTAACAATCCCAAATGTAGCTGCAGGAACAGTATATACAATAGTATCTGTTGTTGCTGTTAATGCTTCTTGTCCTAATATACCTGTTGCCATTTTCTTTCCTCTCCGATCATTATCTTAAAAAGTAATTGTATGCTAATGGTAATCCAAGCACTGTGCCTGTAAAATTAACATTTGCTTTGATATTTATCGTTTCACCACTTACAGTAGCTATTGTGTTGGTGCCTATAAATATATCACCAGCTGTTACACTGTTAACGTTTAGTGTAGCACCACCACCACCAATTTGTGATTCAATGTATGCTTTAATTGCACGTTGTGTGGGTACAACACTATCACTGTTTGCAGTAAAGAACGGATCAGTGCTAAACTCCGTAACACTTGCTGAGTTACCACCAAGTGTAACTTCACCTAATGACAGTTCTTGTAGACCTGCAATATTAAATGCTTCTGCATTCAAAGTGGCAACACCAGTAGCCTGTTCAACACTAAACAAGTCGCCAACTCTAAAGTTACCATCTTGGTCAGTCGCTGTAAAGAACACTCTACCACCATCTGAATCAGTAGTTTCTTTGTTTTGATTCGGATCGTTTACAGGAACACCCGGATAGTTTGTGTCAGTAAAGTTACCTGTACCAATGTCTAAGAAATCGTGTCCAGTTAGTCGTACCTGACTAAATCTTATACGCAGTGTTACATTATCACCATCTACTGGAGTATCTTCAATTTCCATGTTTGGTGAAATTTGTAAAAATGCTGTATATGATCCGTCATTTGATCCTAAGAAAGTTACAGTGTTAACTAATTTAAAGAACTGTCCTGGAAGACTGTCAAACACTACATTTGAACCATTTACTGGACGTTCACTTAATCTTCTTACTGCAATAAATGCACCGTCTTGGAAGAAGTTTGCAAAACCATTTGAATTTTGTGTATCAAGACTTGCTGTCGCTGTAATGAATCCACTGCCTCTTGCAACAAACGTTGGATTTGCTAAAACCCCGTTTCCTATTCTTGGTGTAATTAATACATCGTCAATATTGTTTGGATCTGTAACCGTTTCTGTTGGCGCACTTGTATAACCGTGTCCTGGTTCTGTAATTCTAATCTCAAATATTTGTTCGTTAGCTACTGCTACTCGTGCTCTTGCTGTTACACCAATTCTCATATCAACATGAGCTGTAGTTGCACCTGCGCCAATTGCTACAAACTTAGGAGTCTGTGCAGGATTACCAAATGCAATAGCATTCAATCCACCTGCGTAGGTGTCAGATAATGTGTATCCTCCACTTGGCCAATATACACCATCTTCTGAATAAGCAACTTGATTTGTATCGTCTGTTGTTACAACAAATTGTCCTTGACCGTATGCAATTTTAGCGCCTACTGTTCCTGGTATTGCACTTGCAACTGCGGTCCAATTTTGTCCATCTAAACTGTATGCTATTCCTGTTGTATCGTCCGTTATAGCAACAAATCTTCCGTTACCCCATACAACATCTGACCAGCCGTTCGCACTCGGCATACCAGTTGCTTCTTGTGTCCATGTAACACCATCTTCTGAGTATGCCATCTCCTGGCTACCGTTTTTAACTGCAAGGAAAATTCCTTTTCCGTAAGTCATTGCTGTATAACCAGTTGACGGTAATGCATTTGATTGAATAGTCCAAGTTTGTCCACCGTTGTCTGAATATGCTATATCTCTGTCATTGTCACCAATAACAACAAATCTTGTAACGCTCGATGATACTTGTCCTACTGCAACACTGGCAACAGTTGAAACTGTTATAGCAGGTGTTGGTGAATTTGCTGTCCATGCTACACCATCTGCAGAGTAGTTTACTAGCAAATTATTTGTACCACCATATCCTACAACCATTGCTGTGCTTGGGTTAAGTGTTGTTGATCCGTCATCAATAAGTCCACTTGTTATGTTTGTCCAAGCAGTTGCATTTGTTGCAAGTGTTACACTTGTGTCAAAGTTTGTACCATCTACACTTGATTCTGCAGCAGTACCAGAGTCAGGTATTGCAATAAACTGTCCTTTGCGTCCAATTCCATCAAAATCAAAATCAACAACAGCACCTGTAGCACTATTAATTGTTGATATAGTTATTGTGATATCGTTTGCCGGAGTAGAACCTCCTACACTTGTGCCTAGGATTGTTACTGTATCTAATCTTGTGTAATCTTGTCCAGCAGCATTGAGCGTTAAATAATATTTTGATCCGTTTCTAATTACATCAAATGTAGCACCTGTTCCGTCTCCCTGAGACGTAGTTGCAACGCCAGTATATTCAGCGGAAGTTTCCATGTAGTGCAGAGCATTCCATGTATCTGAAGTCAGTGTTGTTCCTTGTGTGTTTGCTTTGGTTGGTGAACTAAATGAAATTCTTGGTTCAATTACATACGTGGATGTAGAGTTTGGAGCAACTATAGCAGTTCCTGGAACTACATGGTCAAACCCTGCTGTACCATCTGTTTCTTTAATCACTGTAGCAATTTTTGATCCAGCATTGTATGTATTAACTATACCAAAATTACCAGATCCTGCACCACCTGTGATGTATATTTTCATACCAGGATATGCAGTAGAACTATTACCATCTGTTGCCGCTAGTGTTACTTGAGAAGTTGTACCTGCTTGTGCTGTGTTTGTAACAATAACATATCCACTACCACCTGCTGTTGCATCTGGATTACCAGTTGAATCATCTACTTCAATAACTCTTCCTTGGAAAAGTGCTTGGTCACGGAATTCATCTGCTACTAATTCTTCACTTGTGCCTGCGCCAAATATGTCAATTTTTGCTTCTGTATATTCGTTACCAGCATGATTAAATTCTAAAGCTAGTAGTTCGTCAGTATCTGTAAAGACATTAGCAATAGTAGCATTATATTGCGTTTTGTTATCAATTATTGCTGTTACTGGAGTTTCATCTGGATCAACACCTTCTGCTACAGAACCAAATGTACCATAAGAGTTGTTACCGTTTGTAGCACGTACTCTACCGCCTGTTTCTGCAAGGTACCCGATGTGTGAGTAATATGTAAACACTGACACAAGTTCTGCTCTACCATTGTTTAGAATATGTGCACCAATACCATCACTTATAACCTGTGTAAAGTCGTTTGAAACAATTGAGTCATTACCGCCGTTATGTAGTGCACCGTCGATTCTTTGTCCAGTTGCAGCAAAACCAAATGTGGTTAAATTTTGAACGTATGGTGAACGTGCAGTAATCCAAACACGCTCGTCATCAGGACCCCAGCCCGGATCGAGTGATGCATATGCACCTGCTGTTGGACGACTAGTGCCAAAACTATTTGCAGGTCCTAAGTCGCCTCTTAGTCCGTCAAGTGTTTGTAATCTTAAACCTGTACCATTGCGTAAATAGTACATGTCTTCTTCTTGTGATCCAATAATACTGTTTACATAGTATCTTGAAGCAAGTTGTGTTCTATAACTACCTGGTAAGTAAATTGTAATATTGTCTGTGTAAGATCTTTTCCACATTTGTGGCCAAGTAAGGTCGTATTTGATTGCATCAATATATTCTCTTACATCTCTTGCACAAAGTAATCTGTTGTATTCATATTCTTTTTTAACAAAATAACCTTCACTGTAGTCAACAATTACAGTATCAGATCCTCCACCTGCAACTGTATACTGTGCAGAAGAAATAGTAAATGCTGTTGCACTCTTAATATCTTGTACATAGTAAGTTGTAGTTGTGTCAAGTCCTGCGTCTGTTACTGCATCAGTACTATCATCTGGATTTTCAAACTTAATAGGCATACCTACTTCTAACCAATCAGTTGATGCAATACTTAGTGTATTAGTTGCAGGGTCGGTTGATGTTACTAATGCTTTAAAATGCTCATCTACATAATTTAGAGCTTCATCAACAATAAATTCTTTGTTGAGCTCAAGTTGTCTAATAGCATTATAAACTTCTGCATCTTCCACAGCATCGTTGCCACCTTCTGGAGCACCACTCCAAATTACATCTTCAATCCATTGCCATGTGTCATTTATACCTGCTATAGCAGTTGCATTACTGTTAACGTTTTGAACAGCAAGTGTTCTTGCAAATTCATTTGCAGCTATGGTTGCAGTTTTTTGATTTCCTAGAATCTTAGCACTAGGCTCTCGCAAATAACTATAAGCAGCTACAATACTTGCAAAGTTTGTTCCAAGCATCCAATCGTAACGTGCTGCAAGTGCTATTTTTGCAATATCTCTTTGACATTTTGCTTGATTATAATTAAAGTCATTGTATGTAGTATTAATATATTGTATTGTATCAACAATAATATCTTCTTGATCTGAAAGAATATCGCTGTGAGCAGTTTGATATTCAGCATCTGCCCAAGTAATATCTGGATAAACTGGATCTGCTAAACTATCTGTATTTCCTGCTGTTATTACACCAATGATAATATCAATATCATTATCTAATTCTGTCGCTTCAGATGCTGTAGCAGGTGTACTTAATGTTTGTTGTGTTTCACCATTTCCGCTTTGTTTTGTATAAGCACCGTCTTCTGTAACTACTGCTGTAACTACAGTTTTTAAATGTCCGTAAGCTGCTGCTGTTTCTACTTCTTCTCCACCTAACTGACTCACTCCGTCAACAAAATAACTTTGTGCAACTCTTGTTGTTGCTTGAGTACCTGTATATAATATATCATAACAAAGTGAATCTACTATGTAACCAACATCTCTACGACATTTTGTAGCATCATAATTAAATCCTGCACCATAAGTATTTGTAATATATGCAATTACATCTTCGATTATAAAATCTCTATTTGCAATTAAGTTATCTTTTGCATCAATTCTATTTTGATCTGCTCCAACTGGTTCAACAAATGTTAGTGCATTAGCTACACCGTCTCCTGGAGCGGTAACACTGATTGTTCCGTTTCTAATAATATCTACTATTTCGTTGTATGCTGTATCAATTCTATTACTTGCATTTGACGATCCAGTTTCTGAAGATCCGTCTGTGGTTACGCTAATTTTTATTTGGTCACGAGCATAACGGATAGCACCAACTGTTTCAGTTAATTGGTCATTTAGGACTGTGTAAGAACTTGCTCTTTGGTATGCTATGCCGGTATAAACAGCATTGAAATTAGTACCTAATGCAACATCATAAGCAGTATCTGTTATAATCAATCTTAGGTCTCTACGACATTTTGCACTGTTGTATTTGAAACTACCAAAGTTTTTGCTTATAAAATCTATCGTTTGTTCTTGTATTGTTGGTAGAGCAGATTCTAACGCATTATTTGCATTAACTAAATTGCTATCTACACCTGCTAAACTTGGAAATGTTGTAGTAACAGTATCAACACCATTTGTGATGATATCGGTTATATCATCCATTAAGGCACCAATTCTAGTAGCAGATGCAGCGTCTCCACCTATACCTGCTCTTTGAGGAGTTGGAACTGTAGTAACGTCACCAGGTGTTGCTTCAGTTTGTGATACTGGATTAACAACAATGTTTCTACCCGTTGTTTGTAAAAGTGCTTTTAAATTTGTGTACGCAGCTAAAGTTGCAGCTTTTTCGCTTGCAGCAATTTGTAATGTTCCTGTGCGACCATTATAGTATGCTTCTCCTGCTATTACACTTTGATAGTTTCCGCCGTAGGTTAAATCGTATCTCAAAGCATCAATAATAAATCCTACGTCTTGTTTACATTTTGTTCTGCTGTACTTTAGGTTAGGATAATTTTCAGTTATGTATGCTATAGTTTCAGCTTGGAAAAATTCCTTATTGATAAAAATTAAGTCTCTAGCTCTTGCATCGTCTGAATCTACAACACCACTTTCGAAATATCTAGGTAAATTTGCTTCTATTTTATTACCGAGAGTTGAATCAGATTTTCTTTTGATAGTTCTTGCAAGTTTTTCTACAGCAGGACCAACAGTTGGTGTTTCTGCATAAGGCCATGTTTGATCTTGTGTTTGTGTATTCCCTGTAGTAGGTGTTACTGCTACACCAGTTACAATGTCGTCTACAATATTTGTAATTCTATCAAGTGCTTCGTAACTGTATGTAAAATCTTTCGCAGGAGTTAGATTACTATTCGAACTTGTTCGTGCTTGTACATTAGTCGAACGTAATTCGTCACCTATTATACAACATTCTGCAGGTACAATTATCGGTAAAACTTCATAATATTTTCCTGTACTAACTTTTACTAAAGTATTTCTAATTAATTTTGCAGGAATGTCTGTATCTACACCTGCTGTGATAGCGTCAGTAACTATTTCACTAAGTTCGGTAATTGTTTTAAATATTGTAGCCATTAGTAGCCTCCCCCACCAGCTCCGGTGTTTGCAGATAGTGTTGTTGCACCTCCTCCAGATATAATACTTTCATATTCAACATCTGCTTGATTGCCAAGTGCTGTTTCGAAGTATTGTGCTACAGTTGCAGTAGAATTATCTCCATTTGTTGTTTGATAATTCACATCTGGTGCTTCTTGTTTAAGTACTTTTTCAATCAAAGTCAATCCGTATTGTATACTTGCCACTGTTTCTGCTTCTTGACCTAAAATATAAAAAGAACCTGGTTCATTTACATATTTTAATGCTGCTTCTCTGCTTCTAACATTTCCTCCATGTGTTAAGTCCCAGATAAATGCATCAATTAAAAAGCCCATATCTCTTTCACATTTTGCACTATCATATGTAAAGTCAGCTGCGAAAGGAGCAAGAGTGTTAGCCACTTGATATTCAGTCCACTCAACTATTTCTCTTTGTATAAATCTTCTATTCAGTTCTAATAGTCTTGCAGCATCTGGAACTTTTGTTCCTCTTTCAATCTGTTGTGTTGCATAGCGTATTGTTCTAAAAGGTCTATCAATTGAAATTCCGTATTCTGGTGCTGGAGCATCTACTCCATGTTCAGCAACAAAATACACATCATCTGCTGTTCCAAGTGTAGCCCATTCTGGAATGCCGCTTTGAGACACTGTAAGTATTTGGCCGTTACTCCCTATAGGTAATCTTGTAGGACCTCCATCACTGTAGTATACTAGATCACCTTTGGTAGTTAACACACTTTGTTCAGAACCAATTGCTATAACATTCCAATATGTTCCTGTTGTATCTAAATCAGGACGAGAATTTTGTGCACCGCCTCCTGGATCTGTTTCTGTTTCAGTTGAAAAGTCATCACCTTCTGATATATGCTGTTTGATACACACATAAGAGTTATCACCGTAGCGTACAACATCACCTTCTAAATATTCTTGGTCGTCTAACCATTCTGAACGCCATCTTAAACCTTCATTTAATTTTTCCCAATAGTCAGTGTTAGGTGGTTCTTGGTTTTGATGATCTTGAATACATCTATAAGTCCACGCTCCGTGACTTACAACATGTCCAACTTCATATTCAAAACTAGTAGAGTCATCACCCCAGGGTCCTAAGAACTTTAATCCTTCTGAAAATAAATTCCAGTCAGTTGGTGAGCTTGGAGGAATACTGCCTGTATGATTTGTTTTAGCAACATATTGATTGCCACCATATCTTATAATATCACCTTCTTGATATTCTGTAAAAATATTCCAAGTGTCTTCAAATACTAAACCTTCTGAAAATTTTGACCAATTAGCAGTATCTGTTTCAAAATCTGCAGATGCAGTATGATATACTGTTGCTATCCAAGTTGTTGGACCAAATTTTACAACATCATTTAATTTGTATCTTGTACCAGTTGTCCAATCAGCTTTGTAGTCAAAGCCTTGGTTAAAAATATCCCATCTTGCTTGATCGTCTTCTAATCCAAGTTCGTCTGTGGCTGCACTGATATGTGCTTCATTACAAACATAAGTTGTAGCACCATATTTTACAAAGTCATTAATTTTATAGTCAAAACTAGTTTGCCAATTTCCCTTCCAGTCTAAACCTTCAGCAAAAACTTCCCACTTATCTAAGTCGGCTTCTAAACCAGTTGTACTGTCAATAGCAGATGTATGTTTTTCTTGACAAATATATAAGCGAGCACCATACTTAACTATATCACCTGGTATATATTCAGCTTGAGGTTCCCAACCTGTTTTCCAAGTTTGTCCTTCACTAACTAAGTTCCATTTTGGTGGAACAATATCTAAATCTGAAAAGAAATCTGCAGATGCAGTATGTCCTATTACACAAATATAAATTTTACCACCAAAGGCTACTACATCGTCTTGGAAATACGTTGTGCCTGTAACCCAGGCGTTTTTCCAAACAAATCTAAGTCTACCTAGTTTAAATTCTGCCATTTTCTACTCCGCTATTATATTTATCATTATCTGTTTTTTCGTAATTATTGTATGGTATCATTGAACGTCCTAAAGTAAAGCATTTGTGAAATAATTGTACCTTGTATATTAGTTGTGTTAAGGTTGTCATCCTGTGTGAAAAATTGAACATCTCCAGGAAAATTGACATAACCGTCTGCAACATTATCTATTACATTTTCATCAGTACCAACTAGCAATGATCCAGCTTGAATACCTCCTGCTTCAAGATCAGAACCACCAACACTTAATCTGTCTGATAGGAATGTTGCAATAGCTCGTTGTGTTGGAATAATATTATTTGAGTCAGCAGCAAAAGTTGGATCTGTACTAAATTCATTTACAACTGTACCTGACCCACCAAGTCTAACACCACCAAGGGCAAGTTCACTCAAACCGTCTAGATCAAAAAACTCAGCACTAATTGTAACAATACCTGTTGCTTGGTCAACACTAAACAACTCACCTGCTCTAAAGTTACCGTCTTGGTCTGTTGATGTATAGAACACTCTTCCGCCATCAACTTCTAATACTTCATTTTCAGGTGCAGCAGTGAAGAAGTTGCCGCCTGCATATATGTCAGGATAATTGGTTTCTTCAAAGTTGCCAGTGCCAATATCTAAGAAATCATGTCCTGATATTCTACACTGTGAGAATCTTGTTTGCAGAGTTGTTGCTGTTCCGTGTTCAAGATTGTATTCATTTCTTAGACTAGGACTTAGTTTAAACTGAACTAACCGCGTTCCAGTTCCACTATCGTCTTCACCTAGGTCAGTAATTCCAACTCCTGTAAACAGTAGTTTATCGTCTGGATCTAGCGTTGCTTCATCTGCTATTGTGTCAAATCGTATCTGTGCTCCAGGTCCTGGAACAACTGAAACACCTGCCAGTACTACTTCCTGTCCTTCAGGAATAATATCTGCATAACCATCGCCTGTTATAGTAATAGTTGATGTGCTTGTTCTATATCCTGTTCCTCTATTAATAAAATCTGGTTGTGCTATTACGCCTGTACCTATTCTATTGTCAGTTTCAACTTCTGATACAAATTGGGTATCAGTAACTGTCAGTGTTACAGGATTTGTATCACTGTCGTATCCACTGCCCGGATCCCAAATTTTCATATTTTGGAAACTACCTTGGAATACGTCTGCTCTAACTTTTGCTTGTGCACCTGTGTATACTTCGTTTAAGCCACCAGTAGTTGAATCATCTGCAAACACATGCCATCTTCCAACATTACCAAAATTACTGAAAGTTGTAGTTTTGTTGACGCCACTTGATCCTAAAGTTCTTTGATACCAGTACAATCCGTCCTCTGTTGCTGCAACATAAGTTGAGCCGCCTATCTCATCTTCGACTGTTGCAAAGAAAACTCCTTGAGCAAATTTTAGATCAATAAATGTCAATACTGTGTCAGGATTACTTACACCAACACCGTCCGGTGCTGTTGTTCCTGTATACCAAGTTGCTCCGTGATCTAAACTGTAAGCAGTAGAACCATCTGTTGCTATAGCAAGAAATCTGTTATTTCCATATGCCATTGCTGCCCATTGATATCCTGTAGGTAAAACACCAGTGTTGAGTGTCCAAGTAATCCCGTTGTCGCTAACTGCTACATCGCCTGTTTGCGAACCAGTAACAGCAACAAATTTGCCTGCGCCATATGCTATTGCTTGATATTCATCAACTGTAGAATCACTACCTGCAGGTAAACTAGCACTTGTCCAGCTAAGACCGTCATTACTGTAAACCACTGAATTTGCTGTGTCGCTTTGTGCTAGAACTACAAATCTCCCGGCACCAAATGTTCCGTCGATCCAAGTTTCTGTAGATGGTAAACTTCTTGTGGTCCAAGATGCACCTGTAGCTGACCAGGCAACTCTGTTATCATCTTCTGGTATAATTACAAACTTACCATTCCCGCTGAGCACTTTTCTAAATGGTCCACTAAATGGTAAGTTAGTTTCTGACCAATTTTGTCCGTCATCGCTATATTGTGCGTAATCAGGTTCGGCTACAGCTACTATTCTACCTTCTCTACCTATACCACTTTGTGTAAAATTCAAAATACTGTTTGTACTATCATCTGATACTTCTGTTACTCTTATTACAAGATCGTTGTCTGGTGTGGCTCCGCCTAAATCAGTTCCGGATATAGTAAGTGTATCACCTACTGCATATCCTGCTCCTGGATTTGTAATAGTTACTGTGTACACTCGACTGTTCTGTACAACTGTTACTGTAGCTGCAAGTGCATCAGCATCAAAAGTTTCACCTGTACCAGTAGCTAAATCAATACCAGTAAATGTTTCAGTTATGCCACCGAATGTAGCATCTTTGTAAGTTCTATTGCTTGGTAAATTACGTAAAGTTGTAGTAAATCCTGGATGATTTGCAACTACACGTGGTTCAATTCTATAAACTGCTGTACTATCTAATGCACTTTCAATTGGGGTTCCAGGTATTACATGATCCCAACCAGGTGTACCATCGGATTCCTTAATTACATCACAAACTTTAGTTGGTTGATCATATCCGTCAACTATACCATATTGTCCAGTTCCGTCTCCTGAAACAATCAATATTCGCATGCCTTGTATTTCACTCAAAAACTGTGTAGGTTCGTTAGTGTTAAGTATAATTCTGTCTTGTGCAGCAGATGTATTTTGCGCTGAGTTTTGTCTTACAATATAGTTACTACCACCTTCAGATCCTGATCCCGATGTGTTAATCAACCTTGCATTAAACAATGCGCCATCTCTAAAATCTGTAAAGTTAACACTTGCATCTGCACCGGCTCCTTCAATTTCTGCTGTAGCATTAGTGTACTTCTCTCCGCAATGACTGTATTCAAAAACAAAAACCTTATCTGTAGATCCGCCAGCAAATGCTTCTACTACCTGTGCTTCATTGTTCCTATTCCATACTGTAACACTTTGTGGAATTTCGGTTGGATCATTACCTTCGGCAATACTTCCAAAATTTCCGTAGGAGTTATTGCCATTGGTTGCACGAATGATACCACCGTCTTCTGCAAGGTACCCTACCTGAGCATAATAAGTGAACACACTTACAAGTTCTGCTCTTGCGTTATTCAACACCCAGGCACCTATACCATCACTTATAACCTGTGTAAAGTCATTTGATACAAACGATTTATTCCCACCATTGTGTAAGTTACCATCAATTTTTTGTCCTATAGCGGCAGTACCTAGTGTTGTTACCCCTTGAATATATGGTGACCTGTTTGAAATCCAAGTGCGATCGTCATCTGGACCCCAACCCGGATCAAGTGAGCAATATGCTCCTCCTGTTGGTCTTTGGAACTGTGCAAACACTCCTGGCGGATTCAAACCTCCTCGTAATCCGTCAACTGTACAGCTACGTAAACCAGTAGTGTCTCTCAAATAAAACATATCATCAATTTGGCTACCAAATACTTGACTTGCAAATCTTCTTCCTGCAAGTGTAGTCAAATAGTTACCAGTAAATGTTGTATCTCTTTTTATTGCTCTTATAAGCGAGTAAATATCCATTCTTATGTTATCCGGATAAAATGTAACATTAGGATATGTAGCTTGCAAATATCCGTAGAGTTCGTTATAGATAAATTCTTTGTTAATGTCAAGTATAGCACCTGCATTAGAAATATTTTCATCCGTGTTCGGTGTGTTTGATCCTGTAACAGTTGGATTATTACCGCCAGATAAAAGTCTAGCTTCAATTGTATTTTTATAATCTGTAATCAAAGCACTTACAGCATTTGTTCCGTCTAGATTTGAAGATGCTAGTGTTTTATTCTGACCAACACCTCCGGTGTAACCTCCTACCACGTCTTGGTTAGTTAACAAGGCATTTAGGAAAGTTAAAAAATAATCTAAGTATTCCGAAACATATGTATAATGACCTTCATATTCAGGTTTTGGAGCATTAGCTACAATAGTGGTAGATCTTAGTTCATCGCCCATAACTGCACAGCCTGCCGGAACAATAATTGGACAATTTTCCTCATATCTTCCTGTAGCAATTGATACCTTTGTTGGAGTTAGTGCAGGTATATTATCTTCAATATATTCGCATGCATATCTAATTGTTTTGAATGGAGCATATTGTGTACCGTTTCCTGTAACATCATTTCCGTTGTTAGACACGTAAATTGTGTCTGCATTATTGGTTACATCACGCCAGAAAACTTCAAGTTCTTCGCTTACAGATAGTTTTTGTTTTGCTCTACCTATAGGAACACGCAGTGATCCTTCTGAACTGCCATCACCTACATTTTCTCTATTGAGTCCAAAAGATAATAAGTCTCCAATAGTCAATAATCCACCAGGACGTCCTGCTTGAATTAATATATCCCAAAACTTGTATGCATTTCCGTTGTCTCCTGGAAAATTAAGATCTGATGAAATGTGTTCTTTGTTACAAACATATGCAGTTCCATAGTAATTTACAATTTCGCCTTCTGAATATCTCCTAGCTGATTGCCATTGGCTTGAAAAAACTTTTCCTGGAAGTATTAATTCCCATTTCGTTGTATCAACAGTAGTTCCAGTATCTGCTGAAATGTTTATTGAATTACCTTGGTTTTGATGAAAATGACACCAATAGTAAAGTGTATCTGGAGCATCTATTGGCACTGTAAACTCTACAATACGTGTAGTAGCATTTTGAAAACCTGTAACATACTGACTCATTGTAACAGTATTATTGTCTAATTTATAAACAACACCTGTTGTATAATGTGTTCCTCCTGCTACAAGCTCTCCATTTTCAGTTGTACTGAACATTAAAGGATGGAACAGAGGATTATTAGGATCTGTTGAATATTCATTATTAGACGAATCAGATTGATCAAAGATGTATTTTGCGCCACGGATCAAGTCTATTTGTGGTTTTTCAATACCGTCAATATAAAATACACCCGAATTTTGTCCAAAAACTGTATCTTCATCTACAGTTACAACTTTGCGTAAACTTAGGCTTGTTTCATCTACATCATCAATAGCTTGATATAATCTACCGCCTCTTAGCACTATATCTCCTGGTCGATATTCTGTAGATAAATTCCAAGCGTTTTCGCCAGTGACATTTATATCAGCACCCATATTTAAATTTTCATGGCTAAAATAGTATAAATCTGCAGGAGCTCCGTTGTCAACTTCTATTTCTACAGAACGTGTAGATGCAGTAACAAAGTCGTTCATATACTCTTGCATTGTAACTTCAGCACCGTCTAATTTATAGGTTACTCTGGTTCCATAATGCGTAAGTGTGCCGTCTTCTGTTCTACCATCGCTAACAGTACTGAACATAAATGTATTGTAATTTCCATTGAACGAAATGTTTGATCCATCAGTTTGATCAAATATGTAAGTTGATCCTTTGACAAAATCAAGTGTAGGACTTTCTTCTCCGTCTATATAAAACACACCATTTGGAGAGTCATTTACTGTATCTGTATTTACTGTTACAGTTTTCTGTATCAAACGGCTTGCTCTAAAATTATAAGTTTTTGAAAGCACTGTCCAATATGTAATAACTACTTGCACTGTAATAGTAGCAGCTCCAGCCATTCCTGTGTGATTTTCACATGCATAGTATAGTGTTGTAGGAGCATCTTCGGCTACTGTAATTCTAACTTCTCTCTGTTCAGCAGCATCAAATCCTGCTGCATATGCTGCTTGGTCAGCTACTTGAACATTATCTAAGAAGTATGTAACACCATCAGAATAAACTGTTCCTCCGCCTAATTTTCCATCTTGTGTTTCACTTAGATAGAGTGGATGTCCGTCATTTGTAGCATCGTCCTGATTAAAAATATAACTTGCACCGGGAGTAAATGTCAAATCTGGAGTGGGTGCTCCATCTATAACATAGATGTTACCACTTCCACCTGGTTGTACAGTTACAATATATGAGGTTGCTGCTCCGCCGCCGCCGCTTCCGCCACCGACAACAGCTTCTTCAACTTCTGCCTGTTCTACTCCTGTTGGTTTTTGATTTGTATTTGTTCTAGTTGAGTAGTAGAGGTATCCACCATATTTTACAATGTCCCCTACTTGATAGGTTTCTGTTGTGCTCCAGTCTTTTTGGTGTTGAAATCCTGGAAACTCAACTGTAAATTTTGTATCGTCAAAGTTTTCACCCGAAGTATGGGTGCTTGTACAAACAAAGATTGACCCGCCAAATTTAACACGGTCATTTTTTCTAAATTCTGTAGTTGTGGTCCAATTTCCTCTGTATTCTACACCTTCATAAAATTCTTCCCAGTCATTTATGTTCGCTTCAAGTGTTCCGCCTGAATTGTGTGCAGTTATACATTCATATACATAACCGTTGTATTTTACTATTGCTCCAGGAGCATAATCTACTCCGATGCCCCAGTCACCTACATAGTCTATATGCAATGCAAACAGAGTCCAGTTGGCATATTCATCTACAAATGACACAGCGGCATGGTTTGCTGTGCAAAGATATAGTGAACCATTATATAAAACTATGTCACCTAAATTATAGTCAGTACCTTGTGTCCAAGATCCTAAGAAACTTCTACCACTAGTCATTACAACCCAACGAGGTTGCGGTTGTGGTGGATTAGAGCCTGGTAAAATTGCATTAAGATCGTTTCTAAATGCACTGTCTGAAGTATGTGCAACTAAACACACATAACTTTTACCGTTTAAACGTACAATATCATCTCTTCGATATGAAGTTGCAGTGGTCCAATCGCCTCTCCATCTATACTTAAATTTATCTAAACTAAATTCTGCCATCTTAGTATCCTTCGTCCGGTTGGCTATTTGTACTAATTACATCTGAATCAGGACCATCTCCATAAGCAGGTGAAGATATGTTTTGTGGATAAACATATGTTTCTGAAAGTCTTTGTATAAACTGTCCATCGCTTGGATCTATAAAATATGTTAAACTTCTATTGTCCCATTTGAATTGTGGATATCTTAGGTTATCATTTACAATTTCATGATCTTCATTTATACCTGCCAGATAATCAATACCTTCTTCAAAATCTAAATAGTTTTCTGCAGCAATACCAATGTCGTTTATTACAGCAATGTTAGCATCTCCGCCTGATAATTGATCAATCTTTACTAAAAATAATTCACCATCGTCATTTCTACGTAATCCGTACATATATCTTTTGATAAATCCGTTAATTACGTCTGTTGGACTTGTTCCTATATAATAAGTCATTATGTTATCTCCACATAGCTGACTATAACGTCAACCGCATCGTCTACACTCGAACGCACTAGCAATCTATTGCTAGGTGCAAGCACTAGTTTTTCACCTGTACTAACTGCTCTCAAACTTGTGCCTGCAGGTAAAATACTGTCTTTTAGATAGTAACCGCTTACACTTGTATCGTCCTCTACAAGAACATCTACATACACAAACTGGTTTGTAAGATTAGTAAAACTTAATCCTAAAATTGTTACCCGAGTTGTGGGCAGTGTTTCGTAGATCAAAACAGGTACTGTACCACAATTTTTTATTACTGTATTTTTTAATAGTGTAGCCATTTAATTATCCAAATATCAAAACCTTTTCAATTGCAATTTCTTCAGCCTGCACAAAACTAATACCTCCCGAAGCACCTGCTACAGATACCCAACTTGTTCCATCATATAATTCAACACGATTGTCATCTGTGTTAAAACGAATCATTCCAGTTACACCCGAAGGACGAGTAGCATTTCCTCCAACTGGTAAAACAACTCCGTATGTTCCGTCTATATCTACA
>Ga0222719_10001750_pt1 | contig 20594 bp, 12 predicted proteins | sample C33_34DmetaG_FD_165039 | JGI IMG/M metagenome (GOLD analysis project Ga0222719, IMG submission 165039) | Estuarine water microbial communities from San Francisco Bay, California, United States - C33_34D | ecosystem: Environmental > Aquatic > Marine > Unclassified | place: USA: California... | reverse complement strand
GTAATAGGAGGAAATAAGACGGCTGTACAGATACGGCGCGGACGGTATCTTGTTTTGTCGAGCGGCCGCCATGGTGGAGGGAGGATTTTGGATTCTCTCGATGTGGCAATACTCACGATATAGTTAGGGATCAAGACATTAGTGTACTCTGTGCAGGATTGAATTAACGGGAAAACGCATTGCGACAAATACGATAATTCTTCTATTAACATCTGGATGTTTTTCCACAGGGCAATTCTTTATTTAATTAACATAAAATGGAATCAGACGTGTGCCCGAAACTCATTTGTTCCACAGTGTTCCTGACCGTGCACTTATATATTTTGAAATACTATAGGACGACTTGTAGGTCAAATTTTTTCAACGGAAAGACCTATTTAATTGTGGAAGGCGAGGGGCGAGCCAATCATGCCAATCGTACTACGTCGTCACCAAAAATAACTTTCTAACAACGCCCTCGAAACGTATCGCTGGGAGCTCCGTTAGCGAGCGTTGAATACGTTGAAGCAAGACACTTCCTGTCGCAGTGTTCCATTGCCGAACTTTAGACAGCAACGGCGGAAGCCCTTTTGCTCTCGCCTTTCTTTCAACGTCTCTACTAGCTTTGATGGTACCAAACCAACGGCAGTATCCACGATCGAATTGCTCGGAGAGCATATCCAAAAAAGACAGTTGCATCGTGCTTTGGTCCGTTTGAATCTTGTCTTGCAGTTGATAGGAGAGTCCGTGACAGCCCAAGACGTTTGTGATTGTGACCATAGACCGATTCCATCGCTCTTGTGTTGCTTTGGATATTGCGCAGGTTCCCTTGTTGTAGGAGAGCTTTGAACCGCGTAGCCTTGTCGGTTGCTGTACTTTCCTTTTCGTGAAAGACGACTAATAAATAGTTCTTTACCATGGATGGAACCAACAACGGAGGAGAATCGATGAATGATGGGTCCACTGAAGGTGGCGATCGCTTTGAAGGTACCTTGGTACAGGAACCCTCGGAGAATGATGTCTTGTGCGGCCGCGGAGGATCGATCAACTCACATCCGGGCAATGAACGATTCCGGACCCTTGTTGAAAAAAGAAAACGTGTCTATTTGACAGCACGATTCAAGAGGGAGAAACGACTAATTGCCAGTAGTATTGTATCCGAAATCAGGGAGCTAAAACCACCTGGACGTTTCCTTACAAAGGATAGCAAGTCCGGGAAATGGAAAGATATCGGAGACGAAAAGGCTCGTGACAAGACGTCACAAGCCTTGCGTGAGAATGCGCCAACACTCCGTGCCGAGATTGAAGTGGAAATCAAAGAGAAACGGGCAGAATTGCGACGAGAAGACGGGGTTGCAGCCAACCCACCACCGTCCTCTCATCCGCCACAAGCACCTCCTCCACATTATTATCAAGGGTGGGGCTACCAGTTGTACTATGGTTACGGTCATCCTCCGCCACCACCGTCTCACATGCCGCCTCCTCCAGGATACGGACATTCGCCGTACGAAGGTGGACACTGGGGCAGTGCCTATCCTCCACCTCCAAACTATGGACATGCGTCTCCTCCGGAGGTTGCCTCGTCACAGCCACAACAATCTGCCCCGTCATCGGAACGATCAGTTATTGAAGACTTTGTGGCATCGGGAACGGAAACCATCAAGAGTTGGATTGGAACTGTCCACTCGGTTTCCTCTCAAGATGCGCATGACAACCAGTCAAGGTCTTCTTTGACACAAGGTAGCAAGCCAATCGAATACATGCACGAGGACGGAAAGAAACGAAGAATGGTCAAATTTCGCGACGATTGTTTTGCACAACGACGTCGAGATGGACGTTCTCATTACTCCCAAGGGATGGGTGACAACTCGTTGGCTGACGGAGATGACGAAGTGGATATGGAACCTGAACATATTGAATCAAATGGCGGTCAAGTTGATCACAACTCATCGCTCATGACGCAGTTTGCCAACAATCTTATAGGGTCTATTGGATCGTGGGATGCTTCGGCGATTGTTTGCGGAAACGACAACACTGACGAACGCATTCCCTTTCCAGGGCCGACTGGATCTAGCTCCAACTACAGGCGTGGGTCGGAAGAAGAGGTTGTTCCGGAGGAAGAAATGGCAGTCGAATGGGAGCAAGGTCAAGAAGTTCTTCTTGTCGAGGACCAGAAACGCGACGCTTCACCGGAGCGAATGCCGCCTCCAGCACGTGTCTCTCGTCGCCCTGTCGCTGTACAAGAACATGCTTCTGTTGGCTTTTCATCTCTTGGCAGCTGTCATTCGTGGCTGCCAGAACAGATTAGTGGAGCCGCGTCCTTCTTTAGTGGGGGTAGTCAGCGTGGTGGTGGCGCGAGTGGTTTGTCTCCCTCCCCGAGTGTGGACATGGACTACTCTGCTCCTGGAACGATTGAGAACTTTTCTGCGGCTGGGTCCATCGGCGGTTCGCTTGGGGGTAATTCACTAACACGAGTGTTTGAGCACGAGCCACTCGACGACTCGATGGGACATCCACCGCCACCAGCCGGAGGATTTCACTCTCCGTCGATGAGCAATCGTATTTTGAACCAGATGCCGTCGTGGGAACGCAGTGTCCGTAGTCGGAGTCCTTTGTCACTGGGATCAGACGACGAAGATATTTCGCTAATATCCAAAACCAGTAGCAAAGATCCAATCTCTCCCGGGAACATGAATGGCAACGAACCTGCTATCGGTCCAGATGATATGACCTGGGAATCTCGCGAGTGATTGTCAACCCACTCTTTTGCCCAAGCGCATAATTAATAGTTCTGTACGGTATGCATTTATCCTAATTTTTGTTTCATCGGCTCTTGGTTAGATGAGTTACTACTAGATAACTTTATACGAGTAGAATTACTCCACTGGCTGCGACAAATACTAGCAGATGGGATAGCATAAGATTCGTTCTGGTCGTGTCCGTGACGTCATCGGAAACCTTGGACGAGAACGACGACCATGGCGACTGCGACTGGCCATACTGTGTTGATCCTCTCTCTCTCGTGTTCCAGATCTCACCATGGAAGCTTCGTTAAAAGAACAAAAGGAAGCCTTTGTGAGTGGATTAGATGGGACGACTCCACAGGAACTCATCTTGGTGTGTTCGACGGCTCCCATTGGATATTGTTTTTACAAAAATGTGTCGTGCTTTCTCACAACAAAGACATCCAAGCTGGTAGCCTTTCTTGTGGAAGCCGTGTCCTTTTGGATTCCCATGATTGTGTGCCAAAGTAATTTGTTATATCCCTATGGTGTCGGATTGTTGGTCTTTCAAGTGCTTGTTGTTGTATTATTGAGTTTGATGGGGAAGAGTGGTGCAGTGAAGGACGACAAGTCTTCTGTTAAAGTGACAGAGTCAGGGACAGATTCTTTGTCATCGTCGTCTTCCATTACCATTTATCGTTCCGCCATGTTGTACTTGACCTTTGTGGCAATCTTGGCGGTAGACTTTCACGTCTTTCCACGGAGATTTGTCAAGACGGAAGAGACCGGCTATTCTCTCATGGACATTGGTGCTGCATCCTTTGTCATTGCCAAGGGATTGGTGTCACGACGAGCCAAACGACGAAGTGCGACGGATGGAATGAGTGGTAGCAAGCTGAAGTCTCTGAGTAGTCTGGGAAAGCGTATCTTTCCGCTGGTCTTCATGGGGAGTCTACGGTTGTTGACGCACAAGGAACTCGAATATCAAGAGCATGTTTCCGAATATGGCGTCCACTGGAATTTCTTCTACACCTTGGCCTTCTTGTCACTGATGGAGTATTTCATCAGTACCTTTTCCAGTGGTCCGCCGTCGGTGTACCTTCCTGTTGTATTGCAAGCCGGCTATCAATTAGCCTTGACTGTCTTTGGGGTACAAGAATGGGTTCTGCTTGCGCCGAGATCCTGTCGAGATTTTTCGGGGTTTGAGCGCAGCAGAATATGTGACTTATTTGTGGCCAATCGTGAAGGCTTACTAGGCTGTGTGGGCTACACAGCTCTCTATCTGTTTAGCGAATGGATAGGCTATCAATACTTGTGGCGATCCAATGAATCAACTGGAACATCCGAACTGTCACCCTATCATCGCCTCCTCATTCCTGCTGTCATGTGCTTTGGGACTTGGCAGATCCTGGAGCACTTTATGGGTGTTATTGTCTCGAGACGAACTACCAATGCCACCTTTGCCATGTGGGTATTGCTGTTGAATCTTTTGCAACTGTCTGCGATTCAATTTGTCGAACAATCGTGGCATTCAATACAGAAATCCGAATTTACGGATCCATTTGTGCTATCGGCTGTGAATCGACAAGGCCTCGTCATCTTTATCATTGCTAATCTCATGACGGGAATTGTGAACTTGACGATCAATACTCTGGAGGCGTCGGATACAATGGCCTTTGCAATTTTAGTCCTGTACGTATCGACCATTGGAATCGTCGCGGTCCTGCTCGATGGCGTTCGATCGAAACGACCGCCACGAGACAGTAAGAAGAAGTCTTCTTGAACGATCATGGGTCCTGATATGAGCTGAAATAGAAATACAGTTACTTCTTTCTAATAGATAGAGACGGATTGCGCAAAGTAAGGTAGAGGCTCGTCGAAATCCTGATACGGGACTCGTTAGACCGTGACTAAACGCATTGCTCGAACGACGGCCATCACAAATCACAACAACAGCAACGACATGTCGAGTGCACAAGATACAGAGCTCTGAAACTACATTGCCAAGCTCTGGTCGTCCCCTTTATCGTTCTGGAATATTTATGGAGGTAATTCAGAACCTTGTGAATAAGAAACGTTGGCGGGTTTGCGTTCTTCATCGTCGGGTAGTGGCGTAGATTGAGTTCGACAAAAATTCGAAATCCGACCATGCCAAAGCGAAGACGGCCAGCGGCTATCAAGAGTACGGAAACGACTCCCTCTACGTGGACATGTCCACAATGTACGTTGGAGAATGTCAATCGATTGCGTCGCTGTGGGGCTTGTGAAACTCGACGACCACTTGCGGCAATTCGGCAGTCTTCGACGGTGAAGAATATTCCTTCACCAATGAAACGACAGAGTCAACAGGATGGAGAATCGGGCAGAGTTCCAGAGGAAGAACCAAGTCCGAAAAGCAAAAAGAGCATAAACGATGTCGACTCTCTAATTGATTCTACAAAAGTCACTCCAAAAGCGAAGATGGTCGAAATAGAAACAGATCCGGGCACTGTTTCGTCTGAAACGACACCGACGCTATTTGCGTGGCTCGGAGCTCGAAAGAGAAGACGAAAAACCAACAAAACAGCTAAACAAAGTGAAAAACAGGGATACGTTACTGTTAGAATCCGTGTCAATGATTCACTGGCCGAGTTTGGCGCGCTGCAGGCAATGGTGAAACTCGGGCAGAGTTGCGGGGTCTTATGTGTGCCAAAGTCAGCGGAAACCAGGGAGGTTGAACTGCCTGACAATGTGAACGCAGAGCAAAAGATTCCGGGTGATTCTCTGACTTTGGAGATAGTTGCTGATAAGAGTCAGGTGGATGAAGAAAAAGAGGAAGTCTCAGAATCCAATTGCACTATGACAAGCGAATCGGCCTCCAAAGATATCCGGAACACTTGCAAATCCTCAGAGATGTCGCATCTTGCAGCAAGTGGCTCAGGAAAGAGAGATGATTCAGGCGTAGAAAATACTCAACAAGCCAGTTTTGGATGCGTTGACGAAGGAGAGGGGGTCGATACGAAGAAAGTGGCGACAACGCAACAAGTTGAGACCGGTTCTACTCAGAAATTTCCATCGATATGGATGCACGCATATCGTACGAGTAAAGGTGAAGGATTGGGGCCAGAAAACATCACGGTGGGTGCAACGTGCGAGGCACCCAATAAACAGGTCGGCTTTGGCTCGATTTCTACTCCGCGGACCGCTGAAAGGCTCAAATCCTCCTCTGTCCACAAAAAGCCTCGACCTCATTCAACTCCAAAGCATTGGGACTTTTCATACTCACAGGCAAGTCTATCTCAGGATCAATCAAGCCAAGGAGTAGGTCGCGACAACGGGTTGTCGCAGGTTTCTATCAGTACCAATACACCCAAGTGTCGTGACGAGAAGCAAGGATCGGTCGATTCTTGGCAAGCGGATAATTCTAATTCTCCTGCGGATGACATTTCTCGTCGTGCGGTTGATACAGCACGTACAGACGCAGCTACGACAGAGAGAGCTGATGATCCTATCTCATCAATTTCTGCCATGGTAAAGGTTGTAGCTCCGAAGATAGCGTCAGAGGAACTGGAACGCAAAGCTCCTTCAGTGTATGGTCGTTTCATGACAGCAGGTATTGGCAAACATCTTGAGGTTTCCCCAACAGATCTTTCGAATGCTGAGCGTTTGCTGAACAAACCTGCCTCAGCATCGTTGTTCAAAGGGGCACAGTCATCACACGGCTCTAAAGCCGGCGTGCAGACGGCATCGGCTCAGTACAACGAATCCTCTTTGATGCAAGGGTTTCGAACAGCCGGTGTCGGTAAGCAGATTGAAGTATCTGAATCCAGTCTTTTGAAGGCAGAATCACTGTTGGCGAACAGGGCAGTCGATGACGGCGGGCGTCAAAAAGCGAATAATTTTACTTCTCCAGAGCAACCGCACCTCCCAAACCGTGTTTCTTTATCCGCAACTACCCGTAAACCGTTCCGAACCTCTTCTACCATTGACGCTGACAAGCCTCAGCCGGCTCCTGAGACATTTGGTTTCAAAACGGCAGGAAAGGGATGTTCTGTCTCGGTGTCCGACGAATCAATCGCTAAGGCAGAAGCCTTATTCAAGAAACCTTCTCTACTCACTAGGTCGAATGCCACACTTTCAATGAAGCCATTTGCCTCGAAGTCGAATGGCCATGCAGACTTTACGAGACGGTCCGTCCCGCAATCCTCCGTAAGATCCTTTGCGCGAGCCTCTGCCGAAAATCCCTTGTCGACTCCGACATTGCTTTTGACTCGTCCTTCGCGAGTTTCGATTTCGAATGATGGGCCTAAGCGAACAATATCAGGATCACTGTCGTCTAATGCCTCACGCGAGGTCACACCGAGATCGCAGGTATCTGGGTTTCAAACTGCTGGGTCGGGAGTATCTGTTCACATCTCTGAGACGGCGCTAGAGAAAGCCGAAACACTGCTGTCTAGAACAGAACCCAAGCAGCCGCAATCTGATGTTGCACCAAGCTCGTCTACGGGTGGATTTCAAACTGCAGGGTCAGGACTATCGATTCATGTGTCCGAAGCAGCGCTCAAGAATGCCAACTCACTTTTGTACAGAACCGACACAGAGCAGGCAGAATCAGTGGTTGGAATGTCATTCGCTACTCCTGCCATCCGCTCAAGGCCCCCACGGGTTTCTTTTCTGCCATCAGGCGATGTAACGAACTCTCGGCCACCTTCCAAAGCATTTGGATTCCAAACGGCTGGTTCGAATAAAAGACTGCAAGTCTCTGAATCTGATCTTGTGAACGCGGGCAATCTTCTACATGAAACGCCCTCTTTGGCACGGTCGACCTTCTCGTTCACCCCTTCATTCTCGAAAATGCCTCCACCAAGGTTGTCATTCAATTCTACCTTTTCTGGTGTAAGAGGACCCGAAAGACCGGAAAAACGACCTTCAAAGGACAGTCAACTACTGAGTGGATTCACCACAGGTGGTGGAGACAATTTGATGGTATCGAGCTCGGGTGTCACCCTAGCCGAAACTCTGTTCCAGGAGAATACGTCTCCTGGTACTGAACCCCCTTTCTTGCGAGAGAGTCTTAGAGAAGATTTGGCTTCTCGGCCGAGTAAACAACCATTTCTCTCTGGTTTGAATAGAGATTGTCAGCCAAAAGCCGGCGATGGAGCGCAAGCGAGCTCCTCTGCCCCATGTTTTACGACGGCCGGAGTCGGAACGAAGATTGAAGTATCCATCGATAGCCTAAACCGAGCTGGGCATTTTCTCTCTGGTCAAGAAGGTAGTATATTTTCTCATGTTGAACGACAATTTCCAGCAGATAGGTCAGGGGATCCGAAGAAAGATCAAGCGGCAATGGAGCATTCAGAATCCGTCGGGTGTGACCCTTCTTCAGGACAACTGCAGAGTCTCGAAGACCACACCGGACTCGAACCACCGGCCGACGAATATCAACGTATTAACAGTATCGGCCAAAACACTGATCGTGGTATCGATAAGACCCGTGACATCGTACTACGAATAAATAGCACCAATGCGGCGTTTCTTCGATTCGATACGCATTCGCGCAGACCGTCTTCCCTGCGTAAGGATAATGATCTTTCAGGTACATACGACTGGCAAACTGGTTTGCTTTCTCGAGGTATTGAACTCGGGACTCTACCTGCCAAATGGATACCCAACCATTCTAGGTGGATCATCTGGAAGCTAGCATCTATTGAGAGGTTCTTTTGGTCCGAACTTGAGGCTCCGTATCTAACACTCGATCGAGTGTTGGACCAGTTGGAAAAGCGATACAGAAGAGAAGTCAAGGGAGGCTCGAGATCAGCTTTGAGAAAGATTCTGAACTGCGATGTGTCTGCGAACCAAATGATGATTCTTTGTGTCTCACAAGTTTTGTCTGCGCTGGAACGTGATTCACGGACATGTGAAGTTGAACTAACTGATGGTTGGTATTCTATTCGAGCAATCTTTGACCCTCCGCTTACGTTGTTCCTTCGAAGCAGGAAAATTCGGATAGGGACTAAACTGATGGTGTCAGGAGCCCGGTTGCTTCACTGTGAAGATGGTGTCGACCCCCTGGACGATCAGTATGATGTACAAGCCAACTGCGCCCCCACACTTACGGTCTCGGCGAACTCTACCCGATTGGCTCGGTGGGATACGAAAATGGGCTTTGTTTCGACGCATTCTGGTGTTCCATCCACAAGAGGGCTACTATGCGTCAGAAAAATATCCGACGTTCTGCTGGAAGGCGGTAATATTCCGATGATCGAGGTAATAGTGAAGAAAAGATTTCCCGTCCTCTACCGAGAGAAGTCTGCTGATCCTCAATCGGCTTCAGCAAAGACCATGCATCAGGCACGTGTTCTTACTGAGGCAGAGGAGAGTCGTCGAGTATTGGAGTTCGATAAGAGAAAACAGAATCTCGTCGAGAGATTCGAGGAAGAAATTGAGGCGGAATGTATCAAGGTTCGTTGCCCCGCTTTTCATGATTTAAATCCTGTTGTTATCTTCATCTTTTTCTCACTCACTTCCATTTTGTTCCATAGGAGGTCGATTCGGAGGCTCCGGAGATCTGGCGAAAAGTCGTGAATCATTCAAGTCCTGAGGATATTTTCATGTCTCTGGACTCCGAGGAAAAACAAGCCGTCGATGCATGGCGAGAGCGGCGCGCTAGCCTACTGCGAACTCGAATCATGGACGAGATGAATGCTAAACTTGAGGAGTTTGAAGCTGATTTTCAACAAAGTACACCCTTTCTGCGTGTACTTGTACAAACGGCAACCTTTTCTGAAAGAAGTGAAGAAGTTCCATGTGGTGAGCAAGCCATGATCACGGTCTGGAATCCATCCGAAGAACAGCTCGAAACCTTGCAAGAAGACCGTCAGGTGAGAATAACAAATATTGGTGTGAGAGAGAATCGGTACGATGGACTCGTGCAGCTGTCTGCGAACCGGCGTACTTCATTCCATTTGATGCGAAGGGACGGATCCGACAACACCAAGGCGTCCCCCGAGACAAACTTTTTGTCGGTATTCCAAGTTCATAGTTTATCCAAGGAGAAGCCATATCGAAACCGAGCTGATTTTCTTGGTGTCGTGTTGACTGTCACATCTTTGTCTGGATCACCAGGGGGGCTTTTAGTTCACCTTACCGACAACTCTGGTCTTCTCCTAAGAGTTGAATGCAAGTCGGAACGGCCGATTCTGAAGGTACTGGTGATGCAGCATAGTGCGAGAAAGAGCGTGGCGGAAGCTTTACAATTGGCCACTTTTCGTTCTCTAAATGTTATGGACTTCGACAACAGCGTCGGCTGCGCTGTCGCCCAATTTGACGATTCGTCCCAGATCTCTCCTACGTGCCGATCTAGGTGCGGCTCGAGAGAGCTCGCTATTCGTCGGTGGATCAATAGCGAAAGAGGTCGCCGCCGCCTTTATAAGCTTGCGTGCGCATTGGACGTTGGAGTTCCGTTTGCTCGACTATCTACGGACTCTATTACAGTCGGATACATTTCCGACTTCCATGTAACCTCGAAGGGTGTCTTTCTCGACGTGGATTCTGTTGGATACAAAATACAAGTGTTTAAGCTTCCTGTCGCTCTTCTAAGAGACTTGGTCGAGGCATGCGGCGACGGTCAAAGTCAGGTCGTCTTTGGTTTGACTCAAGAAAAGAAAGCGTCTTCTTTGAATTCAATTCAAACTGTTTTTCGAGCTCGAGACAAGCCATTTCGATTCAAACTTCGGCATTTAGAAGAGCCAGATCCAGACTGTCCGTCTTGCCAGTACGAAATCCACGAAGTCAAATGTGTGGATAACACTGCTCTCGCCGACCTGTATTCCAGTTGCAGAGCAAATTGAGAGTGTTGACTAGCTTAATTTACAGAATTAAACTAATGGTTTATCATAGAATTGAAGATACAAATCCGAGAAGCTGAGCCGTTTATGTCGGGCGGATAGCTCTTCTTATTAAGTTTGATATGGGAATATTCCAATCGCGTCCATGACGACATTCCAAATGATGATGGTCGGAAGCATGAGAGCCGTTCCAAGGGCAACATTTTCTGACAGGATTGCTTCTCCTATCTTGTAGTGGCTCGCCAAAGTAAAGGAAGCCATCGATATTGGCAATGCCGCAATTAAAACAGCCGCCCTCGAGGCTTGGTCGGTCAGCGAGAATCCCCTCGCCAGTCCTACCATGATCAGAGGTACAATGACAAGTTTCGAAACCATACACAAAATTGCCGATGATATTGGAATTCGGAACATCTTCTTTCCCTGGCTCTGCATCCAAACTCCCATTGCAAAAAGCGAAAGCGGTGAAACAATGGCTGTTCAAGGAAACTGTTTGAGTGACATGCTATCTTGGATAAAGCAATTCGAAAGAGCTCGATCAACTCACCTCCAAACCAACCGCACATTTCGAAAAACCATCCCAAGCCTGGAACGTACTCTTCGCTAAATGGATTTAAGAACCTGTAGCATTGCAAAGAAGATACGTAAGCTTAGATCTTTCGTAAATGCCCAAGAATCAATACTACGACTTATTCCAAACTTCTAGATGAAAGCTTTTGTCTTACCTTGGCCCAATCGTTGATAAACTCAAAAAGAATCCAAAGACAATTCCCCAAATGATTGGGTTCCGCAATAGTTGGAGTGAAATCTTGGTCCACACATCTTTGCGGCGGGCAAATTGGGCCCACAAAAAGAGAGGGACAACGTCATTGCCCGTCTCTAAAGTCGCTGGGGCGCAATCAGTATCACTAGTCATTTCCTGACCGTGATCCGAGAGTTTGACATCGCACAAGTCTGTCTCTTGGTTTTCTCCTGAGCCTGCCGGATTGTCGTCGAGATCGGAATTGTGATCACTAGTAGGAGGCGATTCGACCGACTTTTCGTCCTTCTCGGACAAAGTCGGCATTCCGAGTACGTCGTTACTTACGTTTGGACCACTTTCAACGTCGTTGTCATTTGCTAGTGACCTGGCTCGTTCTTCGAGGCACTGCTGTTCAAGCTGATGGCACTCGAGGAAGAGCAGCTGAAAGGGTAATTGGAATATAAACGAGGAGACTGCCGCAAGCTGTGGTCGATACAAAGAATTCGAATGTCGAATGAGATAGAGATAGCTTGAAGAAAGCCCCACGACAGCATATCAGTACTTACCAAACCATAAAATAAGGCCAATGGCTCTGACTTGAACATGGCTTGCAAGATGGGAACGCCAAGAATGACAGTGGAAATCCACGTGAGGGTGAGCCAAAGGACGACAACGTCACCAATTCCACGTTTGTCGCCTTTCCAAAGCGCCGACACAATAACCATGCCAAAACTCATTGCCAAACCAACTACTCGTAGAGCCAAAAAGGCAACAATGTAGTTCCACTGAAACATGGGGTTGTAAAAGTCGACCACTATGCCGATACCTCGAACAATGTGAAGCGGTAGGGCAACATGAAAGACAAATTTGACCGCATTTGGTACAAAGGTCTTGGCGTCAAAGACGCGGAAGTAGGCCAAGACGGCCCCAAGTGAAGTCGTTACGAGAATATTGATACATTGATTGAGGAGTGCCATGTACTCCCATGGCTGTCCGTTTTCATTCAAAGTGTAAGCCATGATTCGATAAAGGGTAGTATGTTTAGAGTCGGACAGTGTCAAGAGTGCTTGTTCATGTAAAGGGTATTGGATTTTATTGTGAGACGACGGTTCTCGTCGCTGCTTTGTTCAAATTCGAATGTAATGCTTGACGAGGTCGTTCTCTCTCATCGGAACTCTCTATTGAGTCGCAGAAGAGAAAAGCGAACCCCTTGTCATCAAGTCCAAAATGTGAACTCATGGGCGAAAGAGAACTCAATGTCAACTACACCAAAAGCTATACAAACGTTTGTTATATGATATTTATTGTAGTAAGAATGTCAAGATACTATCCGACGAATTAACTAGGGTTCACTCCGACAAAAAGCGCAATTTTCGAACTCGACCATGGACGACAACGACGACGTCAGATCTCCTGACTACCCTGCAAGGTCCTTTGAATCACTCTTCTTGCAGTCCCAACTTTTAACATGGTCCAAAGTGTTAGTAGAAGATTGCTGAACCACAAGGACGTCGGCCTTTTGTTCTAATAAACGAAGCTATAAAAGTTTTTGGGTTCGCGAACTCTGCTGTCAACGAGAGTTCGTCAGCACGACTCCACATTGGTCAACGGAAGACCACGTTCATCGGCATGCTTCGGCTTATTGACAACATGGAATATATTCTTGACTCGTAAGAACATTCAAGAATCTAGAAGAAACAGGCTTTGTGCGTATCATGCGAAACATACAAAGAGATTGATTATACAAACAACGACACTTTCAAAAACTACGAGACCGCACACACCAAGAAACACTTTATTGAAATATACTACCACAATGCTACACCAGCACAAGGGACGTCTAACCATTGCAGCTACGGTGATTTCGATGCTGGTGATGGCCAGAGAGGTCGAGACGTTTGTCGTCCGACCAAGGCTTGGGTCGACCTCGACCTCATTACATCCCGTATTGACGAGACTGCGGCAATCCACAACTCTCAAAGCTCCGACTTCAACATCATCATCCGAGGAGGCATCCAAACCAACACTCAAAAAAGAAAAGGGGGACAAGATTACCAAAGAAGCACAGGAATTTCTAGACGCTCTCGAGGCCCGAGACTCGGATGCACCCGGCAGACCTCACCTGATTGTCGCACAAGTCGCTCCTTCGGTCCGTGTGGCCATACCCGAAGAGTTTGGTATGGAGCCCGGGAGTTTGCCCACCGGCAAATTGGTGGCAGCTCTCAAGAAGTTAGGATTCGATCTAGTCCTTGACACCAACACTGCAGCAGATTTAACAATTATGGAAGAAGGAACGGAACTCTTACAAAGATTAAAAGCTCGCGCTGAACGGTTTCGAGAAACCAATGCAGGGGATAGTGCGTCCTTCGGTCACGGCGATGCAGGACCCGAACCACTCCCTTTGTTCACCTCTTGTTGTCCTGGCTGGTTGACAGCCTTGGAAAAGATGGATCCCGAGCTTGCACCCTACGTTTCCTCGTGCAAGTCACCACACATGATGTATGGAGCCTTTGTCAAGGCCTACAGTGACAAACTCTTGGGCGAGCCACCTGAAAAGGTGTACTTTACGTCCATCATGCCATGTGTACGAAAACGAGGTGAATCAGATCGGGCCGCCTTTACAAAAGAGGGAGTGCGAGACGTGGACAATGTCATTACGACCAAAGACTTGGGGACGCTACTCAGGATGAAAGATATCAACCCGTCGGATTTGGATCCAGTTGACTTTGACTCGCCCTTTCAGAGTGATGGAACGGGAACCGGAGCTGGACAACTTTTTGGGGCGACTGGAGGAGTCATGGAAGCCGCAGTTCGAACAGTGTACGAATTAGCAACAGGCTCATCCTTGCCTCGACTCGAATTCGAAGAAGTCCGTGGGTTAGAAGGGACAAAGGAATGCATTCTACCGTTGACCGGAGAAGAAATGACGGGAAGTGACACACCAATCGACTTACGGATAGCTGTGTGCTCGGGTCTGGGTAACGCAAAGACACTTCTTAAAAAGATGAAAGATGGAGAGGTCAACTACGACTTTGTGGAGGTCATGGCTTGCCCAGGAGGGTGTATCAATGGAGGTGGACAGCCAAAGAGCGATCCAGCAGTCATTGACAAAAGACTGGAACACATTTACAAACTTGATCGGTCACTCCCAAGAAGAAAGTCTCACGAGAATCCAACGGTGAAACGCATCTATGAAGAAGTCGGAGAACCTGGTGGAGAAACAGCTCACAAATTGTTCCATGTTAAGCCTATCTACGGTGAGACTGAGTAAATGGACACGAGCGGCCGGGAGTCCGCTTTCGGCGTAACTAAACATTTTTAGATTGACCGAGACAAGAAAATTTTGCAGTATTTGGTTTTAGATGGATCTTATTAGGCTGTCCCGTAGCCTTTGAAATCTCTAGGAGGCACACCACCATGCATTTCAATCTGATTCAAAAAGTATCGCGAGGGACCGTCTTCGAAACGCTCAAGAATCGTCGTGAAACAATCTTTGGCGTGTGCCCAATCTCGTGTATAGTATGAACGCAAGCCCGCCTTAAATTTCTGGAAGAAGAGACCGTCGGAGTATAATTGGCGGATTCGGCGCATGTCTTCACTGACCCAGACATTTGCGTTGTATAAGGCAGGTCCAGTTGGCAGCACCAATTCCGGTGGACCACCAGCTTCTCCTTGAAGATCCGCTTGGGCGTTGCCAGTTGGTGCACCACCGGCGAAAGTGTCGCCCATTTCGTCACTCCCACCCTCCTTATCCTTCGGCATCCTTACGCTTCGCCGTCGCGCGGCCTTCAGCATTCCTCCCGACAAACGAAGGCCGTCTCTTCTTGTTCCCTTCTCAGAACCCACCTCAGAGTCTGTGTCGTGTCCTGCGTCCGAGACTGTAGCCTTCTTCATCTTTGTCTGCCACAGGGCGTCAATGTCCATGTCGAATGTCAGTAACTCAATGGGCTTCTTCTCGCCAGCCAAATAGTCATCTTCTGCATCGTCTTCATTCTGGATAAGAATCTGGTCAATCTTACGGCATCGACGGCGATTGCTTGGATGCAACAAGCGATGAAAGCTGTCCGACATTAGCATTTTCACCCCATACTTCTTTGTCGATGATTCGAGGAATTCCGCACGTTCGACATGTTCCGAAACGTATGTCGCATCGATCTTTCGCTCGGAACCAATAGCGCCTTGCACTGCCTTACCGGCATGTAAGCCGAACCCCATTTGTACAAGGGGACCTTTCCTTCTAGAAAGCTTCGAAACAAGAGCATCTCTCGCCATGTCACTCATTCCTTTAATGTAGAAATCGTCATGGTGAAGTGCCATCGATATCTTCACAACGGACAGGAGGGCCTTATCCGCCTGATTATTTTTTGCAGTGAAGTTCTCGTCGGACGCAGAATTAAAAGCCATCTCCCCATGATCATTAGAAGTGTCTTCGTCGAGAAGCCAACTCAATAGAAATGCATCACCGACATTCTTATTGGCGGAACCGCCGTACGAATGACAAATAGAGTGCACCACCGCAGCGATTCGGTTAGTAAAGACAAATACTTCTTCTTGAAGACATTCAGTTGCGTCCGTGAACTGCCTGATATCGCAGAAGAGAAAGATGCAGGAGACACTCACACCCTTTGTCGAACCTAGCTTTAGCATGTTCTTGCTCTGGCCTTTCTGTAAGTTGTTGCGAATAATCTCCACACCCGCACTTCCAAAACCTACTTTCATCAGGGACCCAATACGTAGAATTGTCGACATCAGAAATGAAGTTTCCATACCCTTCAAGACTTCTTTCGTCCACCGAGTATGCTTTGTGATAGTATCTTCTTCTGCGATGAAGCGCTTGTACCGAGACGTATTCTCATAACCAAGCGGGTCCACCATCAGCATTCCAAGTAGCCTGACCATTCTCTCAATCGGGATAACGACCAAGACCATGACCGGACCAGCAAATGCAGTGACACCGAAAAACCAAACAAGTAATATGAAGAAAGTCGACAGCAGAGAAACATACGCCTCATCTTTTCTTTCGTTGCGGTAAGCAAATAAACCCTGGGTACTGTTACCAACATCCGACTTTATAGTGACCCGATAGATCTCACGTGGACGCAAGGCGTACGGATTAGACGTCTCCGGGATGGAGAAAGATTGAATCTCCCCATTCGCCATGGTGTATTGAAACAAATCTGGGATGGAGCTCATTCGAGCGGCGTCGAGAGATTTGTTTGCAAATAAAGGGTTTGCCGTTTGATTGTGCAGAACGATCATGGTAGACGGACGCGTTGCGTCGTCTTCGGTATAGGTGAAAAGGACAGTCAGCGCCAAGGCAACGATAATCCCAATGGCTACACGTTGCCCAGTTAGCTCTCTCATCGCTGTACCAACTTGGGATTCATTTCTCCTTCGTGCCGGATTATAGGTAGAACCTAATGGAATACGAGAGAGGCGCGATTTTGACGACGAAACAAGAGATCGTTTGGTTGACGCGCGTTTCATCAGAGCCCGCTCTACAGCACCATCTCTCATTTTCCCGCGACCTCGAGTTCGCCAGGAAAAGTCCATACTCGAGTAGTCCTCCGCGGAATCATACACATGTCCATCCTCCCTGTTAAGGCCGTAGTGAGCGTTTCGCCATGCCCGTTGAATTTTTATTGCAGCAACCTGCCTGCTCAGCTCTTCATCGTTATGCGACATGAGACCAATCCAACGAAGAAAATTCTTTGACCTGGAAATGAATCCTTCCTTGCCTTTCTCCATTTGCGCCTCCTTGAGACGGTCAGCGCGGACAGCCGCCAGAGCACCAAGTCCAACCCCTCCCCAAGAATTCTGACGCAGAAGAGCTGGGGTTTCTCCTCCAGGCCCTTGAGACCCCGTGCTGGAACGAAAATAAATTTCAGAAGGAGTACCGGCACTCTGGCGACGTAAACGACGTGCCGCCATAGATTGACGACAGGACTGCCACCACCATAATGGGTTGATACGATCAAGGAACCAATTCCAATTGACTTTGGATGAAATCTTGATGGCAGTCGAAGACCGGATGAAGCGGGCACAGCGCGCCGTCTTTCCAATCGTCACCAAAAGATCAACCTCTGTCTCGATGGGCGAAGCCGTGTTCACACTGTCCAAACCCGATACCTTCACGAGTAAAAACAAGAAAGCAGGGTAAGCAAAGATCCTCAAAGTCTCATCGAGCGCAGTTATGAATATTCCATGACTTACTGGAACACCAAAAGTATCCAATCCAATTGTGACAGTCTTTTCACTGAAATTTCTCCTGTCGATAAAGGATATATTGTGGAGTAGGGTCAGCGTCGAGATAACATCACACCAAAACAAAAACGATCCGATATTGATGTTACAGCAAAAACCGTCCCCATACACTGAGCCCCCACTGACACTCCCGTCTTCATTCTTTCCACGTCGTTCATTCAAGCGGCACCCACATAAATTGAATTGAAAATAATTTGGTTCCACATCGATTCGCATAAAGACATCAATCCAAAATATGCAAAAGGTTGCCATAAAGACAGCATCTACCGCTGTATCACCGGATGGCGGAATGACCAAATTACGAATCTGCGACCCAAACAGTAGAATAAAGGTCAATAGAATCAATAGCCATCGCCAAAAGCGACTCCGCAAGATTTGTGCAAAAAAGGTTCGTCGATCTTCGGCGGGCCACAGACACAGGAAACAAAATATTTTGGTCCACCAATTTTTCCGCAATACCCGAGGACCGTCTTCGTCTTCTTCATCGAGTACTAATCCTTCCAAGGTTCTATTTGACGTGAGTATGGAGCGTGTCGATGTATAGCGTGCCGCGGCAACATTTCGGGGTGCTGGTTGTGGCGCATCCGACACATAGTCATTCTTTCGTTGATAGACAAAGTTTCGAAAGAATTTCAGTGTTCGATGACTCTTGAGAGAATTGGTACTAGTGACGGATTGTCCCGCTTCAAAGCGTCCTCCACCGCGTGCCGACAAGTCGACATTGGCAAAATTGGTCGTGCTGGATGGAGATGGCGCACCTTGAAAGGGATCAAAACCTCCGGTTCCTGGCGTTGATGGATGCGGAGGAGCTGCCGTCGATGACATGTGTCTGGTTTTGCTTTTAAAAGGTTGTTATCGTTGAAACCAGTAGGAGTGAATCGAACAGAGAGAAAGGTTCTTTGTTGTTGGCGGAGAAACGAAACTGAAAAAGGCGTCCACTTTATCCCCGAGGATACAAACAAGTACCCACCAATCAATGAGCAGTTGTTCCAAGAGACCAGACCCCCACCTAATCACGCGCTCACGTTATTATCCAACGTGTGAGTCTACTAGAGAGTGGTGTCGAACGTGATTGTTCTGAACGTTCCTCTCTCGTCCGCGCCTCTCATGGTGGAAACACTTGCGTGAAAGACATTCTGGCACCCGTCATGGAATCAGGAATCTAAATCTTGCAGTTTTCCACGGGAATCAACTTGCTGGGCTCGCTCGTGCGCGCCGGCCCGATCGCGCGCATGGAGGTGGACGAGACAACTAAAAATGCGTTGAATCGTAACAAGACGAAGGAGGGTCTCGCAAGGCTTGGAACGTCGTCAAGAAGACGTCTTGGTCCGTCCTGTCATCACTCTACAGCCAGCGAAACAGATAAACGACACAAGCGACGAAAGAGAGTTTGTTTGTGACAAGCCAACGATTGCGTCTCGGACTGTCAATTTGTGATGCTCTCATTTCTTCACATGAATGTTCTTTCTGTCTGTATGCCGTCGTACTCTTCCAGAAAACGATGGCTCTGGATGCTATCGGCATCCTTCCTTTTAGTTGTCATTTCATTATCATCGTTCTTTTATGACGGTCTATTGATACCCTTTACTGGGAGTGTATCCCAGCCTCAACTCGTGGCAACAACAACCGACAGTGACGCCCATCAAAAAGAGCCGTTGACATCCGGCAAGGCAAACTACATTCGAACCAACGACGATGTCAAGCCACATGAAAACGCTGACACTGTTGCGCCTCGGGTGGCATGGATCATGTCCTTTGGAGGGTCTGGTACTTCCTATACCATTCTCAACACGGAACAAATGACGGGCCTCACGACGGCTACCAATTATGCACGGGACATTCAACCTTCGGTCCCCGTACGATCCGAATGGACCGAAGGACCCTTTCTTCATCATCCCAACAGTACGACAAATACACATGGAGAAGGAAACAGTGTGTATGGTGTTCCATATACATACATTTTGACTAAGACACACTGTGGAGGATATTGTATGGATTGTGCACCTAATGGATATGTCTTCGGATTCAAAGGCACGGCTGATATGGGTGCATACGACCCACGTTTTGAAAAAGCCTGCCGTACCGGGCACAAATACAACGCCGACGAACCCACGGGACAGAGCACTACGTACGATGCCTCCATTCCGGAAAAAGCTATTCATTTGATTCGTAATCCGTTTGATAATATGGTGGGTCGGATGCACTTGTCATCAAAACTACGACAACAACAGCAAATGGATAATGGTGCATGGGAGGATTCCAAGGCAGGTTTGAAAGAGTGGTGCTCTTACTTGGATACCAAGTACAGGAGTGAAGAAAGAGCGTATTCTCCAGAGCTGGACGCACTGTTTGAGAGACATCGTAGTCTCCCATGCCTTTCGGAATGGTTTCGATATGGTACGTACGACTTTTTTTTTAAATTGCTGTCACGCAAGCGTGTAACGACATGCTTCTCACACCTCCTGTCCTCGACTAAAACTAATGAATACATCGATACACAGTACAATGGCACAATCGAGCAGAGCAAGTGACAGAACATTTGAATCTTCCGGTTTACTACCTTTATTACGACAATTACACGACCAACTACGACCAGACAGTTTCCGAATTGTTTGACTTTTTGGAACTCTCTCCTATCAACTCGAGAAATCCACTTGCCTTTACTCCGGGAAAGTCCTATGGCTCGTACTTTGAGGAACAACACAAATTGCTGGCCCGTCGGTTTGTCCGAGAATTGGCATCGCCCAAAGTCTGGACGATGATGCAACATTTCTTTCTCTCAAGTGATGACTCAAACGGGATCAGCACCCAAACTAATGACAATCCACAGAAAGCTATCGATGTCGCATGGCTATTATCGTTCCCGAATTCGGTACGTTGGGGCTGCTCTGCTAGCCAATGCAACTGGGCACGACTATTCATGCTGACTTTTTGAATTCTTTTTTCTGCAGGGAACCTCTTACACAATTACGAATACCGAACATGCGACCAACATGTCTACGGCATCGAACTATGCCAATGACTGGGAACAGTGTATCCCATTGCGTCCTGATCTAGCAGTCA
>Ga0222719_10001749_pt1 | contig 20601 bp, 52 predicted proteins | sample C33_34DmetaG_FD_165039 | JGI IMG/M metagenome (GOLD analysis project Ga0222719, IMG submission 165039) | Estuarine water microbial communities from San Francisco Bay, California, United States - C33_34D | ecosystem: Environmental > Aquatic > Marine > Unclassified | place: USA: California... | reverse complement strand
ATTTACAATGCATTTACGTTTTACAAACAAAATAGTTTTATATTTGGATAATATAAATGTAAATAAAAACTAATAATAATAAATAAAATAAATAATACTAAATAAATTACAAACAAAATCTAATATCAATTGGATAATATAATAAACTAATAATAATAATATAAATATAATAACTATGCAAAATTTAAAATCAAAAAGATTTGTTGTACGCAAATCACTAATCGGAAAAAATCAAATCATTGAAGTAACTTTCAAAAATGGTAAGTCATTCACTTACAATCATGATAAAGTCTATGAAATTATGAAAGATAAATTGTTATCAATGAATTGCTTTGAAAAGTACAAATCATACACTTCTTCAACAAGTGTGCCTGTAATACTACGTGACAAAGAAGTCATATAGTATTACTATTCGGCTGGAATAGATTCGTAAGTGGGTTCGAAACCCGCTCAGCCGAGCTATACATTTACCTCAACAGGTGACTGTCCGAACCTTCAGGCAACGGGAAAACTGGGCAGAGTAAATACATGAGGTGGTGGCACTTGTCATCAATAAAAACTGTGACAATAGCCTGTTACTTGGTTATCTTAATAGGCTAATGTCATACTTTTAAATAAATGAGAGAAAGAGTTGTGTAGAAAGAGAGTTCGCGCTATACTTCTACTATAAAATAAACTAATAAATAATATCACACCTATAAACAAAACTTATTATGAGAAGATTTACTCACAAACTATTAATAAAACTTATTGACTATAAAGAAAACTTATATGAATTTCTTGGTCCTTCACCATCAGAAACTAAATGGTAATTACAAACAAATTACAATACACTTTGGATAATAATAATATATGAAACGAATAAAATACATATCGCTCTTACACCAATGGCTTCAGTCAAATCAAGAAGTCTATATTCAGCAATTATTGCCTGAGTGTATACTCACTGAACTATACTATTACGAGCGAGTACAACAAGAAATAATATAACTATGCAATACAGAAATATACCTTATGAATATGATGAGTGGACTGCGTATGGTGGTAAGAAATGCAAAGCATACACTTGTAAATACTTTAACTTTTATCCTTATCATAAAATATCTTTTTCTACAAATACTGAAGCAGAAATGAAAGATGAAATTGATAACTTGATAGACAACAGAGTACAATACGAGTACAGGCGCAAACTAGCTAATAAAGCGGCAGCGTCATACTATGCAAGCAAATCACGCTTTGATAATTATACAGGCGATTAAAATAATATTAACTAATTAAAACTAAATACTATGCAATTTATACTAAACTTAGAAAATGGTAAGCAGATAGATATGTCTAGCTATATCATGAAGCAAATGAAAGGCGAGATGACTCGCGAACAAGTACAAGATAAAATTAACGAATTTAAAAATCAGAATTAACTATGGCTACAAAATCATACACATTACTAAAAATCAGTTGGCGAATGTTTGACAAACACTACAACGATCTAACTCAAGAACAAAAAGATAAAGTATTAGAAAGATATTATGACTACTACTAAAACACTTTATATAGATATGGACGGCGTACTCGTCGACTTGCAATCTAACTTAGACAAGCAAGGTTGGCATCAGAATGTCTTCAAAGATCCGCCTCCAATTGATGGTGCTGTTGAAGCGTTCAATGAATTATGCTTCGATGAAGACTACGATGTCTATATTCTATCGACTGCTCCGTGGAATATACCAAATTCTTGGACACAGAAACGCTTATGGGTTAGTAAATACTTAGGTGAAAAAGCTCATAAACGCTTAATTCTTTGTAATCACAAGAATTTATTGCGCGGTGATATACTTATCGATGACAGAACTGCGAACGGTGCAGGTGAATTTGATGGTGAACTAATACAATTCGGTACAGAAAAGTTTCCAAATTGGGAACAAACACTTAAATACTTATTAAAATGAAAAGAAAAAAACGTAAATTTTCACATCATAAACTATTACAAGTACAAATTAAAATGCTTGAACAAGAGTATTACGATCGCTTAAACGCTGAAATACCACAATGGCAACAAGCGTTTTACAAATAAAATATAATTATCTTTGGATAATATATACGTAAACAAATTAAATAAATAACTATGCAAAAAATTAAATTCTTCAAAAACAAAAATGGCCAACCTTGCGCCTTAACAGACAAAAAAGGCTACAAAGGCTACACAATAAGCAATATTCCTCAACGCTTCGGTTTTATCTACGACGAAGATAAAGATCAAGATGGCTTTGCTGAGTGGTTTAACTACAAAGGTATTACTTACATATGGGAGTAACGACTATGAAAGAGCTATGCGCTTACTCTTTACAACAAAAAGAATTACGTGCTGCGGAGCATAGACGCAAGCACGCCCACGACGGTATGTGCAGTGGACTTACTCAATCTGAGTATAATCGCATGACGGTGCGACAAAAATCTACGTTTTCAAAGGCTAGAAAGTTCACGCACAATCGTATGTGGCGAGAAACACACAAGAAATTTGACACTAAACAATTAAATATTATAGTAAAATCATGACAGAATACGGTAGAAAATTACTAGAACAAGAAAACGAGTTTGTAAAAGGCTTACTTGTTGAGTATGGAATCAGAGAGGTTACTACACCTCGGCAAGCTAAAAATGGTACTCGTGAGTTTGAGTTTCCTGTGCCTTGCTATTCAAAAGAAAGACTTAAGTGGTTTAAGCGTAAGAAATATGACTTAAAAGACTTACCTCGACTTCGCATTGCTTCATTTAAATCAGGTTATGTACGTAAGCAAAATGGTGCATGTAGAGCGTATCAAATAAATCCTGTTTATATGCAGAATTATCAATGTGTATGGCAGAGAGACAATGGTCAATTGTATACATCAAACGGCGTAAATCACGCGCGAGCACTTATACATTCACCAATTGTAAGACTAAACTATATACTACAATTTTATCTAAGAAATTATGCGAACAATTAAACTAACAGAAAACGACTGCACTTTTGTGCACTATGTACTACGTATGTATGCTAACCAAACACCTGGGTTAGATCAAGAAGACAAAGATGAAATAATGGAAGTCGCGGTTAAATTTAAATAATATGAGTAAAGAAATTAAAAACCCATGGGATTTAGCGTGGTCTAAATGGTGGGTACAACAGAATTATAAAAAGTGTGAAGTCGATGATATGACACTAAGTGAAATATATGAATTATTAGAACAAGATTAAATGAGTAAAATGTCAGAAATAGATCTTATAGCGCAAGGCGTTTCAGATCACTGTATGGAAATAATGTATGACACTGTTGAGTGGCAATTAGGTGACATACCTTTAAATGGCGATGACTATAATGCTATACACGCTTACACTATGCAAAAAGCAATAGAAAATATGTTTTACCATGTTTTTGAACGTGAAACTTATGAGTCAAAAATAAAAATTACAAACAAAATACGATCGCTATTGGATAATATAAACGAATAATAATTAAAATAATAAACTATGTATTGTAGATGTGGTAAAAAAGTACACCCTGTGAGGTTAGAATTAGGTTATAAAACGTGTGTTGATCACTCAACCACCCAAACATACTCGTATGTTCCTATTATCGAGCACAAAACAGGTAATACAATACAAATTGTCAGTCAAGAAGTTAGCGCATCTGTGCACAGAGCTTGGCGACGTAAATAGCTAGACGAGTAGCTTAATTAGGTATGATTAAAGGCGGCTAAGTACAGTAACGCACGGCGGAAGCTACGAGCAAACAACTGTGACGCCGGCTCGATGACTACACATATGTGAATAGCTAGCGGGAACTAGGTATGGATGCAACAGGAGTTATTAAATTAACCAGAGTTCATTACTACTGACGAGTATGAGGGTTCGATTCCCTCGCTAGTTACAAAGCGGCAGACCGGTATGCTGCTCCCTTACGGGAAACCTGTGCTTCAAAGCATCAAGCCTTTTAGGTTGAAAACAAGTAAGGGAATACGGGGGTGATTTGGTGTTGACGTAGTAGAAAGCCTGCAAAGGAACTACTTCGGAAGACAGTTCGAGTCTGTCCACCTCCACTAATTTTAAAAATACAACTATGAAATACCTTTATCAACAACTAGATGAGTTGTTAAACACTATTAAGTACTCAGACGACGACAGTTTAGATGATCTATATGATGATTTATACTTCGAAGACATTTTAGAAACATGTAAAGAAATTGTAGAATATATAAAAGAATAAATTATGCCAAATATGAGTTATTGCCGCTTCGAAAATACGGCAAAAGACATGAGAGACTGCATCAACGCTATCGAAGATCGTGATGTATATAGCTTTAGCGACTACGAACTACGTGGTTTTAAAGACGTACTTGAATATGCGCAAGAAATTGTTAGCATGGAACCTGAAATTGAAAAAATAATTGAATACTATGAAGATTAAAGAATTTTTAGACAGCAAAAACAAAATGCTCGATCGAGGTATTGTAGCAACACCTGGAAACAGAGAGCGGTTAGAGTTGTTTGCTAATGCGAACAATGGAAGCAACGACTTTTTACTAATGCAAATGGCTATTAACTTCGGTTATAAACTAGCCTTAGAAGATGCAGAGGAGGAGTTGTTATGAAGATTAAAGTAAAAAACATGACAAGCAATAGATCAGGAAGACCTGTTGCTAACCAATTTATTATCTACACAAGCGAAGGTAAATACTTTCAAAGTTATGATAGCGTTATTGCTTTTAAAGATAATGAAGGCAATGTGACATTAGATGACTATACTTGGGACTACTCGCGTACTACAGGTAAATATCGTAATGAATTTTTAGGTGAAGGTATTGTAGATACTAGATCTAAAATAGAATCAGGCAAGTATAAACTAGAAAATTTAAATAAATTATGAGTCAATATAACGGATGGAGCAACTATGCTACTTGGCGCATAAACTTAGAAATACTCGGAGATATTCAGTTCGATGAGTATGTTTCTGCAGATTATTTACAAGAAATAGTATATGATTGCGTTTTTGACAATAAAGACGTAGATGGTTTAGCTAAAGATTATGCTGCTGCTTTTCTTAGGGACGTAAACTATTTTGAGATCGCTTGCCACATCAACGAAAAAATAGACATACAAACTAAATACGAACACTAACAGATAATATAATAAAATTAACAATTATGCCAAAACGACTAAATTTATGGAAAAGGCTAAAGCCTGAGTACAAACAAGCTATTGAAGAAGAAAACAAAGATTATCCTTATAAAGTAGAGGAAATCAAAGAAGAATTAACATCTAAAGATTTTTTTACAGAAGTAAGATATGGCATAGCTTTTCACGTAATGTCACCTAACAAGCTGAACTTTTTTGGTGATGCTTTTAATTCTAGTAAATATGAATAAAGATATAAAAGAACGAGCACATAACAAAGCATTTAGCAAAATGTTAACACTTGAGCGTGACATTAGTAAGTTAAAGCTAGACATTAGAGCTGGCGGCGATGGTCGTATAGGTGTTGATATGCTACAAACATGCTTATCATCAACAGAAAAAGAATTACAAACCTGGCAGTATATTGCCAAATTAATAGAAACAAATGAGTAAAATAATTACAGAAAAATTAATCGAAGAAAAACTAAAAGAAAAAGGTCTATCAATGTATGAAGGCGACGACAATGCTCTTGAAAAATTGCAAAACTATTATGAGTTTGAGTTGACTGACAGTTATAACGGAACTCCAGACTATTCTATATATGCAGAAACTACGGCTGATGGCTATGAAGTATTTATTGCTACAAGTGGTGATGGTAGAAATATATGTATCAATGAAGATGTATATTACTACGATAGTGATCTAGCTCAAGCTTTATATGACGCTATATTTGATTACAATGAGCTAATATACGTAGACGATCTTGGCGCTTATTATGTGCAAGATGCTATTGAACAAGCATGGGAGTCGTTTATTTCAGATATGATAGATGAAGTTGAAAATGAATTAATAGAACAAGGATATGTCACAGAAAACGAAACAGAAGTTGCCTAAATGGTTTAACGGTGCGTTGTATTCACAAGGTGAAACAGTAGCAAACCAGTTTACTGGCGAAGAAATAGAACTTACTAATGTAGAGCTTAGTCTTTATGACTTTATAATGGGTTGTAATGTGGTTTTTGCTAAAGCACCTAACAGAGTTAACGATGATATGATTAAAGATTTTGATCGAGCTTTGACTTGGTTTAGAGTTAATAACCCACAAGCCTATATGGTATTACTAGATTAAATGACAGAAAAAGAAATGAATCAGCTTGCAGATATTATTGTTGATAAGCTAATAGAAAAACAAAAAGAGTATGATGAACAATTTCACATTGATATACAAGAAACAATGATGAAAGACGGAGGGTACATACGCCAACTATCTACAGAAGAATTATTACTTGCTGAGATCGGTAGGCTTATGACCCTATTGTCATCATATGAAGACAAAGAGCAGTACGAAAAAGCTGCTATTATTAAAAATAAAATAGATAAATTAAAAACTAAACTAGAAAATTTATGATAAAATAGTTGAACCTTTACGTATATTATCAATAGCAAACATTGGCTTGCAGTTAGTGTAATGACAAAGATCTATTAATTCTTGTTCGTTTTTAGCTGAAGACAATGGTATATGATGATCTACGTGAATATTGTAAAAATTCATACCTTCTGTAAATTGAGATTCTATATAACTTTTAAACTCAGCGTAAGAACAACCTAATATTTCTTCTGTACTTTGCTTTTTTGTTTTATAAGTTTTATTTCTATCTCTTACTAAGGCATTATAAAGTCTAGATCTTAAGTTACGCTTAAGTTTATATAAAGGATCATTAGCACGCTTTTGCTTATCCCAATTACGTCTATATTCTAAACGTTCTTCGTGATTAGCTTTAGCCCAAGATTTCATCTTAGCTTTTAATCTTTTTTTATTTTTTAAGTAATACTTTTTTTCGTATTCTTTTTTACGGAGTTTTTGTTGTTCTGTCATAATAATATTATTACATAAAAACACCAATGTTTACAACAATTACAAATAAAATACAAACTATTTTGGATAATAAAATAAAATAAAACAAATATGATAAAACCCATGTTAGCTTACAAAGTAGGCAAAAAAGATGTCGACTGGTCCGGGAAAATATTTATACAACCTAAACTTGACGGTGTTCGTTGTATATTTACTAAAGACGGTGCATTTTCACGTACCGGTAAACAATTTAAAAATGTTGCTCATCTTGAGTACGATCTAACAGACTTTTTCAGAAAAAATCCAAACACCGTGCTAGACGGCGAGTTGTATAATCATGCTCTAAAGGACGATTTTGAAAAGATCATATCATTGGTCAGAAAAACAAAACCAACTGAAGACGATCGCCGAGATGCACAACATTTAGTACAATACCATGTATATGATACCATAGCTGAAGGCGTTAACTATGAAGACAGATACAATTGGCTAAGGCTCAACTTACCAATAGCTAGAACTATGACTCTTATTGTTAATACTACAGTTGATAGTATAGATGAAGCTAAAATGCTTCACGACGTACACTTAGCTCAAGGCTATGAAGGCTCTATGCTACGCACGAACGGCTTTTATGAGCAAAAACGATCTTATAATCTACAAAAGTTTAAAGACTTTAGTGACACTGAAGCTACTATTATAGGTTATGAGGCGGGCAAAGGTAAACGCACAGGCACGCTTGGCAAGTTTTATATGCAAGATGACGAAGGAAACCAGTTTGGTTGCCCACCAGGCAAAGGTTATTCCTACAAGGATTTGGCATTTATGCTTGAAAATATACACGACTATATTGGTCAACGTGCCACGTTTACTTATTTTCAACGAACACAAGCAGGTTCTTACAGACATCCGTTATTTAAAACACTTAGAAATTATGAATAGAGATAAACACATATGGGAAGGTTGGACAGTCGGCGACTTTATTGATGATGTAGAGTTTGCTTTTGATAGATGCGCTCCATTTCACGACAAACAAAGCCTTAAGCGTTGGGTTGCACAAGAGCAACCTTATTACAAAAAGCATATACCAGAAGTGTATAACTATTTCTTACAAAAATCAGGATTATGAACAACTGGGAGAAGGACGTTTGGAAAACAATACAAAACAAGTTAAAACAAGAACAAAAACATGAGCAAGCTTATTTGGAAGCTATATCATCAAAATATGATAAGCGAAGAAGTAGTAGGAATATTATTAGATAAACTATACGAATGAACATATTTTACCTACACAGAAACCCATACAAAGCTGCAACATACTTTTATGATAAGCATAAAGTTAAAATGATCTTAGAATCAGCGCAAATGCTTTGTACGGCTCATCACGTATACGGTAATGGCGATAATGTACCTTATAAAAAAGCACATTTAAACCATCCGTCTACGATATGGGCTAGAACTAGTAAGTCAAATTACTATTGGCTATACGAGCACATGCTAGGTATCGGCAAAGTATATACTAAACGATACGGTAAGTATCATCTTAGTATTGAAAAATGCAGAGATGCTTTAGCGTTTGCTCCTGTAGGTATGCCTGATGTTGGTTTTACAGAACCTCCACAGTGTATGCCAGATGAATATAAAGTTGATGGCGACAGCATATCAGCTTATTGGAATTATTATGAACAAGATAAATTTAAAGTAGCAAATAAAAATGAGCAAAAAATTATACGACCATCTTATAAAGACAAACTACAATGGACTTAGAGATAAAATTAAACAGCAATCAAAAACTAGAAAACCTAAAAAACCAAATTCATAATAATGAATTTTTAAACAACCATATAATTATATGTACCTTAAAACCTCACGGGACTGTGACAACAGCCCCTAATAGTAAATAAGTAATAGGCTAATGTCACAAAACAGAAACATAAAATGGTTAATAGATAGGCATGTTATATATAGGAGAGATCCTGTTAACGATGTACCGACTATAGAAACCGAGCATTATAAATACTATGAAGATGGTACGCACGAATGTTATCACTTGTTTAATAGCAAAGCTAAGATCACTACGTACAAATCTTTAAAGTGGCATTTTTATGTTTTGTATTTTCTTAATCAAGACAGACCTGGAGGTTTGTTACCGACTAGTATTTATGAATTTATAGCTGATAAAGAAAATGGCTTTGTAACATTTTTTATTAGTGATAAGAGGCTACAGTCAATGATAGATGATGTGTTTGAAAACGGCGGTGAACCACCAAAGAATAAAAAACGCAAAGTTATATTTAAAGACTTTAGCAGACTAACACCTGAGCAAAAAATGAGTATTGTAGGTACATTAATCGGTAGATCTAAGCGTGCTAGTGATGAATCAATTTATCAATGCATGCTTGATCTAAACTATTTTGGCAAGAAAATAACTATTAGCCGAATAGCTGGATTACTTAATTGTTCGGCTAGAACAATACATAGAAATATGCATGAAGATCTTAAGAAAGAAAAGGATTATTTAAATCAACAATTATGAGTAAAGAATTTAACGAATGGATGGCGAGTATAGGTAATATATACTACGCTAATAACGAGCTAATGTCACAAGCATACGATAAAATAGAACAATATGAAAAAGTATAATGTACAAAATTATATAAGATATAAAGAAGATCTTAAAAAGTCTATGCCTTCTGAGAAGTTTTACGACTATTACACTAGAGATGAACTTATTGTTAAGTTCTTACCTCTTGCAGAAAATTTAGCGCGTAAATTCTCAACAACACAACAAGCTTCAGGCGTGTTAAGTATAAACGACTTGATACAAATAGGATCTGAGGCTTTAATAAAAGCCGTAGACAAACTAGACTGGGAAAAATTAATTGACTCAGAAGACATAGAAAAAACGTTAAAGTCGTTCTTTGCAAAACGAATTAAAGGGCACATTAGACGACGTGTAGACATGGCTAGAGGCGGTATACGCATACCAGAGCATAGGCTTAATGAAATACGTAAAAACCCAAAAGACAAAAAAATGGTTGCTATGTTTTTCAATAGCGTGTTTCTAAGTATTGATGCACAAGTAACCAATGACGATGAAGAAAATATGATGCATCAAATAGCTGATAAATCAGAGCCATATAACATACAGATACTTAATGTTTATTTAAAAGGTTTAATGAAAAAACATTTAACGCCTATTGAATACGAAGTGTTAAGATTATCTTACGGTCTAGACTGTGAAAAGCATTCAGCTAATTATATAGCAGGCAAATTAGCTATAAGAGGCACGAGCGCTCACGTTCGTGTTTCAGAGCTAAAAAAGCAAGCTGTGCAAAAATTAATAGACAACGTCGACCACTCGCAAGTGCTTGATTTTGTGTAAGTTAGATATGTAAAACAATAAAATTATGTGTAATTATATTAATATACCAAAACAACAAACCATATGACCATAAACGAAAAACTGGCTACTGTCCAGACAAAGTTTAAATCGAAAAAAAGTAGGTTTAACTCATTCGGCAAATATTACTTCAGATCAGCCGAAGACATTCTCGAAGCAACAAAACCCTTTCTATTAGAGTTAGGAGTATCAGTAACAATTGATGAGCAACTAGTTGAAGCTCACGGTCTACCTATTATTGCATCTACTGCAACAATAAGTGACGGTAAAGATTCAATAAGTGCTTCAGCTCTTGTAGGGGTTGATCTAAACCAAAAAGGTATGCAAGTACCTCAACAGTTTGGATCTGCGTCGAGTTATGGAAAGAAGTATGCGTTAGGTAATTTATTCCTAATAGACGACACGCAAGACTCAGATGCGGCAAACACTCATGGCAAAGCGCCAAAAGCTAAAACTAAAAGTACCATAACCTCAAAAAAAGATCCAGCATATGAAAAAGCGGTTCAATACATAATAGCAGGTGGTAAATTAGAGGCTATCAAAAAGAAATACAATCTTTCTGCAGAAGTAGAAGGAATGTTAAATACTCTATAATGAAAGACGTATTAAAAAAGTTAGAAAACGATGAACATTATTATGGTGAATTTGGAAAACAATACCTTAGTAATTCTGATATTTCTACATTACTTACAAACCCTTTAGCTTTAGGAAAGCAGCAAGAAACTCGACCTGCTTTTTTAGTTGGTGGTTATTTCCACACAGCTATATTGGAACCTGATAAACTTAAAAAATATAAGATTATTGATTCTAGTACAAGAAACACTAAAGCATATAAGGAGATGTCTGATGGCGAGTTATGTCTACTACAACACGAAGTTGATCAAATCGAGTTAATGACTGAAAAAGTATTAGCAAACGACGTTTGCAAAGATTTGATACGTGGTATAAATGTAGACTATGAAAAGCCAGGTATTACAGAGCTTGAAGGTTTAAACTGGAAAGGTAAAGCTGATATTGTTAATCACGACGAAAAGCTTATTATTGATTTAAAGACTACTGCGGATCTTAATAAGTTTAAATGGTCAGCTTCTAAGTACAACTACGACAGTCAAGCTTATATTTACAGTAAGTTATTTGGCTATGAATTTGTGTTTATAGTTATTGACAAAACAACTCATCAACTAGGCATATTTGACTGCTCGCCTGAGTTTTATGAGCGCGGTAAAGACAAAGTGCAAAGAGCAGCAGAACAGTATAAATTATTTTATCAATCAGAGGACTTTGATCCTCAACAATTTTTTATTAACCAGACGTTATAAACTTTTTATCCGCCTGATTATTAATAAGTTATAAAATAAATGTTTACAATTAATGTAAGTTTCAGTGTAAACGTGTAATAATATAAATATAACCAAATGGAAATAGATATGAACATAACAAGTTGGTCTGATGAAGAACTAGAGTTGTTGTGCAAGCCTGAAAATCATAAAATTATTTTTGATGGCTTTGAGTTTTGGTGGTATCATAAAATACACGGAAACAAATGGGATTTGCACAGTATCAAAGGTTTTGAAGACTGGAAAAAACCATACAGTTACTTACAAACGTGGCTGTATAAGTGGTCAAAAGAATTAACTGAACGTAGAGTCAAGGCAGCTTCATCTTATTTTTATGAAATGAAAAAGAATCTTGAGGCTACAAAAAAAGTTATGGATATTAGTAATAATCCAAAACTTAAAACAAAAGTTAAAATTAAAATGATCCAAGAACTTTTACCAAATGAATCAATAACTTATATAGCTAAAGTGCTTAATTTAAGTAGACAAGCTATTCATAGACATTTATAATTATGACAGAAGAATATAAAGAATATAGAAAGAAATATGAAAAAGCTTATAGAGAAGCTAGACAGACTGGTGGTTATTTTGTTTATTATATACCAAGCATTCATTATTGCGGAATAGCTAAAGACTTGTACGCAAGAGAAAGCTGGCATAGAAATAAAAAGAAAATAAACACTGATGGTCTTAAAGTTTTATATCACTCTATGGATAAATCTGAAGCTGCTCATCACGAAGCGATGTTTCAATCTGTATTAGGAATAAAAGGACTTAACGTCAAATCATTAAATCAAACATTATAACAATGGCAAGAAGAAAGACCACAACACCAAGAACCAAAGTATGCAGTGTAACAGGATTAGAAACTAACGTAGATAATTTCTACGCTAATCAAAACCATGTTAAAGCCGTAGACAACTTAAGACGGAATAGCGGCGCGACTAAAGAACAGTTGCAAAGAATGTTTAATCAATTAAATCAATACGTATAATGGCAAGTATTATTAAAGCAAGTATAAACCTAAACAATATCGATAAGTCAAAAATCATCGATGGCAAAAAAGGTAAATACTTACCTATAACAATAACGCTTAATGATGAACCGGATCAGTTTGGAAATCAAGGGCCTATTGTTGTAGCTCAAACAAAAGAAGAACGTGAGGCTAAAACAGCTAAGACTTATTTAGGAAACGTTCAAGTAGTATGGACTAATGGTGACAATGTTGCCGCAGCTCCAAGACAAGATCAACCTCAGCAGGCAGCACCAGTTGCTCAACCTGTTGATGATTTACCATTCTAATGCAGTGTGAGTTTTGCGGGCAAAATATGTCGCAGAAGGAATATAATTTCTGCGATATATGCCCAGACTGTAGAGATGAGTATGGATAATTAAATTAAATTAAATGCAGACAACAGAGATCAATGGATTTTTGATTGACGAGTTCAATCAACATAAGCTAGAAACAGGTAAAAAGCAAGGTATATGCCCTCTTTGTTCTGTTGATAGAAAACCCAAAAATCAGAAGGCGAAATGTGCGTCTTATGATTGGGAACGGGGTCTCGGTACTTGTCATAACTGTAATTCAACTTTTCAATTGCATACGTATAAACGTAAAGGCGAAACTGTTAAGGTTTATGAAAGACCCAAAAAAGAGGTCATCAAACCACCTGACAGCAAAGTTGTTGAATGGTTTAAATCAAGAGGTATATCTCAGTCAACTCTTACCGATCTCAAGGTCGGTGAGGGTACTGAATATATGCCACAAACCGGTAAACCCGAGAACACGATAAAGTTCAATTATTTTATGGGTGGTGATTTAATTAATATTAAATACCGCGATGGAAGAAAGAACTTTAAATTGTATAAAGGTGCTGAAAAAGTATTTTATAATATTGATAGCATTATTGGTTATGAGTATTGTGTTATAGTTGAAGGCGAAATGGACGTGCTAGCTTTACACGAAGCTGGTATTACAAATGCTATATCAGTTCCAAACGGAGCTACGTTAAATACAAACAACTTAGAATACTTAGACAATTGTATAGATTATTTTGAAGATAAAGAAAAAATAATACTAGCAGTTGATACAGACGAAGCAGGTCAAGCGTTACAAGCTGAATTAGTTAGACGTTTAGGATCTGAAGTATGTTACTTAGCATCGTTTGGTGATTGTAAAGATGCTAACGAATATCTAATTAAATATGGACAAGAAAAACTATCAGAGCGTATTTCAGGGGCGAGGCCCGTTCCACTTGAAAATGTCACGACATTTAGGGACATTGAGGACGAAGTCACAGACTTTGTTCGTAACGGGTTTAAACCAGGATTTCAAATTGGCTTGCAAAATTTTGATGACATCTTTTCGACTTATACTGGTCAGTTTATTACTGTTACTGGTATTCCGTCTAGCGGGAAATCAGATTTCGTCGACCAAATGGTTGTTGGGTATAACCAAAACTATGGCTGGAAAACGGCGTTTGCTAGTCCAGAAAATGTCCCAACTTACCTTCATGCACATAAGTTAATGCGTAAGGTTTGGCAAGGTATGCCAACATCAGCTGATATACACGGTGATAAATGGAATCAAGTTGCAGATCATTGCAATAGTAATTTCTTCCATATTGATATGGAACGTTACACGCTTGAGTCTGTTCTTCGCAAAGGTGCTGAGCTTGTAAAACGTAAAGGTATTAAATGCCTTGTTATTGATCCATTTAATAAAGTCAGAGATGTTGATTGTAAAACAGAAGACGTTAACCGTTATACAATGGAATATCTACAGAAGATTGAGATATTTGCTAAAAAGTTCGATGTGTTAGTATTTATTGTAGCACATCCAACTAAAATGTATAAAGACAAAGATGGAAAGATTGAAGAACCTACGATGTATAATATCAAAGGCGGCGGTGAATGGTATGACGCTAGTTATCATGGCATATTGGTGCATAGGGATTATGAAGAAAAAACGGTCAAAGCTAAGGTGCTTAAGGTAAAGTTTCAAAACCTCGGTGAAAACGGAGCTGAAGCACATTTTAAATGGGAACCTAAGTCTGGTTGTTTTTTACCTCACGAACCTATAAACATTGGAAATGATAAAATGCCCTGGGAATAATGGCTAAAAAAGGTAAAGTAAATATGGGTAGTTATACTCCTGATGAGCTTGAATTTAAAGCTTATCGTTGGTGTATAAATAATAACATATATATTGCTCCTAAAGCATTAACTGAGGCTAGATGGTCTATTGTTATAACTAACAATAATAAAACCAATGAAGATCCTAACAGCTATACTAAAGCTGATATATGGATCAAGATTTATGAATACTATAAATATTATTATAATAAATATGAAAAACACATTTCACAACGCAAATGAAGCATACGAAGCTTTATTGAACGAAGTTATAATAAAAGGTATAGACTTTGACAATACAAAAGCTTTATTCAATTGTGGTTTTTATATTCTAGATCCGCAAGACAATTACATATCAAATAAACAACGTAATTGGAGTTTAAAGTACGCAGAAGCTGAATGGCAATGGTATTTGTCTGGTGATCCAAATATTAAAAAACTTGGTGAGTTATACGGTAAAATCCCACCAATATGGAAACGTATGGCCGATGAACATGGTAATGTTAATTCAAACTACGGTTACCAGTGGAAACGTAAAGCTCAGATAGACTATGTGTGTGCTAAACTTAAGACAAACAAAAAGACTAGACACGCGGCAATATCTATTTACGATGGCAAAGAGTATAATAAATACAAGAAAGATACACCTTGTACTTATGCTATACAGTTTACAATTGTAGATGATCAGCTTTGTATGTCTGTCTATATGCGTTCTAATGACATCTGGTACGGTTTCTGCAATGATCAGTATCAGTTTTCATCATTGCAAAAAATGATTGCAGGCAGACTGAATTTAGAAATAGGTTGGTATTACCACCACGCGCATAACATGCACTTATATAACGATAAATTATGAAAAAAACAATTATAACACTTTTACTTATTTTTTCTTTAAGTATTCAAGCTCAGCAACAATTTGAAGGATCTTGGGCAAGTGATACTTCAACTCACACTACTGTTATTATAGCTAGTGAATATTCTGTATTAAAAGTTTTTAACTTTAGTTTTGAAGAAGACTCTTATATAGAAGAAGAAATAATAAAACAAGACAATAAAAAGTTTACAACAAAATTATACAACGTAGAAAACGGATATGAAGTATTCATTAAATATTATTTTATTAAAGATGATCTTTATTGTAAATTTTCAGGAGACTACAAAGGCGTAATTAAAATGTATAAAAAATAATGTATTATTTATACCACATACCGGGTAAAAAGATCGGCGTTACGCGTGATCTTAATAATCGGGTTACGCAGCAACAAGGTTATGCTGCAGACGAATACGAAGTTCTACTTACTAGCGATGATATAGATTTTATATCAAACAAGGAAATAGAACTTCAACAGTCTTATGGCTACAGGAAAGATAGAACATTATATAAAAATTTATTTAAATCAAATATGAATATAAACCCAACAGAACAAACAAGTACATTTCCAGTTCCAGTAAGTAAACTTAAAGGCCATTTAATGGATAATTTAGGTTTAAGTTGGACAACACCACAAGGTTATGAATTTAAAATTACTAAAGAAAACATACCTTGGATAGAGCATAATGCTAAAACCTCGATGTTTAACGATAATCGAAGCTATATTTACAACAAGGCTTTTTATGAAGCCTTTTTTAATCCTAAGCATAAACAAACAGTACTTAAATACGACACTAGCGTAGACAAAGTTCCAAACAGATTTGATCTTATAAGATCTTGGGCTAATGAAAGAGGTATATACGACAAAGGTAATTCTCATACGCAATATGTTAAGCTTATGGAAGAAGCTGGAGAGCTAGCTAAAGCTTTACTAGATAGAGATATACCTGAAGTAGTTGACGCTATTGGCGATATGGTTGTTGTATTAACAAATCTAGCAAGACTTGAAAACTTCAATATTGAAGACTGTATAGATTCAGCTTATAATGAAATAGCTAATCGAAAAGGCAAAATGATTAACGGAACATTTGTAAAACAAACACTGTAATGAAGATAGACACTAAAGACGAAATAGTACTAGCAGTACTTAAAAAAATGGATCAACGTAGTATTATTGGTCAGCAAAAGTATGGCGCTACGATGATGCAAGAAATAGAAGGTCAAGAAAAAGACCTCAACCGTTTCTTAGTTGATGTTCAAGAAGAACTAATGGATGCTTTATTATATATTGAAGCTGCTAAACGTTGTTTGTCTGATGAGATCGAAGAAGCTATGATCAATAGAATTAATATAGTTGGTCAAAATGGTAACGATGGTTTACACTATCACGATATAGAAGTAAATGAAGAAAATACCCTATAAACGAAAACGTAGAAAAAAAGGTCCAGTACAGTCGAAGAAGGTGTCATACGATGGCATCAACTTCGCCTCTGGCCTTGAGCGTTATATGTATATGGCTTTAAAAAAAGCTAAAATAAAAGCTAAATACGAAGGAGAAACTTTTGTTTTGCTAGCTGGTTTTCATTTTGATAATGAAGTTTATGAAAGACAGGCTAATGGCAAAGGTGATTACAAAAATAGAGGTTGCAAGCGCATATTACCTATAAAGTATACACCAGATTTTATTGGCGAAGATTTTATAATTGAAACAAAAGGTAGAGCTAACGAATCATTTCCAATGCGCTGGAAGTTATTTAAAAGATTAGTTATGAATCAATTTCCTAATGTAACATTGTATAAACCACAAAATCAAAAAGAATGCGACGAAACAGTAAGGTTGATCCTGGACAAGCGAAAAGGATAGCAAAACAAAAATACGCTGAGCGCCAGATTGATAAGTTTGTCAAATGGAGCTGGGAAATTAGAGGTAGAGTTAAATATAAAGAACTAGTAGAATTACAAGATCAATATGGAATCAAATGTTATTAACTATGTCTTAGAAAAATATCCTAAGACATTTAAAAATAAAAACATAATAGTAGAAGACAATATAACCTGCTATTTTGTGTCAACAAACAAAGACGAATCACCATTAATACTAAGTAAAAACATATGAAAGAAGAACCAAAAAAAGTCTGGAGTTTATCAATAGGTACATATCCTGGTGTATTACTAGGCGCTAGAACATACGATGAGGATAACCAGACAACACATGTATTATATTTACCATTTATAGATATAGCATTAGAAGTTTATAAATAATGGATCAAGATACAGAAACACAACTACACACTATAGACGTGTTTATAAGATCTATTTTAGATGATATGGATAAAGTATCAATGTCAACTAAAAAAGCTGATACAATGGCTTATATTGACGCCTGGAAACATGAATTACTAACAATAAAACAAATAATGGATTTATAATGGGATTATTCGACGAAAGAATAGCATATAAGCCTTTTGAGTACCCTGAGTATTACACAGAAGGCTGGTTAAAACAAGCTCAAGCATTTTGGTTACATACTGAAATCTCAATGCAAAGCGATATTAAAGACTGGAAAGAAAAACTAAATGATAAAGAGAAGAATTTGGTCGGGAATATATTACTCGGCTTTGCACAGACGGAGTGCGCGGTTTCTGATTACTGGACCCAAAAAGTAGTTGGTTGGTTTCCAAAGCACGAAATACAACAAATGGCAATGATGTTTGGATCACAAGAAACAGTCCATGCAGTTGCTTATAGTTATTTAAATGAAACATTAAACTTAGAAGATTATGAAGCGTTTTTGCACGAACCTGCTACAGCACAGAGATTTGATAATTTGGTTGCTTATGACGGTACAAATCCTATTGGTATTGGTAAGTCACTTGCCGTATTTTCTGCTTTCGCAGAGGGCGTTAGTCTGTATTCAGCTTTTGCTGTTTTATACAGCTTCCAGTTACGTAATTTACTCAAGGGTATTGGACAACAAATGAAATGGTCTGTAAGAGACGAATCATTACACAGTAAAATGGGTTGTAAGCTTTTCCGCGATATGTGCAGCGAAAATGATCAATTATTGCATTTATGCCGAGAAGATATAATAAAAGCTGCAGAAACCATGATAACACTTGAAACTAAATATATAGACAAAATGTTTGAAATGGGTGATATAGAAGGCATTAAAGCTAATGATCTTAAACATTTTATAAAAAAGAGAGCAAATGAAAAACTGGTTGAACTTGGTTACATCGACCTTGGCTCGTACTTCGCGTATGACAAAAATGCAGCGTCTAATCTTGATTGGTTCTATCATCTTACCGGCGGGGTCACTCATACTGATTTTTTCGCGATTAGGCCGACGGATTACTCAAAGGCTGGCGAAGGAGAAGACTTCGAAGACATTTGGTAGAATAATAACAGAAAAAGAAATATACGAACAATTATATGAAAAGTCAAAAGAGTAGTAGAGTTGATCTACTAGAGAAAAAGATACAAGCCTTAATAGGTGTTGTACAACAGCTGTTAGATGAAAACGCTTATTTAAAAGATTTGGCAGTAGGAACATTAGAAACAATTAAACAAATGCCAGATTATGAAGAAGCCATCGAGAAGCTTAAAGAACAAGTTGCTAAGGAGTCTAGTGAGACAGAAAAGACTGAGTCCTTGGAAACGATTAGCAACTAGATCAGGTTATATGGGTAGCGGTTTTTTAATCGCTGCTCAATGGACTATAGATCCTAGATTATACATAGTAGGTTTTATAATGGTCATGGTGCAAACAGCTTCAAGAAAACAATGGAATCTTGTAGCGTTAAATATGAATGGATTAATAGCATGGATTAAACACTTAACAATTATATAAATGTGGAATGAAAACTGGAAAAAAGGTGAAGATTACCCTACGTGGGGTAATAACGACATATACAAGAAGACTATATCCGGGGGATATTTACTCAACGGAGAGTCACCTAAAGAAGCATACATGCGCGTCGCTAAAACAGTTGCTCGTAGATTATTCAAACCAGAAATGGCAGAAACATTCTTCGAGTATATCTGGAACGGTTGGCTTTGTCTTGCTAGTCCTGTATTATCTAACACCGGTACTGACCGTGGGTTGCCTATTAGCTGTTTTGGTATCGATGTAGCTGATAGTATACAAGACATAGGACAGAAAAATTTAGAGATGATGCTACTCGCTAAGCACGGCGGTGGAGTTGGTATCGGAGTTAATATGATTAGACCCGCTGGCGCTAAAATAACAGGAAATGGAACATCAGATGGAGTCGTCCCGTTCTGCAAGATATACGACTCAACGATTCTTGCAACTAATCAAGGATCTGTCAGAAGAGGAGCTGCTTCAGTTAACATTAACATTGAGCACGACGATTTTGAAGAGTGGCTTGAAATCAGAGAGCCAAAAGGAGATGTCAATAGACAATCGCTTAATCTACATCAGTGCGCAGTTGTTGGCGACAAGTTTATGCGTAAGCTTGAACAAGGAGATAAAGATGCTAGAAATAGATGGAGTAAACTACTTAGAAAGCGAAAAGCAACTGGAGAACCGTATATTATGTTTAAAGGAAATGTTAACAAATCAAATCCAAAAGCATATAAAGAAAACGGTTTAAAAGTACATATGACAAACATATGTTCAGAAATTACATTACACACAGATGAAAACCACAGCTTTGTCTGCTGCTTATCATCATTAAACTTAGCAAAATATGAAGAATGGAAAGGTACTAACCTTATATACGACGCTATATGGTTTCTCGATGGCGTTATGGAGGAATTTATTCAAAGAGCCAAAGGGCTTAGAGGTTTTGAAAACGCCGTTCGTTCTGCTACTAAAGGACGAG
>Ga0222719_10001748_pt1 | contig 20606 bp, 15 predicted proteins | sample C33_34DmetaG_FD_165039 | JGI IMG/M metagenome (GOLD analysis project Ga0222719, IMG submission 165039) | Estuarine water microbial communities from San Francisco Bay, California, United States - C33_34D | ecosystem: Environmental > Aquatic > Marine > Unclassified | place: USA: California... | reverse complement strand
TTGTTATTAATTTATTCTAACTATGTACAATCCCGTCAAAAAGATTCTGCTGTAAATGCACAAAACCTAAACGGTTTAGCAGGTTCTTATTATTTAAATTATAATAATTTTACAAATACACCCAATATTTTAGATTCAGCGAATGTTAGCGATATAGTAACGTCGTTTAATTATACCACATATGATTCTACTAATACAATAGAAATTCTTAATGATTATGCCACTCAATCATATGTTGATTCACAAATTCAAACTATTATCGGTGGTGCGCCAGAAACACTTAATACACTAAATGAAATTGCAGCTGCATTAAACGATGACGATTCTGCATTCCAAACTTTAAATACTTTAATTAATGCAAAAACTAATTACGATTCCGCTAATGCAGCAGGTCAAATTGAAGAATACGGTTATACAACATATGATTCGGCTAACACAATACAATTAGTTGATTCTGCTTACATTCAGGTAAGGCAATCTGATTCAGTCTCATATGCATCTAATGCTGGTTTATTAGACGGATATAATAGAGCTTATTATATAAATTATAATAATTTTACAAATACTCCAAATATATTAGATTCAGCCGATATAGTTTCATTAATTGATAGCGCATATGTACAAGCAAGACAAGATGATATTTTCAGAGATTCTGCGTCTATAGAAGGTATTGTTGATTCTGCATATATTCAGGCAAGGCAAACTCCTCAAGATTTTGCATATTCTTCATTAACAGGAACACCAACCGTATTAGACTCAAATAATATATTTGGAATTATTGACTCAGCATATATTGAAGCTAGGACAGTAGCTGGTACGGATTCGGCTGCAATTATTAACTTAATTGATTCTGACTATATTAATGCGCGTGTTTCCGGCAGTGATTCTGCATCAATAATATCAATTGTTGATAGCGCATATGTTGCAGTTAGGGCTGGAACATATGGTAGAGTCGGTGTAGTTGAAAATACAATTATAGCTGATTCCGGACAAACAGTATTCCCAGTAGGATATGTGCCAAGTGCTGTACAAGTTTATATTAACGGTATTTTACTATCGAATGGCCTAGATTATACTGCGGCAAATGGTTCAAGTGTAATATTAACTTCTCCCGCGGACTCTGGCGATGCGCTAGTTGTTATGGCGCTAGGTGGCGATTCTTCTAGAATAGAAAACGTAGTTAATATAATTGTTGATAGCGCTTATATTCAAGCTAGGCAAACTCCTGGTACGGATGGTACGGACTCAGCTGCAGTTCTTGCGCTTGTAACTTCAGATGGATTTACTAAGTATGATTCAGCTGATACTCTTGGATTAATTGATAGTGCATATATTAGACAAAGAGTATCGACAGATCAAAATTTAAATACTGCAGATTCGGTAGAATTCGCTAAAATTACAGTAGCCGGACTTTCTTATCCAATTGCTGACGGTACTTCTGGTCAGATGATTACTACTGATGGATCTGGATTACTTACATTTGATGATCCAGCAGTTGAAGCTGTGTTTGTCTTAGTTAAAAACGTGTCTGGTGGCCCATTAGCAAAGGGAACACCATTACATCAAACTGGAACAATTGGATCTGGTACAATTGAAGTTGTTGCTGCGCGTGCAGATACTGTCTCGTTAATGCCAGCAGTCTCGATTCTAAATGATTCATTAAATGATGAAGAAGAAGGGCGAGCAATTATATCTGGTAAAATTTCAGGTGTAAATACTTCGGCATTTAGTGAAGGTGACGTAATTTTTGTTGCAGAAACTGGAGGGTTTACAAATGTTAAGCCGGCTGGTGAATCTAATATAATACAAAACTTAGGAATCGTTACTCGAGTAGATGCATCTAACGGCGGTGGAGTTGTATTAGGTGCTGGTCGTGGAGCAGCTACACCAAATTTAGATGCTGGCAAGATTTTTATTGGAAATGATTCAGACTATTCAAGTACTATAACTCTAAATACAACTATTGTACCTGAAGGAACTAATCTTTATTACACTACAGCTAGACACGATTCTGATGCTGGTGTGTACTTAACAAATAATTCATACGCTACGCAAACATATGTAACAACAGCAATTGATAATTTAATTGATGGAGCGCCTGGCACTCTTAATACTTTAAATGAAATTGCTGCAGCATTAAACGATGACGATTCGGCTTACGCTACATTAGTTACACTTATCGGTACTAAGACAGATTTTGACTCGGCAGACGCAACTGCATTAATTACTAGTTATGGCTATTCGACTTATGATTCAACTAATACTCTTGGCCTAATAGATTCTGCTTACATACAAGCAAGGGAAACTGCTCAAGATTTTGCGTATAGTTCACTTACAGGTGCGCCGACTACATTATCATCGTTTACTAATGATACAAATTACCTAGATAGTACTACTGTTACTGGCGTTATTGATGCATCATACATTCAAGCGAATCAAACAACATACGACTTCCTAGATTCTGCTGAAGCAATTGCATTAATTGCAACTCAAGGTTATTTGACCGATGCAATTGACTCTGCGCGAATTACATCGATGCTTGCTGCCGATTCGTTCTCAATTGGTGGAACCATTATTGGTGATGGAAAAATAGAAATTAGGAACGGTACTGGTTCGACTCCATCATATGTTGATCTTTATTGTGAAGTTTCAAACGCTCATTACACAAGAATCCAATCGGAAGCGCATGCCAACTATTCTGGTAATGTCACGTTAACTACACCGACAACTTCTGGTACATTAGCACTTACATCTGATGTTGTTGATTCAGCCGCGATCATTGCATTGATTCAGGCTAACGATCAACAGAGAGACTCTGCGTTTGTAACTGGAATTATAGATTCTGCATATATTAACCAAAGAGTTGATGCTGTTTCCGGAACTGATTCTGCTACTGTAATTGCTCTTATTACTTCAACTGTTGATTCAGCTTATGTTGCTTTAAGAGAAGCAAATGCTGGTGTTGTTGGTGGAGGACTCGATTCTGCAGCAATTATTAATTTAATAGATTCCGCTTATGTTACTGCAAGAGAGACAAACCCAGGAATTACTGGTGGCGGATCTGGTATTGATTCTGATAATGTCATTGGTTTAATTGATTCTGCATATGTCCAGGCTCGAACAAATTCTATAAGTTATAATTCAGTTACAACATATAATTACCTTGCAGATTCTGGTCAAACAACATTTAGTGGCAATGACCAAAATGGTAATTCGTTGTCGTATTTTTCAGATCAGTTACAAGTATTCGTTAACGGTATTTTACTATTAGATTCAGCTGATTACATAGCTACTTCTGGAGTATCAATAGTATTAAATACTCCATCAGAAATAAATGATAACATTACTATTTCTACCTTCAGGGGTGGTACTAATGCAACGATTGAAACTAACATTACCTCGTATGAATTTATTGCAGACTCAGGACAAACAACGTTTAGCGGCACCGACAGAGATGGTAATGCATTATCATATACTGCTGGATCAGCGTTAGTATTCTTAAACGGCACAATCCTTGTTGATAGCAATGATTATATAGCAACAAACGGAACTTCAATAACACTAACCGAAGGTACTGACTCTGGAGACTTCTTAAGTATTGTTAAAGTTACATCAACTGGTTTAGTAACAGTCGATGGTTTAATTGATTCAGTTCATGTTGCAAATGTTTTGAATCAGCAAGGATTTACCTCATATGATTCAAGCAATACTATAGGCCTTATCGATTCTGCTTATATAGCTTTGAGAATACCACCGTCGAGTGCATTTGATTCAGATAATGCATTGGGTCTTATCGATTCTGCTTATATAGCTTTAAGAATACCGCCGTCGAGTACATTTGATTCGGATAATGCATTGGGTCTTATCGATTCTGCTTATGTACAAGCAAGACAAACAGCTGATAAATATAGTGAAGTAACTAGTTCTATTACTGCAGAAATTAATAAAAAATATATTATAGACACTACAACTGCAGTTACTTTAACTTTACCTAGTTCAGCATCACTTGGTGATGAAATAAAAATTATTGACGGAACTGGTAATGCCGGAACAAATAACATTACTATTAGTAGAAACGGCAATAAAATTCTTGGAGCTGATTCAGACTTTACAATTGATGTGAATAGAACATCAATCGACTTAGTCTACTATAATACAACTCAAGGTTGGATAATAAGCGGAACGTCTTAATGGCAAGTTTTTCAAATTATAAAAGTACAATTGTAACAGCATCAAATACTGCTGCCGGGGTTTCGGCTGGTGCGACTATTTACTCAACTAGAAGTAGTTTGCCGATATCTGGTAATACCGCTGGTGACCAAGCTTATGTTACAGGCAATAATAGGTTATACATTTGGAACGGATCCGGTTGGTATAATGTTGCTCTATTAAATGTAGCTCCGTCAATTCAATCCGTAACAGATTCTGATGGTAATAGCACACCATTCGAATTATCAAATGAAGGTGCAATCTCTACTATTACAATTACCGCCACAGATTCTGATGGCGATCCGATTACATATACAGCTGAAGCTGATTCTGATTTTAATGGGTTGGCAACAATAAGTCAGGCTGATAATATCTTTACAATTACTCCATTTGGTGAAGATTCCGCAACAACTGAATCTGGTACGATTATATTTAAAGCCGATGATGGAGTTAATGTTGCCTCATCTGGAACGCAGACATTTACTTTGTCATTTATTGTGCTTGAGGGTAGTGTAGTGTTTACCGGCTCATTGATGGATACGATAGCTAGTACTAGTACACAGCCACAGACCGCTGGAGGGGACGGTGCGTCTAGACAGGTATATTATAGTATTGCGGGTGTGGCAGAATTTACTGATTGGCCTACAGTTGCCGCGGCTGGCTCAATTGGTGATTTTCCTGCTAGTATGGGCAATCATAGATTTTTTAATGAAAGTACGGCTGGTCATTCAAAGGGATTTATAGTTAACGAAAATCCTTTTTCCGTATCATCCGGAAATGGTTCCATGGAATTCTGGATAAGATATAATAATAGCTATAGTACTAGACAATGGGTAGTAACTGATAAATACGCGATTGGCGGTACGGCATACGGTTTGACTTGGTTAAGAGATAGTTTAACAAATGCTAGTATCTACATGGATGGAGTTAGCGCCGGTAACGAACGAACATCCACACTGACTGTAGGTACATGGTATCATTGTTACTTTGCTAAAGTTGGGGCTAATATGTATCTTTACTTAGATGGAACTTTAGAAAGTAGTTGGTCAATTGGTACAGATATGTCAGATGTTATTGATAAGGTAGTATTCATGAATAGTGCGCAGCTTGATGATGGTGCAGCTGTTAGTTTTGCCGGAATCCGATTCCATAAAGGTGATTTAATATACGCAACTAGCGGCGGATCTACAATTACTGGAGTAGAAGAACCGGTATAATTAAGAAAAAACACAAATGGGAAGCAAAAATAGTTTAATCAGTTTCTTGATATAAATAGAATAAATTCGGAGAAATACAATGGCACTATCAAAGAACAGAGCATTTAGTAGAGTGGCGGCATTCGTAGAAACGTCAGAGACTGCTCGTCCTGGTGCTGCAGCCCAATTAGTAATTTCAGATTCTACCGGTGAGACAATGATTTTCCACCCAGATGGAACTATGGATCAAATTGACGAAAACGGTAATATTATAACAAAAACTATGGTCTCAAAAGAAGAAGCAACTGTTTTAGCAGTTGCTTTAGGAATATAGGATAGAAAATGGGTAAAAGACTAGTTCATGATTATGAGTTTAACGCAGACTCAAATAAAATCACTTTTAACGAAATTCTATCTCAAGATAGATTTTTATTAATTACTAATGTTACTGATGGCGAAGGAATTTTTGCATTCAATGATAGAAATGCTGGAATTTCAAATATTTCCTTTGACTATGATCAAACTAAAACAACTATTACGCTTCAAAAAGATACTTCAGCGATGGCTGATTCTAATAAACTTCAGGTATTTATTGAAGATGATGCCACGGTTGTTGAGTTTGCTGAAACTTACACTGATCCTGTTTCAAAAATTCGAGTTTCCCAACCAGAAAACCTAATTGATACTGACTTTGAATATGGTTTACAGTCAACTAAGTGGGAAACCTTAGAGTTAGTTAAAAATATTCCTACTTTTTTTAGCCGCAATGGTGATATTAGTTTAAATGTTACTAGTATGGCGACTAGAAATGGATCTGATCTTGTAACTGTTACATGCGCAGATGCTCATAATCTATCTAGAGGAACCCCTATTTTAGTACAAGGCACAACTTCAAATTTAGCAAATGGCGGATTTGTTGTTACTGCAGTACAAAATGATACTACATTTGAATACAAATCTAAAGGATTCGCGACTAGTTCATCTGATATTACTGAAACATATACTCAAGTTTTTGTTGCTAATATTTACCAAGGGACAGAATTTGATTTGCAATCAATATCAGCTGTTACTACCGATGAAAATGAATCGTCAAAAATTATGGTTCGAACTCAGTTTCCTACTAATTTTAATACAAATACTAGTTTCTTCTTGACAAATAGTTTTGCTAAAGCTAGTTTAAATTTTTCTGGCGATAGCACGCAAGTTGATCCTGTAAATGCTGCTATTATTACAAAAACATCTCAAGTAAATAACGTAGCTACCGGTGAAAATAACGACTGGGCATATGGAATGGTTCAACCTTTTGCATGGAAGCCAGTTAATACATTAAGCGCTTCAGCACTTGGTTTCGCATGTACGCATGCGATTTTTGTTAATGAAGAAGATTATGAAATTAGATTATTTGGTGGTCGATACTCGGAACTCTATTTTCCTAATGGCCATGGTGTTCCTATGTCATCTTCAAATTCGTCAGCATATGTTGTTGCCTTGCGGTATCAACCGGGTGCAAATGCTACTGGATTATCAAATTTTGTACCAAATTCAATTGGAAACACGACCCTTAACGTTTCTAATGCAAGTTATTGGGCTAGGATTTATGATGCTAATACTATTAGACTTTTTACGCGGTTTAATAGCACTAACACTGGATACCTAGCAAGTGCCCATAATAATGCTGGTAGATCAAACGGTAATACAAAATCATGTTTTTATATTACACTCACAGGATACTTATCCAATTCAGCGTATACTACTTATTGGCATTCGTTTGTAGATAATAATCAATTTGGAACGACAAATGTCGCGGCAGTTAGACAGATTTTTGCAAATGCTAATGTAGAAAGATGGGCTACGTTTTTAGATTATTGGACCCTATTTGGGAGATATTGGCCAGCAGATACTTCACCTATAACAGATAAAAACCCACAATTTTTGTATATGGATTTACCTGGTACTCAACGTAGAGGATATTTACATTACAATTATCAAGGTGCTTTAAGCTCAACAATTGGAGTAAATAATAACTGGCAATTATTTAGAATAGCAAATAGTCCGACAGATACGTATCAAAGAACAACTAGGTCTAGATCGACCGACGCCAGCCCAGATAGCGAACCAGCATGGCAATACATGCAATTCGCTCCAATGGAAAGATCTGAAACCGGAAATTCTTTTTATATTCAAAATCACGGATTTAGCGAAGGTGCGGAAATTACAATTACTGCATTAGCCGGAACTTTACCAACAGGTGTTAATCAGAATGGCACATATACAGTTCGCTATATAAATGAAAATCGATTTGGCCTTCGCTCTGCCGCCGGCGGAAACGATATTAACTTTACTGATGGCGGATCTCTCGACTTACAAATTCAAGTCACCGGATTCACGGTTAATGAAAATAATGATACTATTCGAATAGCTAATAATACATTTAGTAATGGAGATCCGGTTAAATACAATAATAATGGAGCAACTAATATACCAGGGCTTACTGATGATACTACTTACTATATTTATGATAAGGCTGGTGATTTTTTCAAATTAGCTACTACACCTACTGGATTAGATTCAGCCCAAATAATAGTTGATCAAAATTCTTCCGTCTCTGATCCTAGAATTGATACAGTTACTGGTAATATTTTTAGTTCAAATAATAATTTCTCTAGTGGTAATATTATAAAAGCTACTCAACTTACCGGACCAGCACAATCTGGAATAACATCCGGAAACTATTATTTTATTAACAAAGCTGGAAATCTTATTACTTTATACTACACTGATTCTGATAGAGTTAATAGTATTAACCAGCTATCTTTTACTCGGCCAACTGCAGCAGGTACGTTTAAGTTACAAAGAACTACTATGGTTGATATTACCGGAGTTGATTCTGGTACACATAATCTTATAGCTAATTTCGTAGGTGCTGCAGATGGTGTGTATAATCTAGATTCTTCGTATGAATCTAATGGAATACCAATTTTCACATTACGAAATAGCGGTCAGGTATTACGCAGAACACAATCAATTAGTTTAGAGCAAGATATTGATTTAAATTTAAATGCTATTAACTTGCAAAATCACGGTTATATTACAGGCAATTCGCTATTATACGAACAAGCTTCTGGTACAGTACTTGGAAATATTGATAATAATAATACGTATTATACTAAAAGAATAAGTAAAGATTGGTTTAGATTAGCGTCTACCGAAGCCCAAGCATTAGATTCTGAAAATGCATATATTACATTTGATTCATCTGGAAATGGATCTGTCGTTTTAACTGGTACGTCTATTGTTGGAGAAACACCAGGCATTGGATCAATTGATATCTCTTCAGGTGACAATATTGTAAGAGGAACAGATACGGCATTTACTTCGTTATTCCGCGCTGGTGATAGATTTGATATCTATGTTTCACCGAAAATTAAAACTTTAAGCGGAGCTTGGAATACTACAACTGATATTTTTACAGCAGATAGTAATCTAGATTCTATATCATCTAGTCTTTATACAGATGGTATAAGCGTTATACCAACAGGAGTTGTTGGTGGACTAACAGATAGTAATAGATATTATGCTAGTCAATTGACCGATAATACCTATAAATTGCATAATACTGTCGCTGAAGCCATAGCTGGAACTAATGCTGTTGATATTACGAGTGCTGGTAGTCTTCCTACTATTGCTCTTCAGCTAAATGCCGGAAAAACAATTGAAGGTACTATTGATTACGTTAACTCTCCTAATATTTTGCAATTAACTGAAAACGTTGATAGTGATATATCTAATGCAAAATACTCAGTAAGATCTAAATTATTAGTTAGAGCTGATGGATTTGCATTACATAGACCATATGACGGTGGTGTCGAATTGATCCCATCAACAAACCCCGATAGTAAAATGATACGGCAGACGCGTAAGTATTTTAGATACCAATCTGGTAAAGGAATTCAGGTATCATTTGCTGTTAACTTTAAACCAACTGTAGATATTGAATCATTAACTAGGGCTGACTCGGTTGCAACAATTACTACGCGTGATCCGCATAGAATTAACATAACAGATTCGTCGGATAACGTAAATATAGTTATTAAAAATGCTAATAACGGTAATGATTACTGGAATGGTAATCACCGAGTAATTAGTGCTAGCGATTATTCATTTAATGTAAAATTAGATGGTGTTCCTAGTGATCAATTTGCAACTGGAAGACCAGAATATTATGTGGATAATTGGAATAATTGCTCGTTAAGATGCGGACTATTTGATGATCAGAATGGTTTATTCTATGAATTTAACGGTTCAGAATTGTTATGTTGTATTAGAAGTGCTACAAAACAAATTAGCGGAACTTCATCAGTACAATTTAAATCTGGTGCAGTTTTTGGCACAAATACTAAATTTACACAGCAATTAACGGTTGGTGAAAGTATTGTAATTAAAGGACAAACATATATAATCACTAGAATTCCAAGTGATGTCCAACTTAATATTCTTCCTTCTTATCGTGGTACTGCAGCTGAAAATGTAATTATAACTAAGATAACCGATCGTAAGGTATCTCAAACAGAATGGAATTTGGATAAATGCGATGGTACTGGAAAATCCGGGTTTAGACTTGATCTTAGTAAAATCCAAATGGCGTACATTGATTACTCATGGTATGGTGCAGGTAAAGTACGATTTGGATTTAAAGATCAACATGGCGTAGTAAAATATGTTCATGAATTTGTGCATGGTAACTTTGAAACTGAAGCGTATATGCGATCTGGTAATATGCCTGCTAGATATGAGCTAGCAAATAAAGGAGCTCCTACTTATGTCCCTGCTTTAGCGCATTGGGGTACTTCTGTAATTATGGATGGCCGGTTTGATGATGATAAAGCATATGTATTTACTGCTAACTCGTTAACTACTACACTATTGAATCAAGATGCGGATTCATCCGGTGATGTAACCGTAACAGTAACGGCTCGGGCTGAAGATAACGATAGGTATAACACACTAATTGGTCGCCAATATAGAAAAATTGGATATGCGCTCGAACTATCAAGTACTAGTCCTACTTTTAACAGTTTTGCTGCTGGTATGAGTATTTCTGGTCCGCATTTGGCAGAAGGTACAGAACTAGCAAATCCAGATGATCCGGATGTCTTCCCACAACAACCATATATTCCAAGTATAGAGTCATATGAAGGAGATAATAATGATAATCCAAGGACTTCTTCTAAAGCTATTCGTGACTTACTAGTTATTAATCAACGAATCACTGCTGAAAATCAAGCCGAGGGCCAATATAGCGTTACTATATCTACAGGATCTGCCACAAATACTAATAATGACGCGTCATTAGCATCTATAACAAAGGATATTCCGGTTATTAGTATTCGGCTAGCTCCTTCGGTAGACACTAATACACCTGGGTCACTAGGTGAAAGAGAAATTATTAATAGAATGCAGCTAATTCTAAATGAAGTTGACATTTTGACTACACACGGCTTAGAGGTTGAATTAAGATTAAACGGACAATTGAACTCAAATCAATGGGCACGAGTTGAAAATCCATCGCTATCACAGCTAATTTATCATGGATCATCAGATACCATTTCTGGCGGAACTGTAGTATTTAGCTTTAATGCACAGGGTTCAACAGGTAGTGATCGAACCGCAGTACTAACTGCAAAGTCTTTAGGTGAAGTTGCAACATTGGGTAATTCAATATTGGGCGGGGATGGTACGTTCCCAGACGGACCAGATATTCTTACAGTTGTAGCAAAACTAAAAGAAGATCCATCAACCGTTACTGTGGCGAATCCGTTATCAGTTCAAGGTAGAATATCTTGGTCTGAATCACAGGCGTGATATGAGTAAAGTTCGTAGTATTAGCAAATTAGTCGAACTGAAGCGAGTGGCGATTTAATTAAATCTGGAAAAATTAATTCTTATAAATAATTAAGTAAAAATATGAAAACATTTAAATCACTAAGAAAAATGCCACCTGGTGAACACGTGGCAGATAAAAAAGTTAAAGGTGTATCAATTATGGTGCACAAAGATAAAGGCAAATTCATCGCGTATGTTGATGGAGATTACCTAGATGCTTATCGCTCAGAAAAAGAAGCGATGAAAGCTGCAGAAGCTTTCGTTAAAAGCTTTAAAGGATAGTATATGAAACTAATATCAGAATACACTGATCAAGGCATTGAATGTATCGTTGAAGCGAAAGGCGATGGCACAAAGAAATATGCTATTGAAGGTGTTTTTGCTGCAGCTGAACAAAAAAATAGAAATGGTCGTATATATCCAAAGCCGGTGATGGAAGCTGCTGTTGGTAAATATATTGACGAACAAGTTTCAAAGGGTAGAGCCGTTGGTGAACTTAATCACCCTGAAGGTCCAACGGTTAACCTTGATAAAGTTTCGCATAAGATCGAATCCCTTGAATGGAAGGGAAACGATGTTATCGGAAAGGCGACTATCTTGGCAACTCCTATGGGTAAGATCGTTGAAGGTCTTCTTGATGGTGGTGTCCGGGTTGGCGTCTCAACTCGTGGTATGGGAAGTCTGCAAAGAGGCAGTGGTGCCATGATGGTCGGTAACGACTTCATGCTCAACGCTGTCGATATTGTTCAAGATCCATCTGCACCTAATGCTTTTGTTAATGGAGTTATGGAAGGTGTTGAATGGATATGGAATAACGGTATCATCGAAGCTAGACAAATTGAACAAATGGAGACTGAAATTAAGAAAGCTCCGCGGAAAGACCTTTATGAGGTCCAAGTTCGTGAGTTTAAGAATTTCCTCTCGTTACTCAAATCAAAATAATAGGAGTCAAATATGACTGATCAATATACTGAAGATCAAGATCTAGAACTCCATGATGACGTTGAGAACGAAGTCATGGAAGAAGCTCATGATCCTAAGAACGCTGAAGCTCAGTCTGTAGCCTCTGTGGATAAAGCTGGTGACGCCGGTAAAACTGCGCCAAAGCGCAAAGGTGATAACACCAAGAAAGATCCAATGCCTAAGACAAAAGCTGGTATGATTAATGCCGCTTATACAAGACTTTCTGCTATGAAGAGAGAAGAACTTTCAGTTGCTCTTTCTAAGTTAATGGCAGAAGACTTTGAGTCTGAGGAAGGCGTTGTTGCAGAAGCACAAACTGAAATTCACTATGAAGCTGATTTCTCTGAAGACTTAAACGCTCTTATTAATGACGAAGCTACTTTGTCAGAAGAGTTTAAAAATAAGGCTGAAACAATTTTTGAAGCCGCTATTAAGTCTAAGCTTGTAGAAGAAATCGATCGTCTCGAAGCTAAATATGAAGAAGAACTTTCTGAAGAAATCGAAACTACTAAGTCAGATCTCGTAGAAAAAGTTGACTCATATCTTAACTACGTAGTTGAGCAGTGGATGGCAGACAATCAAGTTGCTATTCAATCAGGCCTCAGAGCTGAAATCGCTGAGAACTTCATGAATGGGTTGAAAGATCTATTTGAAGAATCTTACGTTGATGTTCCTGAGTCTAAAGTCGATCTGGTCGACGAGTTGGCAGATACTGTTGAAGAACTCGAAGAGTCATTGAACAGAACTACAGCTCAAGCTATCGAAATGGCTGAGTCTTTGGAATGGTTCCAACGTCGTGAAATCGTTCGCGAAGCGGCAAAGGACCTTGCAGATACTCAAGTCGAAAAACTGAACTCTCTTGTAGAAGATATTGACTTTGAAGATGCAGAATCTTTCGCTGAAAGAGTTGCAACTGTTAAAGAATCATACTTCGATAAGAAAGAAACAATAGAGACGCCTGTAATTGATACAGACGAAAACGATGATGAAACTATTGAAACTTCTGGTTCAATGGCTAATTACGTCTCAGCCCTTAAAAAAACTACCCATAAGTAAGGAGTCCCATAATGGAATCTTATGATCACTTGATCAAGAAATGGTCACCAGTTCTAAACGAAGAAACAGCTGGTTCTATTTCAGATTATCACAGAAAGGCAGTAACTGCTGCTGTTTTGGAAAACCAAGAAAAAGCTTTTCATGAAGAAGCTATGCAGTCTCAATCACTAAATGAAGCTGCGCCTGCAAACAACACTGCTTCAGCTGCAAACTGGAACCCTGTTCTTATTGCGCTTGTACGTCGTGCTATGCCTAACTTGATGGCGTATGACGTGTGTGGTGTACAGCCAATGTCTGGTCCTACTGGCTTGATCTTCGCTATGAAGTCACGTTACAAGACTACTAAAGCTGGTGCTGCAAACGGTGATGAAGCATTGTTTAACGAAGCGCTTGCAAACTTCTCTGGCGATTCTTCAACTTCATCTTACAACGGTGCTGATACATCAGGTCTTTCTGGTGTTGATTCTGCATCTGGAGATGTTGATAGCGATCGTGTAGATCCACGTGGTGCAATCGACCCATACACAACTCAAGAAGCTGAAGCTTTGGGTGACGGTGTTGGCGAATCATTCGCTGAAATGGGATTCACCATTGAGCGTGCAACAGTTACAGCGAAGTCAAGAGCGTTGAAAGCTGAGTACACTTTGGAACTTGCTCAAGACTTGAAAGCAATTCATGGTCTTGATGCTGAAACTGAGTTGGCTAACATCTTGTCAACTGAGATTCTTGCGGAAATCAACCGTGAAGTTATCCGTACTATCAACTCACAAGCTAAGCTTGGTGCACAAACTGGAAACGTTGGTACTCCTGGCTTGTTCGACCTTTCAACTGATGCTGATGGTCGTTGGTCTGTTGAGAAGTTCAAAGGCTTGATCGTTCAACTCGAAAGAGAAGCGAACGCGATTGCTAAAGAAACTCGTAGAGGTAAGGGCAACTTCATCATCTGTTCTTCAGATGTTGCTTCTGCTCTTTCAGCTTCTGGCATGCTCGACTATGCTCCAGCTATGAACACAACGTTGAACGTTGACGACACTGGTAACACATTTGTTGGTGTTCTTAACGGACGTACTCGTGTTTACATCGATCCATATGCAACAGCTGATTACATCACTGTTGGTTATAAGGGTACTAATCCTTATGACGCTGGTTTGTTCTACTGCCCATACGTACCACTCACTATGGTTCGTGCGGTTGGAGAAGAAAGCTTCCAGCCTAAGATTGGTTTCAAGACTCGCTACGGCATGGCTTCTAACCCATTCGTTGGTACTTCACCAGCTGATGGTCTTGCTCTTGCAAAGACTAACCAATACTACAGAATCTTCCGTGTGGACAATATCCTAGCGTAAGTATAAGTAGTCTATAATAATAACTATGTTTCTCCTTTAGTTATTTTGGGCCACCTTCGGGTGGCCCTTATTTTTTGTATAAATAAAGTTATGGCAGATTTAACTACAAATTTCAATTATCTTCAGCCCACCTCGTTTAAGATGGTGCTTGACCGGAAGAATTATCCAAATTTGGAATTCTTTTGTCAATCATTTACCCATCCTGGAATGTTGATTAGTGCGGTAGAAGTTCCATTCAGAAAAATTGCTGGGATACCACAACCCGGTGATAAACTAACATTCAATGAATTATCGGCAAATGTTATATTAGACGAAGACTTAGAAGGTTATACAGAAATGTATGAGTGGATTCGTAGAATATTAGATACCGATATGGTTAGTCCATTAAATAGGTCCGATGATTTGCCAGCGCATTTTGCAGATATATCGTTAATGATCTTATCGAGCCATAACAATGTGACTAAACAAATTAAATATTTAGATTGTACCCCAACAGCAATTGGAGATATACAATTTGAATCTACATCAGGCGGAGATACGTTCATTACGTTTTCTGCTTCGTTTAGATTCTCATATTTTGAGCTAGTATAGATAATATTATATTATTGGAGATTATGAATGATTGATTTGAATACTATACATGATATGTGGGAAAAAGATTGCATTATTGATGACAAACATCTAGATACTTCTTCTCGTGATACCCCAAAGCTTCATGCAAAATATCTTAGACTATTAACCGAATCTAAATTACAAATGAAAAGAGCAGAGTTTAAACAAAAAACTCTGCTTAAAGAAAAATGGTTATGGTATAACGGCAAAATGTCCCAGGAAGAAATAGAAGAAAAAGGTTGGGATCCGGATCCGTTTAATGGCTTAAAAGTAATGAAAGGCGAAATGGATCATTATTATGATTCAGATCCAGAAATCCAAAAGTCAGAAGAACTAATAATTTATTGGAAGACTATTATTGAAACACTTACAGATATTATCGATAATCTGAAGTGGAGACATCAAACAATAAGGAATATGATCTCTTGGAGACAATTCGAGTCAGGAAGCTAAGTCATAGCGAATTACATGTAGAATGTGATTTTGGCCAAGCTCAAGAGCTAAATGAGTTTTTCTCATTCTATGTTCCAGGATATAAGTTTATGCCCGCATTCCGGAATAAACTATGGGATGGTAAGATTCGTTTATATAACATTCGTGCTAATACTTTACCGGCCGGCCTCATCGACCATCTCGAGCAATTTGTTGTACAGCGTGGATATACCATAGACACAGAACGCACTGAATATGGTTACCCTGACAATGCTGCTAATAATGCCAAGGTAGATCCAAAAGAGATAATGGATTTCATTCATAGTATTGGTCTTCCGTTTCCGATTCGTGATTACCAATTTGACGCGGTTTGCAAAGGGCTTGAGAAAAAGAGAGCGATTTTATTATCACCGACTGGTTCTGGTAAGTCATTAATTATCTATACACTAGTGAGATATTTTTTATCTCAGATAGCTGAAGAACACCAAAAGGTTTTAATTGTAGTACCTACTACATCGTTAGTAGAACAAATGACTAATGACTTTAAAGACTATGGTTATCAAATAGAAAATGTCCATAAAATTTATTCTGGTAAAGATAAAGACACAGAATGTCCGATAATCATTTCTACTTGGCAGAGTATATATAAATTAAGTGGTGCATGGTTTGAACAGTTTGGTATGGTCGTCGGTGACGAGTGCCATGGATTTAAGTCTAAATCATTGACTTCTATTATGAACAAGTGCACAGAAGCAGCATATAGATTTGGTACTACAGGTACATTAGATGGAACACAAACTCATGAGCTCGTATTGCAAGGACTCTTCGGAAGAGTGCACAAAGTCACTACCACTCGAACTCTCCAAGATAATGACACATTGGCTAAACTCGAAATCAAAAGGCTCGTCCTCGAGTACAACGAAGATTTTGGAAAACGGTCATACCAAGATGAAATTGATTATATCGTAAGACATGAAAAACGTAATCAGTTTATTCGCAATCTTGCGTTAGACCAAAAAGGTAATACCCTTGTCCTGTTTCAATTTGTAGAGAAACATGGTAAAATACTATTTGATTTAATTGAGAATAAAGCACATGAAGACCGAAAAATATTTTTCGTATCTGGAGCAACTGAAACATCAGATAGAGAAGCAATTAGAAAAATTACTGAAAAACAAAAAGATGCAATTATCGTCGCTAGCTTGGGGACTTTTAGCACTGGGATTAATATTCGTAATCTCCACAATATTGTATTTGCTAGTCCTAGTAAATCACAAATCAGAGTCTTACAATCAATTGGAAGGGGTCTTCGTAAATCAGATGACGGGCGAATCACTCAATTGTACGATATCACGGATGATTTATCAAACGGAACCACCCAACAAAATTTTGCTTTACTGCATTCCTACGAACGATTAAAAATGTATAAGTCTGAAAACTTCATATATAAAACATATAAGGTGGGGATATAATGGATATTAAGCATTTTAAACTGACTAACCAAGAAGAAATTATTTGCGAAGTTGTTGAATGGGATAATGAAAATAATAGAGATTTAGTTATTCGTAAATCCCTTAAAATTGAACCTAAGCTTTCGGCCGAAGATAATGGTTATAAGTATTACACATTTACTCCATGGATGGCAATGCAAGAAAGTTTAAATTCTTTGCAAGCACTAAATGCTGATCAAATATTGGCTATAGCAACGCCTAGCCAAACTGCATTAGATTATTTTGCCGATGTTGTTAATGAAGTAATGGCATCACAAGAGGGACCTGAAATATTTGACACGTCAGAAAGTCTAGAAGATTCTGCAGAAACCCTTATAACTTATTTACATTAATGGGTATACTCCTTCGCCCCGGCGGTACATACTTATTTTACACTGTAAACTAGGATTTGTACATCTTTATTTTTTCTTTTCGAAACTAATTATATTGGTGTACATGTATAACTAATTGTTGTATAATATACTTAATATTAATTGGATAACATTATGAAAAAACAAGCACATTACGTAAATAACGCTGATTTTTCAAAGGCGGTTGTTGAATACGTAAAAGAATCTAATTTAGCTAAAGAGAAAAAACAACCTACACCTATTGTTCCAAATTATATTGCTGAATGCTTCTTAAGAATTGCCGAAGGTTTATCACATAAATCTAATTTTATTCGGTACACATATCGAGAAGAAATGGTAATGGATGCGGTTGAAAATTGTTTGAAGGCTATTGAAAATTATAATATAGAAACTGCAACACGAACTGGTAAGCCTAATGCCTTTGCGTATTTTACTCAGATATCATGGTATGCATTCTTGCGTAGAATTGCTAAAGAGAAAAAACAACAAGACGTTAAGTTAAAATTCTTATCTAGGGCCGGAATAGAAGATTTTATTGAAAGTTTTGATGGATCAGATTTATCAGTTGAAGCTGCGTTTGTTGATACATTGAAAAGCCGTATTGATAAAGTTAAAGAATCGGATCGACAAGTAAAAGAATTTGTAAAAACTGAACGTAAAAAACGTAAAGTTAATGCTGATTCCGACTTGACGGAGTTTTTAGAATGACTACGGTTAACCTCATAGAAGATTCTGATGGTGAATTAATACTACCATTTGATGAAAATACATTAGATGATATGGGTTGGGAAGTTGGAGATACACTTCAATGGATTGATAACAATGACGGAACTTTTAGTATAAAAAAATATGAAGATAGCAATTCTTAATGACACACATTGTGATGTTCGTAACTCTGCAGATATTTTTCTAGAAAATCAAACAAGATTTTATACGGATACATTCTTTCCGTACTGCCAAGAGCATAACATTAAACAAGTTATTCATCTTGGCGATTACTATGATAATCGCAAACAAATATCTGTAAAAGCTATCAACCATAATCGTAGAATCTTTTTAGATCCTCTCCGAGATAATGGTATGCAAATGGATATCATTCCTGGCAATCATGATGTTTATTATAAAAACACAAATGGCTTATGTTCTTTAAAAGAGTTCCTTGGTCACTACATGAATAATATCCATATTATTATGGAGCCAACTGTATTAGAGTATGAAGGATTAGATATAGGCCTTGTCCCTTGGATTAATAATGAAAATTATCAATCTACCGTAGACTGGTTACAAAATACTAAAGCTAGTATTATTGGTGCCCACCTAGAATTAAATGGATTTGATATGATGCGTGGTATAAAGTCAACGACTGGAATGGACGCAGCTCTCTTTAAACGATTTGAGATGGTTTTGTCTGGGCACTTCCATACAAAATCACAACGTGATAATATTTACTATCTTGGTAATCAAATGGAATTATCATGGGCAGATGCTGGAGATCCTAAGTTTTTCCATGTACTTGATACTTCCACCCGTGAGCTCACGCCCGTGCGGAACCCTCATAATTTATTTAAAAAAATAGTGTACAATGACCGTGAAACAGATTATAATGGCACATACGAATTAGGAGATTTGTCTAAAAAGTTTGTTAAGGTTGTTGTGGCACATAAGTCTGATCACTTTGTCTTTGAAAGATTTTTAGATAGAATTCAGTCTCAAGATATTAACGAACTTAAAATTGCAGAAAACTTTCAAGAGTTTATCGGCGAGAATGTCGATGATTCCGGAATTGATGTAGAAGACACTACTGAATTGTTGAATACATACGTTGATAATGTAGAAACCGATTTGAATAAAGATCGTATTAAGAATGAGATGGGTGATTTAATGAATGAGGCCCAAGCGCTTGACATCGTCTAATTATACATGTCCGCTTTGCTTTCAACGCACGTTACCATATCCTCGAGCAATAATTACTCATGGACACATGGGTTGGTATGTACAAGATTGTAAAAGCTGTGTACAATACGAAATGTTAAGAGAAGAAAATGGTTATGGTGTTACCATTTGTGAACATGTAAATGAGTATATAGAAGATGATAACATTTAAGGTTGTACGGTATAAAAACTTTTTATCTACCGGCAATTCTTTTACTGAGATTCGATTAGACCGATCTCAGTCTACATTAGTTGTAGGCCAAAACGGAGCAGGTAAGTCTACTATGCTAGATGCTATCTCCTTTGGTCTTTTTGGTAAACCACATCGTAATATTAATAAACCACAACTAGTAAACTCAATCAATCAAAAACAGTGTTTGGTAGAGGTGGAGTTCTCTGTTGGTCAGACAGAATATAAAGTTGTTCGTGGCATTAAGCCTGGTAAGTTTGAGATCTATAAAAATGATCAGATGTTTAATCAAGAGTCTCATGCGAAAGAATACCAGAAAATGTTGGAACAAAATATTCTGAAGCTAAACCACAAGAGCTTCCATCAGGTGGTCGTGCTGGGAAGTAGCAGCTTTATTCCTTTTATGCAGCTCCCGGCCGGCCACCGACGTGATGTGATTGAAGATTTGCTTGATATCAATGTATTCTCTAAGATGAATCAGATACTGAGGGAAAAGAACGCATCACTGAAGGATCAGACAAATGAAGTTGCCTACCAACTTGATCTCATCTCTGATAAAATTGAAACTCAGAAAAAATACATTAAAGACGTCAAGGCACTTAACAAAGAATATGCTGATAAGATTAAGGAGGAGATTGTTGTCCTTGAGGAAGAACAGTCCAAGCTCACAACTGAAAATGAGGAACTTGGAAGGTTTATCGAAAGCAATTCAGAAAAGGTCACAAGTACCCTTAATAAACTCAGTTCAAAACAGGCGACGCTCAAGGAAAAGGAGCATGAACTTAAGTCAAACATTAAATCGCTCGTCAAAGAAACTCGGTTCTTCGAAGAGAATACAACTTGTCCAACATGTTCCCAGGATATTAGTGAATCACTCAGGAACGAAAAGATATCGACTGCATCGTCCAATGCAAAGAACATCAATT
>Ga0222719_10001746_pt1 | contig 20612 bp, 12 predicted proteins | sample C33_34DmetaG_FD_165039 | JGI IMG/M metagenome (GOLD analysis project Ga0222719, IMG submission 165039) | Estuarine water microbial communities from San Francisco Bay, California, United States - C33_34D | ecosystem: Environmental > Aquatic > Marine > Unclassified | place: USA: California... | reverse complement strand
TCAGAACTGTTATGGCAGAAGAAACTGAGTATCAAACATTTTTCAAAAAAGCTTTAGAGAAAGCAGGGAAATCTATCCCATCAATGTCTGATGAAGAAAAGAAAGAGTTCTTCAATAAGATTGATGCAGCATGGAACGCTAAAGGAGAAAAGAATGAAGATTTGAAAGGAAATCAACATAAATTAGATGTTGATGGTGATGGTGAGATTGAAGCATCTGATTTAGCTGCTTTAAGAGCTGGTAAGAAAAAAGATGAATCAGTAAACGAAGTTGCTTATAACGATGCTATTGCTAAATTCAATAAAGATTTAGAAAAGAACTCACAAGTTAAAAAAATTGCATCTTACTATAAGAAACCTACAAAAATGATTGTTAAGGCACTACAACCTATGATTACTGTATTGAGATATAAAGATAAATCAATTAAATTAGTATCTATTAATTTTACAGATGCACCATCAGGTCCAACTAAAGTTCATATGTCTCAAACTTACAAACAAAACGAATCGGTAAACGAATCTGCAGGTTGTGGATGTGGATGTGGCTGTGGTGGTTCTAAAATGAACGAAGAATTCAAATCAAAAGATTCTACCTTTGAAAAGGTATATGGTATCTTTGATAAGAAGGATTACTTCAACACTAAAGGTTTGGCAAAAGTACAAATCGGAAACTTTGAAAGAGCATTACAAAAAAACGATAAAGGTGCTCAACAAATCTTAGATAAGTTCAAAGGTGATATGGATAAGGCAAAAGATTACATTATCCAAGTTATCACAGATAGAAAAAAAGAAGATGCATTCAATCAATATAAAGCATTCAAGGCAGCAGTTGATTCAATCCAAAAAGGAAAACCTATATATGGAGCAGTTGATTTAGTAAAATCAAGAATTCATAATAACTCACAAAAATATACGATGGCTCTTTATAGTGCACTTCGTAATCAAAAATTTAATAAGTGGAAAGATATCCATGCTGATGTTGATTCTTTAATTGGAGAAGTAGTTAAACTTTCTGAAGAATTAACATTTGAAATAAATACATTTTTAGAAAGACCAGTATTATCAAAAAATGAAATTACATTAGAAAAATCGGAAATGAAAGATGTAGTTACTTTATTAGTAAAAGAAGGATTTCAAAACAGATTATCATCTGGTGTTAAAAAAGAATTTATTGAGTTACTAAAGTCAATATAAATAAGGATAACCAATATGAAAAACCTATTAATAGAAACAAACTTATTTGAAGGAAGAGTGAACGAAGATTCATCGGGAAGAACTATGGTTAAAGGTATCCTTCAAAGAGCAAGTGCAGAAAACCAAAATGGTAGAGTGTACCCAAAAAATATCTTAGAAAGAGAGATAAACAAATATCAACAACTAATCAAAGAAAGAAGAGCATTGGGTGAATTAGACCATCCAGATTCTTCAGTTATCAACCTAAAGAATGTATCACATAATATTAAAGAGGTACATTGGGAAGGTGATGATGTGGTAGGTACAGTGGAAATCTTACCTACTCCTTCTGGTAATATTCTAAAAGAATTATTAAGAGCTGGAATCCTTTTAGGTATCTCATCAAGAGGTATGGGTTCTACTCAACCAATGAAAGATAACAAACTTTTAGTTGGTGAAGATTTTGAACTAATCGGTTGGGACTTTGTATCCAACCCATCTACACATGGTGCATTTATGACTCCAATGAACGAATCAGTAATCAAACAAATTGGTACTGATGTTTGTGGAGATTTTTGTAAAGCACAAGATTTAATGAGAGAAATTATAACGGAATTAGGATAATGAGTAAAAAGAATTTTGACATATACGATTACGTTCACAACAACAAATTCACTTTGAAGGTTGAGAACAAAGGAGCTACTAAAATATCTAAAGGATACAATGATATTAGAAAGACTAACATCAACGAAGTAAAAATCGTAGATGGTAAATTCTCATTATCTGAATCATTAGAAGGAGAGAAAAAATTATCAACTGAAGTTAAAAAACACTTCTTAGAAATTATTTCAACTTATAAAGCATTCCAAGAACAAATGAAAAGACAATCTGATATCGTTGAGGTAGCAGAAACTTTGGGTGGTATTGTTGAAGCAGCAAAAACATTAACTCTTTCAGAAAACGATGATTGGTTCGATAAAGTAACCATCAAAAGAAATATGAGTGAGTTGGAAAAAATGGATAAAGCATTTGATAAGGTTGCAACTGAAGCAAGAGCTTTAGATGAAAGGTTACACGCATTATATGAAGATATGGGCAATATCTTAGGTAGATACTATGAGATTGCTGATATTGATGTTGATATGGCAAACGAAAGATTGGGTAAAAAATAACATTATGATTAAATTAACTGATTTACTAAAGGAAGAAAAAGCATTTACTGCCACAAATAAAGAAACTGGTAATGTATCGGTGTTTGATACTAAAGCCGCTAGAGATGCTGCTGTAAAATCTGGTTCTCACGAAAAAAGAAAAACTGATAAAGATGATGCAGTAGATGTACCAACTGGAGAGAAGAAACCAAATATGTTCTCTAAAGATGCTGGGTACGATGCTGGTGATGCAAAATCAGATGAACCTAAAAAATCAGAACCATCTAAGTATGATAGTGAATACTTTGCTGATGATGAAAAATTAGATAGTGTGGGTTATGATTCTGATACTGGTGATACTTACTACGATGATGACGATGAGGGACTTGCTGGATACAAAAAAACAGTAGAACGATTAAATAAAGTAGAGAGAGCATTAGATGATGAATTAAAGTTAAGTGATAATGGTTTCACAACCGCACGACAAAGTGGTGGTGGTGGTGGTTATTATGAAGGTCCTTTGGAAATTCATGATGATAACGCCATAGATGATGATGGATATCCAAGAGAAGGTGCAGTAACCTTATCAATAGGAAGTGGAGAAAATAATGGAAACTTTTCAATAGGATTTACGGATTTTGATGGAATGGAAGTATTTGATGGAGGTTATTCTATAACTGGAGATAGAGAATTATCAGCTGAAGAGGCATTTAAACTTGGAAAAGTTCTAATGAAAAATCCTGATGTTCAAAAATTCCTTAAAGGTAAAATATCAAAAGAAGAATTCAAAACTATCTACGATAAATTGGCATCTAAGTTTGGCAAATCATCTAAAAACGAAACAACTATGAAATTAAAAAATTTATTACCAATAAATGAAGGTCAACATAAAAAATTTGAAAGACAATTAAAAAACCTTCAAAAAATAATTAAAATTGATTTATCGGAAGCACTTGAAGTGTTAGAAGAAGATGGTGTTCTTGAATCAATTGACCATTTAGAAATTGCAGTTGAAAGACTTCAAGGTATGATTAAAGATTTAAAAAGAATTAGATAAATACTACTACTATGATTAAGTTAAGCCATTTATTAAGAGAACAAGAAACTTTTACAGCAACTAATAAGAAAACCGGTAATACTTCTACATTTGATTCGGAAGAAGCAAGAGATGCTGCTGTAAAGGCGGGAACCCATGCAAAAGTAAAGAGTAAAGGTGGTTCTAAAAAAGGTGGTAAAGGTGGAGTAAATATATTTGGTAAAGATGCTGGAACTCAAAAATCATTATTTCCTGATATCAAACCAGATGAGAAACCAACCGATGGTTCAGATAAAATAAAAGACCCAAAGGGAATGTCAAAAGTTGTTCCTAAAGGAGTTGGAACAGACCCTGATAAAATGGAAGATTGGATATATAACCAAAGAGGTTCAATTGGAGATGGTCAAAGTTTTGGATTAAGTGATGAAAATGAAAATGAACTTTATAACCTACATAACGATTATGAAGCAGCAAAAGAATCAGGTGATAAAAAAGAAATTGAAAGAACTAAAAAGGATTATATTGAATTTGTTTATAACAATTTAGAAAAAAGACAAAACAAACCACAAAAACCTAAAGTAAAAGATTTTTGGAATAAAAGTAAAACTCCGACTCCAAAAGTAGGAAAGTTTCCACACAAACCATCAAAACATACTGAAGAAGGACTTGATTTATTAGGCGATATGGCTATTGGGGGTGATAAAAAACTAACTCCTGAAGATATGGGTGATGCTGAATATGAAAGAACTATGTTGAGAATGTTATTCAATTCATTGGAAGATGCAAACTACCATACTGCTAATAGATATATTATGGCTGACCTACAAGGTTCTCCAGAAAAAAGAAAACAAGCAGATTATTCAAACTCACCTGATACTGGAACTCCGGAATGGGATGAGTGGTCAGAAAAAAACACAGTCTATACAAAAGATTTTGATAGAAACTTTAGTAGAGAAGATGAAAGAGAAGATGTGTTTGGTAAGTTTTCATTAGAAACTGCAGCAAAATCTGGTTGGGATGGAACTCAAATTGTAGCAGCATACTTAGCAAAATTGAGAAAAGATGGTAAAAACGAATTAGCAGATAGAATTCAAAAATCCTTTGAAGATGCTGAAAATTCTAAGAATGAAGGTACTATCAAACTAATGAACTTATTAAGAAAGTAATATCATGCCTGCTCAATCTCAACAACAACAAAAATTATTTGGATTAGCATTGGCATATAAAAGAGGAGAAGTACCTGCTTCAGAGGTTTCGGATGAAATTAAAAATATCGCTGATAGAATGAGTGAAAAAGAGATTGAGGATTTCGCAGCAACAAAACATAAAGGATTACCAACGATGAAAGAACAACTTAGAAAAATCGTAAGAGAGATAATGAGAGAAAGAGCAATCGCTGAAATCGAATTATCTAAAGCTGATATGGATAAACTACACTCTGATGGTGAAGTTGAGGTTGATGGTGAGAAGGTAAGTTTTGAAGAAGGCAAGAAAAGATTTAGACAGCAGGATGGTATTGGTAAAGCAAAATACACAATATCTTACCACGATGGAAAAAAGAAACATAAAGATGGTAGTGATTTCTTTGATATCAAAATCTTTAAGAACAAAAAAGATTTAAGTGATTTCGTTGGAACACTTGTAAAACAAGGATACAAACTAACAAACGAATCAGTAAACGAAGCTGTCAGTAAAGAAGCAATGGGAATCGCTGGATTTACTGGTACTCGTGGTATCGCCGTACAAAAATTCATTGATGATTATAATTTACATTCAAAAAAACTTTTTAACTTTGTAAAAAAAGGTAAACTTAAAGATAGACTGGCATTTGTAACTGCTATTGCTGGAAAGCCGGGTAATAAATATCAAGGTGATATAGTAGGTATGTTTGGTGAATCAGTAAACGAAGGATACTCTACCGAAGAAAAAAGAATTGTAATGATGGCAGTTAGAAAACTTGCCAAATATATGAATGTTGATATCAAAACTGCTATGGTATATGTATTAGGAGCAGGACAAGAGTTAGAAAGAGATATCAAAAAAGGTAAAATTACAAAGTAACTACACAAACTCTATAAAAAACTTATAATTTTCTTTAGTTTTTTATTGTTTTATAAATTTTTATATATTTATTCGTATAAATGGCTCGTGTCTATACGAGTCTATTGGTTAATGAATACTAACTTTTAATGTTTAGTGACCGAACAACCAATTTACACTAATCTACATTGAGGTTCCTCGAATAACTTCAGCAAATTTTAAAAGTAAAAAGTAAAATGGCAAATTCAAAATTGTTAAAAGAAGCAATTGCGGATGCTAAAGCTGTAAGAGAAACTGCAATCGCTAACGCTAAGATTGCACTTGAGGAAGCATTTACTCCAAGATTACAATCTATCCTATCAAAGAAGCTACAAGCTGAAATGGAAGGTGAAGAGGAAGAAATCGAAGAGGAATTAGATTCAAGTGATATTGGTGATGGTGATAACAAAGAACCTTCGGCTGATGCAAGCGATGCTCACACAGAATTAGGACCTGAATCTGAGGAGGAAACTGCGGAAGTAGGAGACGAATTGGAAGAAGGTGAAGGCTATGATGACCCAACTAACGCTGATGACGCTACAATTTCGGAAGAAGAAGAAGTTGAAATCGAAGAAGAAGAATCTGAAGAAGAAATTTCTGAAGAGGAAGATGAAATCGAAGAATACGGAGACGGTGAAGAAATTGAAGAAGAAGAAGATGAGTTAGATTTGGAGTCTATCATTAGAGAATTGGAAATGGGCATGGAAGATGAAGAAGAAGTATCTGAAGAAGATATGGATTCTGAGGAAGAAATGCACGAAGAAGATGAGGAAGAAGTTCATGAAGAAGAAGAATCTGAAATCGAAGAAGAAGAATCTGAAGAAGAAATTTCTGAAGAGGAAGATGAATTGGATGAAGAAGATGAAATCGACTTGGATGAAATCCTTAGAGAAATGGGATACGGAGATGATGAAGAAGTTTCTGAAGAAGAACACGAAGATTCAGAAATGGAAGAAAAGTACGAAGAACTTGAAAAAGATTTAGAAGAGGCTTACTCTACTATCAAATCTTTAAAAGGTACTATCAACGAAGTAAACCTATTAAACGCAAAATTATTATACGCTAATAGATTGTTCAGAGCTTATAACTTAAACAACGAACAAAAATCTAAAGTTGTTGAGAACTTAGACAGAACTACATCTGTTAGAGAAGTAAAATTAGTTTACGCTACGTTAGCAGAATCAATGAATTTTACAGGAACTGAGAAGAAAACTAAGAAAGTAGTATCGGAAGGTGCTTCTAAACCAGTTGCTTCAACTGCTCCTAAAAAAGAAATTATTTCTGAAAACACAAATGCATTAGCTGAAAGATTCAAACAATTAGCTAATATCAAATAATTAACTAACATTAAAAAGGAAAAATAAAATGGCAAATTTTGATTTATCTAAACTAATGGAAGGCAAGAACCCACAGTCAGTAATGTTGGCTGAAACTAGACAATTAAAGTCTAAGTGGGAAAACACAGGTCTTCTTGAAGGTTTAAACGAAAAAGAGCAAGGCGCAATGTCTGTTCTTTTAGAAAACCAAGCAAAACAATTGCTTGATGAGGCAAGTGCTACTGGTACTGTCAATAACTCTGAAGAGTGGAGCGGTGTAGCTTTACCTTTAGTAAGAAGAATCTTTGGTGAGATTGCTTCTAAAGAATTCGTTAGTGTACAACCTATGAACTTACCTTCTGGGCTTGTATTCTATCTAGATTTCAAATATGGTACTGCTACTGCAGGAAGAACTACTTCTGAATCTTTATTCGGTGGTACTGGTGAATTTAGAGATAATGGTACTAATGTAGCTGAAAACGGTCTTTACGGAAACGGAAGATTCGGATACTCAGTAAATGAGCAAGAAGCTACAAATGTAACATTTACTCAGCACGCTGGTTCTGGTTCTGTTGCAACACATGCAGATGTAGGTTTTGATGCTTCTTTATCTGCTTCTATCGAAGCTGGTGAGATTTTTATCATCGAAACTTCAAAAGCTTCTATTGGAGCAACTGCTGATGAGGATGGAGCAGCTTCATTCATCGTATCAGGTTCTGGTATCGTTTCTAACGTATCTCAGTTCAACTCATTTGATGGTACTAACTTCAGATTATTTGTATCTGCATCGGCTATCACTCCTGGTGACCCGCATGTAAAACATTCAGTAGTTCCTAATGATTACGATAGAGGTGATTTTGAAGCAACTGGTTTGGACCAAAATCCTGAGACTGATTTAGGTATTCCTGAAGTAGACTTAGAACTTAAGTCTGAAGCAATCGTTGCTAAGACTAGAAAACTAAAGGCTGTGTGGACTCCTGAGTTAGCGCAAGACCTTAACGCTTACCACTCAATTGACGCTGAAGCTGAATTAACTTCTATGTTATCTGATTACATCTCATTAGAGATTGATTTAGAAATCTTAGATATGTTAAAATCAAACGCTTTAACAACTGAGTACTGGTCAGCTACAATCGGTGAAGAGTACAATGGTTCTTCTTGGAGCGCAGCAACTGCTGGACAAGCTTACCAAAAGAACACTTGGTTCCAGACTTTAGGTACTAAGATTAACAAAGTATCTAATAAGATTCACCAATTAACATTAAGAGGTGGAGCTAACTTTGTAGTAGCATCTCCTGATGTATGTACTATCTTAGAATCAATCCCTGCATTCTCTGTATCAGCTGATAAAGATGCTTCATCTTTCGCTGCTGGTGTAACGCAAGTTGGTTCTTTAGCTAACAGATACACAGTTTACAAAAACCCTTATATGACTTCTAACGAAATCTTATTAGGATTTAGAGGAAGCAACTTCCTAGAAACTGGTGCTGTATATGCTCCGTATGTACCACTAATTATGACTCCATTAGTGTATGACCCTAAGAATTTCACTCCGAGAAGAGGTGTAATGACTAGATACGCTAAGAAAATGGTTAGACCTGAGTACTATGGTAAGATTTATGTTAAAGATTTATCTTCTATCTAATAGAAAGTTAACTTTATTATAAACTGAATTAAGAGGGATGGGAAACTATCCCTCTTTTTTTATGCGCTTTCCAAAAACACTATTCTTATATTTCTTTATATTTATAGATACGATACTAAAGAGAGGAATAATTTATGTCAGTAGAATACATATACCCTGGTTCATCATCATTCTCAGCAGGAGATACTCCGTTTGGAACTTTTGATTCTGATTCTTTATTTGTAACAGATGCTCCTAAAGTGGCTAATTGGTGTGCAAAAAGATTAGGATATCCAGTCCAAAATGTAGAATTGGTTGATGAAAGTTTATTTGCTTGTTTTGAAGAAGCCACTTCAGAATATGCTTCGCAAGTAAACCAATTCAATATTAGAAATAACTTAGATACATTAAAAGGAAACCCAACGGGTTCAAATTATAGTGGAAAATTGGTTCAAGGTTCAAATCTACCTGACCTAATAGCAATATCAGATGCATATGGTACACTTTCTGGTGTGGGTGGTAATACTGATATTAAAAAAGGTTCAATTGATTTAGTTGCTAAACAACAAAATTATGATTTAGATACTTTATGGGCAGATGTAAGTGAGAGTTCTAATAGAATTGATGTAGTAAAAGTATTTCACGAAGCAACTCCAGCAATCAATAGATTCTTTGACCCTTATTCGGTAAGTGGACAAGGTACACTAAACTTAATTGATGAATTTGGATTTGGTTCATTCTCACCAGCGGCACAATTTATGTTGATGCCAATTTATGAAGATATGTTAAGAATTCAAGCTATTGAATTTAATGACCAATTCAGAAAATCAGCGCATTCTTTTAATATCGTAAATAATAAATTACAAATTTTTCCAATTCCAACAACTGAAGGTAAGTTGTATTTTGAATATTTTGTGAGAAATGAATTTATTCAAAACTCAACAAATGTAACAGCAGATGTAGTATCTGATTATTCAAATGTTGGATATGATTTTATCCCATATAATAGAATAAATGATGTGGGTAGACAGTGGATTAGAAAATACACACTTGCTCTTGCTAAAGAACTATTAGGAGCAATCAGAGAAAAATATAGTTCAGTACCTATTCCTGGTTCCGAAATATCGTTGGATGGAGCAGCATTACGAGCTGAGGCTCAAACTGAAAAAGATGCTTTGATTGAACAACTCAGAGAAAACTTAGAAGAGTTAAGTAGAAAAAATCAGTTTGAAATTAGAAATAACGAAGCTAATTATCAGCAAGAAATGTTACGAAAAGTTCCATTAACGATATACACCGGATAAAATGCCAAGATTTGCATTAGATAGAGATATAAGATTCTTTGAATCAATTTCAAGAGAGTTGGTAGATGCTGTAATTGAAACTACGGTAGTTCTATTCAAACTTGCTATTGATGATATTTCAACAAACCTTTATGGTGAATCTCTAAATAAATCATATTTTCAAGGTACTGAATGTACTGCAGTCATCGAAAGAGATGATTCTTCGGTTTCTTACGAAGGTTTTGGACCAGATAGTGGACAAAATGTAGAATTTAGATTCAATCGTATTACGTTAAAAGATAAATCATTCTATCCAGAAATCGGTGATATTATCATGCATAATGATGCATATTTTGAAATCGATAATGTGAGAGAGGACCAATTAATTGGTGGACAAAGTGGAGAGAAATTCTCAATCATTTGTTCAACATTTATGACAAGAAGAAGTACTATTCAAACTGAAATGAGAGTTATCTAATGAATAAGAAAGAAACAAATAGAGCATTACAAAGGGGTATCAAACCTGAATACACTAAAGGTGTAAAACTTTTAGATGTAGATACTACTATTGCAGAGTATATGGTTGATACTGTAATTCCTGATGTAGAAGAACATAATAGTAAAGTTAAAGTTCCTCTACTTTATGGAAATGCTGAAAGATGGAATAATGCTCGAACAAAAGGATATTTGAGAGACCAAAGAGGTAAGGTTCAAATTCCTTTAGTTATGTTTAAAAGAAACTCTATTGAACGAGATGCTAGTTTAGCTCAATTTAAAGATGTAAATTATCTCCCAGCTTATAAAAAATATTCCTCAAAAAATCGTTATGAGAGATTTTCATTACAAACTGATGCTAAGAGAGCATTAGAACAATACGAAGTTTCAGTTCCCGATTATGTAACTTTAACATATGAGGTAATGATTTGGACATCATTTACCGAACATATGAATAAGATTGTGGAGGCATTCCAATACGCTACTGATAGATATTGGGGTAAAGAGGATGGATTCAAATTTAGAACTCGTATTGATTCATTTGATAACCAACAAGAAGTAGGAGAAGGTTCGGAAAGAATCATTAGAACTTCTTTCACAATGGTAGTGAACGCTTACCTACTTCCTGAAACTTATGATGATAAACCAACAGTTAGAAAATCATTCACACCAAAGAAAGTTGTATGGGGTATTGAAACTGATTTAACAGGACAAACATTTACAAATCCAAATATTTATAATGAGTATCAGAATGTTATTGATTTTGTTGCAATTAGAGGTTCTGCTGATGCAATTATTAATAAGAGTTTATATCCAGATGAAACAGCAGATGGTGTAACAAACAAATTCTCTTATTTCTATTTAAATAACGCAGAATTACCTATTTTACCTCAAGAATTGGTTGGTACATTTGATACTAAAGGATGGTTTAGAGTTTATATAAATGGTGTTTACATAACTCCATCCGCATACACATATACTTTCAATGGAAGTTCGAATACAATCTTATTTAAATTAGATAATACTCAAGCTTTCGAAAGTGGTGGTGGAATAACATATGTTTTAGAACCTGATTTTGAAGTTTCGGTAACTGGTAAATTTATAGAATTATGAACATCTTCACTTTAAAAAATATAATGAAAGAGGTCAATGCACCTAATACATTTCAAGGTGTTCCATCTGATAAACCAAATGGTGATAGATACGAATTTTATCATCCACTTTATTGGATTTTTAAAGTTGAGAATATGAGAATCAAAACCTTAGATTCCAGACTTACTGAAAAAAGGAAACCGCATGCGAGATTTGATGTTTTTATGTATTTATTAACAGATGATTCTCAGGGTGAACTATTCGTTAGAAGTCAAGATTATGTTTACGAACAAGTTGGTAATGATTTTTATGTAAAGATGAAAAGAGAAAATTTTCCATTAGAAGATAGAAACGGAGACCCCTGGTCTTTTTCAACAAATGATAGAATTTTTATAAAAGGTGATATTGAAAGAGTTAACTAATGAGTAGACCAGTTCCAAAAATATACGCAGGTAATACAGTAAAAAAGAGAGATAGATTATCTTTCAAAAATTTTGTATTGGAAGTAATCGAAGATACTTTTATCAATGAATTTACTCCAACCTCATCATCTTTGGATTCAGCTACTCAAACTTTATTTACTTTATTTTTAGGACCTAACGATGGAAATAATGATGGTGATTTATTGGATAGGGTTGATATAGAGGGGTACAGATTCAATTATGAAGATTTACAGGTTGATAATGCATATGATTATTTAGATGTATTCCTTTATGGTGTAAAGCAAGATAGAAGTAAGTATGATGTAAAGTTATTTGATGGTGAAGGAACTGAATTACTATCGGGTCAATACGCTAGTGGTTCGAAAGAAATTAGAATGGTATTTAATGAAGATATTACGAGAGTACCTTTAGAAGTACCAACAAACGCATTCACAATTAAAGGTAAAATAGTAGAAGTAGAATAAAATGGCAAGATTAATATCCAGAACGCAGGTCGAAGAGATACAGGATTTTATTAAGGATACCTCCTTTGCTCAAGGTGTAAGTATTTCTGGTTCTTTATTGGTATCTCAAAGTTTTGATTTAGGTTCAGACCCTTCTGAAAAATCTACTATAACTGGTTCAATCGAACTTACTGGTTCTCTTACTATTGATGGTCCTCTTAATGTTGTTGGTGACCAAGCATTAAATTTAACAGCATCTGTTTCATTAGATTCATTAGATTCTCAACGATTTGGTGGAATCAAACCTGAAGATTTCGGAGCAATGGATGCTACCCTTTATGTATCATCCACTACTGGTAATGATAATAATGATGGTAGAACTCCCCAATTCCCACTAAGAACTGTAAAGAAAGCAGCTGAGATTGCATCTGCTGGTGATGATGGTAGATTTGGATTGGATACTGGTTCATTATTTACTGGTTTCCGAATTGAAGTTGCTGCGGGTACTTACTTAGAAGAAAACCCAATCGAACTTCCAAAAAACACAACTGTTTGGGGAGCTGGTTTAAGGGTAACTAAAATTCTTGCTAAAAACGAAAACGAAGATTTATTTTGGGTAAATAGTGGTAACTACTTAGCAGAGATGACTTTTGGTAATCTTAGAGTATTCCCATCGGTTGATAACTCTAGAAGTGGATTCGCTATCGCATTTGCACCAAACGCATTTATCACCACATCCCCATATGTTCAGAACTGTTCGATGATTTCGAATCAGGAAAACTCATTCTTAGAGAAATATGAAGCAATACCCGCCGGTGGTGGTGGTTTGAATGTGGATGGTAACATTATCCATCCTGATTCACCTTTAGCATCAATGGTATTAGATGCATATACTCAGATTGCGCCAAATGGTGTTGGTTGTCAAGTTGTAGGTAGAGGATTTATTCAGTTAGTATCGTTCTTCACAAACTTCTCAGCATATTCAGTAAAGGTATTGCAAGGTGGACAAGCAGTACTACTTAACTCCAACACCTCATTTGGTGATTATGGTATGTATGCTAGTGGTTCTCGTTTTATTACTGGTAGTGGTGGTAATATAGAAGCATTTAATAGAGTAAGGGATAACTACACAATTATTATTGATACTATCGAAGATGGTTTATCTGCTATTCCTGAATTTGTACCAAATACAAATGCTGGTGTAAAGGTAACCGATGAATTACAAGTATTTAGTAATAGTAATTCATCCGATGAAGTTGCAGAACAGGCAAAATCCGAATATAGATTAGTTTCAAACATCGTATCTAGTGGAATAAGTAATATTCCATCTTTATTGGCTAAATCAGCAACTAGAGGATACAACACTGGTTCAGTTTGGAATATCTCAAATGGATTACAAACAACAGGTTCAACTTCAGCAACAGCTACTGAATTAGCAATTATTGAAGATAGATTTGATAAGGTAAAAGAAACATTAAGATTTGGAGCAAGAATAACTTCTAGTTATACATTAACTGATAATATTGATGGTTTAGTAAAAGTATCCAATCTAAATCCATATACGGGTTCGGATGTAACTTCACAAAGTGAAGTTGATATAATCAATAGAAATTTTGATACTATTTTAAAAATAGTAGAATTTGGATTAACGGATGAGGATAACCCATTACCAGAAATCACATCATCAAATGTTGGAAATATCAAAGTAACAGAAACACCTCAGTTTATTACTGATATTTCTTCAAGCGCAGAAGTTAGAACTAAAATTAGTTCTTCATTTGCAACTGTTTATAGAATATTAGAATTAGGTACTGATTATGCACCTACAATTGTTCAAAGTTCTTCATTGGAAAATACAACAATTGATTATCAAAATGGATATAATGCATTATTAGGAAACTTATCATTTATTCAGGAAGAAACAATCGCTTACTTATCATCTTCTTGGAGTGATTTTGAATACAATGAAACAACTTGTAAAAGAGATTTAGGATATATTGTTAGTGGTGCTGCACATGATTTATTATATGGTGGTAATGAAGAATCGGTACGAAATGGTAACTTCTATTACCTATATCCATCTGAAGCAACATCATCACAAAAACAACAAACATTAGATGCTATTAAGTATGCTGGTGGATTAGCAGAAAGGGTGATAGGTGATATAACTTATTCAGAACCATCTGTAAATGTTGAAAATGGATATGATTTATTAACCAACAATGCGCAATTTATAAAAGAGGAAGTAATCGCATATGTTTCATCTTCTTGGAGAGGGTTTGATTATGATGAGGTTAAGTGTAAAAGAGATGTTGGTCATATTATAGATGCTGTATCAACGGATTTGAGATATGGTGGTAACGAAAGAAGTAGAATAGCAGGTAAGTTCTACTATGATTATCCATCAACAGCTACAACTACACAACTACTACCAACATTAGATGGTATTAAGTGGGCAAAGGATTTATCTAAAAAGTTAGTTGTAAAAGATACATTCGTAACCGCATCAGCTATCATTCAATCAACATATGATTTAATTGTTGAAAATAGAAGTTTAATTCAAGAAGAAACTGTAAACTTTATTGATACTCAATTTCCTAACTTAGTTTATCTAAGAGATAAATGTAAGAGAGATACGGGATACATAGTAGATGCAGTAGCAACCGATTTATATTATGGTGGTAACCAAAAATCAGTTAGAGCTGGATTATACTATGGCCAGGTTCCATCAAAAGTAAATGGAGACCAATTAAATGAAACAGTAGATGGTATTTCTTACGCTAAATCATTTATAGATAAAGTAGTAACAAACGAATTGGTAGAAATACCACAAGTGATTGATAATACATACTCAAGAGTTAGAGCGGGTAGTATTCTACCATTCACATCATCTTTAGTTTCTGGTAGTGAATCTGAAAGAGTAAAAGTAAGTTCTTCATTTGGATTAGTTGAAGATATAATCAAACAAGGTGAGGATTCGTTATTATCTGCAATTGCTGGAAACACACCTGATTTTAAATGGACAATTGATGAACCTAAGTTGGTAACAAATACAACTTTAGTAACCTCATCCGCGGATACTCCTAATATTACTAATATCGTAGATAATTACAAAATTATAACTGATATTATATCAAATGGTTTAGGTTCTACTCCAAGCGAAGTTAAAAGTTATTCTGGAAATATTAAAGTAACTGATACGGTCCAATTTACAAATGGTAGTTCAGTTGCAACTTCAACTGAAGCAACATTAGTAAGTTCATCAATTTCTATTGTTAGAAATATTGTACAAAATGGAACCGGTTCACTACCAACATTAGTTGAAAACACCGATGGATTAATTAAAGTAAGTTCAGAAACTCAATTTACAACTTCATCTATATCGGCTAGTATTGATGATATACAATTTATTTCTGGTGCATTTAATATTGTAACTGAAATTTTAGAAGAAGGTAGTGGGTCTTATGCAACCGCATCTTTATATGGTTCACCACTAACTTCATCAAATGTAGTTGCTGCATACAATCTAATTAAAAACAACATTACTTTCATTCAAGAAGAAACAATCGCTTACTTATCATCTTCTTGGAGTTCATTTGATTATGATGAAACTAAATGTAAGAGAGATGTTGGTTATATTGTAAGTGGAGCAGCAGAAGATTTATTACATGGTATTTATTCGGCATCTATTGTAAATGGTAAATTCTATTTAGAAAACCCATCTAACGCAAATATTCCAAATGATGGTGATACACCAAGTGGTTCGCAATTAAATCAAACTTTAGATGGTATTAGATACGCTGCTAGATTGACTGAAAAAATTGCATCGAATATTACTTTATCTTCTCCATCTCAAGCGGTGTTAGATGCTAAAGAATTATTAGTAGAAAACAAACAATTTATCAAAGATGAGGTTGTAGAATTTGTATCTTCATCTTGGAGTGAATTCTCATATAACGAAACAACTTGTAAGAGGGATGTTGGATACATCTTAGATGCAGCAATCACCGACTTAGTTTATGGTGGTAACGAAAGAAGTAGAGTAGCATCTGAATACTATTATAGATACCCATCATCTGCTATCGTAGGAGGTGTACCATCATCTACCCAACAAAAAGACCCAACAGTAGATGCTATCGAATACTTAGGTGGTATTTCTGAAGAAATCATTTTAGGTTCTGCATTTACATCAGTAGATTCTACTAAATTATCTATTGCAAATTCTATTAGAGAAAATAGAACATACATACAACAAAATGTATTAGATTATGTAAATTATAGATTCCCTAAATTAAATTACAATAAAGCTAAATGTTTTAGAGATATTGGATTTATTACGGATGCAATTGTAACCGATTTAGTTTATGGTGGTAATGAAAGAAGTATTCAAGCGGGTACATTCTATTACACATTCCCATCACAAGCAACTGGATACCAATTAGAAGAAACTATTGTTGGTATCAATTATGGTAGAGATTTGACCGAAGTAATTGTTAGGGGTGGTAAACAAATTGAGGACTCATTTGATGCTGTTGTTAAGATTATTCAAAGTGGTAGTTCGGTTCAAACTGATAAAACTATCGGATTTGCATCAAATGGATTACCAATTTCACAAGTTGGTATTCCTAAAAATTCTTATGGTGATAATCTAATTACAACTACAACTGGTGTAATTTTACCAAATGGTATTACTGAAACATCAAATGTTGTTGGTGGAATTAAATTCAATAACAATACACAATTCACATCATCTATTTCAGCATCTGTTGATTCATCGACATTGATTTCGGAATCATTTAGAACTGTTATTGATATCATTGAATACGGTATTAGTGGTAGTAGACAACTTTCTGGTTCAGCAGATTCATCATCTTATTTTGAAGTTGTAACCTTACCAAACGATTCTACTGCGTTCTATATCAATGATAATCAATTAAAATACTTTGATGGTAGAGAAGGATGGAGATTAGGCGGTGAAGATACAGGTTCATTCTTAGGTTCTAAAAAAGACCCAACTCTAACATTAGTTAGAAATGAAATGTATAATTTCTCAATCAATGATTTAGGATTTGAAGATAATACAATCAATGAACCATTCTTAATTAAAACTAAAAGAACTGCTGGTACTGTATATGATGTATATGAAAGTGTTGGGTTAATTAATAATGGTATCACATTTGGTACATTAACATTTACTCCATTAGAAGATACACCTGATACACTTTACTATGTAAACCCAAATAATGTTTCTGCTAGTGGTGTAATCAATATAGTAGATAGTTTACCACTTTCATCGGAGCAAGAATTTGTATATGTTCCAACTAAAGGTGAATTTGAAAAAGTAACAAATACTACAAATAATATTAAAGTAACGAACGGTGTTCAATATACAGCATCGTTAGATGCTACAATTTCTGATAGAAATAATATAAGTGGTTCAATTAGTACTGTAATCAATGTATTAGAGAGTGGAAGTTCAGCAGCACCAACGATTGTAAAAACAATTGACGGATTAATTAAGAGAGGTAATATTACACAAGTAACTTCTTCATTGAGTATTTCTTCAGATACACTTTCTAAGATTTCATCATCATTTGCGATTGTATTGGATATTATTGAAAATGGAACTGGTTCATTACCTACTCAAATTGATAACACTAACGAATATATAGCTGTTGGAACTGTTTCTCAGTTTACAACCGCATCTATTTCGGCTAGTATAGATGATATCGCATTTATCTCTGAATCATTTGAGATTGTGGCTAGAATGGTTGAGTTTGGAACTGGTTCATACCAAACTGCATCTCTATATGGTAGTGAAGTAACAACACCAACAACTGTTGCTGCATACAATTTAATAAAACAAAATATTGATTTTATTCAAGCGGAAACAATCGCTTACTTATCTTCTTCTTGGTCAACTTTCGAATACAACGAAGCAAGTTGTAGTAGAGATATTGGATACATTGTAAGTGGAGCAGCTGAGGATATGATTCATAATATCTACTCAGCATCTATTGTAAATGGTAAATTCTACTATGAGTTTCCATCTGAAGCAACTGCATCTCAGTTAAATCAAACTTTAGATGGAATTAGATACGCTAGTAGATTAGCACAAAACATTGCATCTAATATAACATTTGGTTCTCCATCACAAGATAGATTAGATACTGAAACTATTATTAGAGATAATGTAAACTTTATCAAAGAGGAAGCAATTACTTTCTTATCTTCAAGTTGGTCTGCATTTGATTACAACGAAACTACTTGTAAGAGAGATATTGGATATATCTTAGATGCTACCATTACGGATATCGTATATGGTGGAAATGAGAGAAGTATTAACGCTGGTATATTCTACTACAAATATCCATCTGAAGCAACTGGTTCACAATTATTCCCAACATTGGATGGTATCCAATATGCTGGTGAAGTTGCTAAAGCTGTGGTAAGTGGTTCAATCTTTAATGAACCATCTTCGGATAAAGTAAACGCTTACAACTTAGTACATGAAAATAGAAGTTTAATCCAAGACGAAGTAATTCAGTATATTTCATCTTCTTGGAACTCATTTGAATATGATGATGTTAAGTGTAGACGAGATGTGGGATACATCTTAGATGCAGCAACAACTGATTTAATATATGGTGGTAATGAGAGAAGTGTAATCGCTGGAGATTTCTATTATAGATACCCATCACAAGCAACTGGTTCACAATTGAACCAAACTGTTGATGGTATAATTCATGCTCAAAGATTGGCAGATAAAATGATGACTAACATTGTGTTAGTAAACCCATCAGTAGAAAAAGAAGGATTATATCAAACAATTGAAAGAAACAGAGAATTAGTTCAAGCTGAAGTAATTTCTTACATCTCATCTTCTTGGGTTGGATTCGATTATGATGAAGCTAAATGTAGTAGAGATGTTGGGCATATCTTAGATGCCGTTGCAACTGACTTGAGATATGGTGGAAATGAAAGAAGTGTAATTGCTGGTGAATACTATTGGAGATATCCTTCAGATGCAACAGATGGACAGAAAAACGAAACTATCGATGGTATTGTACACGCAGCTAACTTAGTTCAAAAATTAATTCAGAATGTAGTTCTAACACAACCAACTTCGGATAAGTTAGAAATTTGGAATACAATTAGAAATAATAGAAGTTTAATTCAGAAAGAAGTAACTGAGTATATTGATTATGCATTCCCATTCTTTACTTATAATAGAGAAAAATGTAGAAGAGATGTTGGGCACATTTTAGATGGTGTTGCAACCGATGTTTTATGGGGTGGTAATCAAAGGAGTGTTAAGAGCGGAGATTTCTATTATAGATACCCATCAGAAGCAACCACAGTTCAATTAGAAGAAACTGTTGCTGGTATCAGATATGCCGAAAGTTTACTTAAAAACATAGTAGCTAATAAAACTTTATCATCGCCATCTTTAGTTTCAAATACTGATGGAAATATCAAAGTAACCTCATTTGAACCTACTTTATCTTCAATCGCATTAAGTGGTTCATATCAAACTGAAATAAGTGAATCATACGATGTTGTAACTGGAATTATAAGAACGGGTATTGAATCATTCACACCAACAACAGCAACTTACAATCCCGCAGATGGTGATTTTGTGATGACAATTTCTAAGCATGGATTAGATGTTGGTGATAGTATTTACTTAAACCCTGAATCATTCACTTTCACTTGTGAGATGGATGGTAATAGAACGGAACATAACTTACCTTCAATTGGACAACCTGCTTATGATAATAGATTAACAATTAAATCTAAAACCGATAATACTATAACTGTAAATGTTGGTAAATCAGGTCCAAATGTAGAGTTCAATCCAACAACGGCATCATATGACCCAGCAACTGGTGATTTTGTGGTAACTGTGGCAAGTCATAGTTTAAGTGTTGGTGAAGGTGTAGTAATGACAGCTGAATCATTCGCATTCACTTGTGATATGGATAATAACCAATCAGTTAAATCATATCCAAGAGTTGGTATAGACCCTAAAGCAGTTCGTTCAATTCCTCTGACGGCCGTAACTGATACTACAATGACATTTAATGTAGGAGCGTCAGGTCCGAATAAATACTTTACACCTGTATCTGCATCTTACAACGCTTTAAGTGGAGATATGACATTGACTGTTAGTGAGTCATTCGGATTAGGTGTTGGTAGAAGTGTGGTATTAGAAAATGAATCATTTGCATTTACTTGTGATATGGATAATGATGTTACAACTCATTCTTACCCAAGACCAGGTTCAGACCCATACGCTGAAAAATCAATTGTGATTACTTCAGTTGGCACAACATCACATACTGTAACCAATGCACCTTATGATTCGGCAACTGGTGATGTTACTATAACAATCACATCTCACGGATTCTCAAATGGAGATTACATTAAATTAGATGATAACTCTCTAACTTATACTTGTGTATTGGATGGAAATGT
>Ga0222719_10001745_pt1 | contig 20635 bp, 23 predicted proteins | sample C33_34DmetaG_FD_165039 | JGI IMG/M metagenome (GOLD analysis project Ga0222719, IMG submission 165039) | Estuarine water microbial communities from San Francisco Bay, California, United States - C33_34D | ecosystem: Environmental > Aquatic > Marine > Unclassified | place: USA: California... | reverse complement strand
CCACCAAAGATGGTGTTTCAACTACTTGGTATGAAGATAACAACTATCTAGTTTGTCCTGAAACAGTAATTTCGGTTATAAACATTTTCCCTTTCTCAGACAAAGGTAGTATGAACTTATTTGATGTAAGATATCAATTAAGATTAAATGACCTATATGATTTCTCATCAACCTCAGTTATCAATTATGATATTGTTTTAAGACACTTAGATTTCTTAGACCATATTTTAGTTGGTGAAAAACCAATCAGATTTAATCAACACGATAACAGACTATACATTGATATGGACTGGACAAATGATTTGGCGACAGATGAATATATCGTAATTGAATGTTATCGTAAATTAGACCCAGCAACTTACACAGATGTTTGGAATGATATTTACCTAAAAAGATATACTACTGCCTTATTTAAAAAACAATGGGGTGCTAATTTATCTAAATTTGGTGGTGTACAGATGATTGGTGGTGTTACACTTAATGGTGTTGAAATCTACCAACAAGCAATGCAAGATGTTGAAAAATTAGAACAAGAGATAAGAAGCACTTTCGAATTAAATCCAGCAATGATGATAGGATAATGCCATGGCAGTTAATCACTATTTCCAGGCAGGCCGAGGCATTGGCAACGAGAACGAGAAAAGACTACACGAAAATATAATCATTGAAAGTCTAAAGATTTTCGGCCAAGATGTTTATTATATGCCTCGTACCCTTGTAAATAGGGACTTAATATTTGGTGAAGATACATCATCTAAGTTTGACGATAGTTATGCTATCGAAATGTATTTTGAAAGTAATGAAGGATTTGCTGGTGAACAAGAAATCATCAACAAGTTTGGTTTAGAAATTAGAGATGATACAACACTAGTTGTTTCTAAGAGAAGATTTGAAGAACATGTATCAAGTACAGCAAATCTAATTGCCTCTGGTAGACCAAACGAAGGCGACATTATCTATGTGCCTTTAATGAATTCCTTTTTTGAAATTTTATTTGTTGAAGACCAAGAGCCATTCTTTCAATTAGGTTCTTTACCGGTTTATAAACTTAAAGTTACTCGTTGGGAATACGCTTCTGAAAAACTTGATACAGGTAATGAAGTTATCGACCAATACGAAGATAAGAGAACACTTGATATATTACAACACAAAGTTTCTTTAGAAGTTGGTCAAGTTGCATTAGACGGAGATGGTTCAATTGTACTTGAAGATTACTTAGACTATGCTTCAGGTCAACCTGCTTTCTTAATGTTAGAAACATATACACCTGGCGCTACTAATATTCAGACACAATCGCCTTATGCAGATAACTTAGATTTAAATGCTGAGGCTGGTTATAACACTGTTTCATTAGCAGATGATATATTAGACTTCACAGAAAGAAACCCATTTGGAGAGGTTGACGAATAATGTTTGGTACTCATTTTTATAACGAAGGTATGAGAAAGTTGGTCGTTGCTTTCGGCCAAATCTTTAATAATATCTATGTACAAAATAAAGCTTCAGACGGAGCAATTACAAAAAGATTAAGAGTGCCTTTAGCTTATGCACCAAAAGAAAAGTTTTTAGTTAGACTAGACCAACAGGCTGACTTAGAGAGTAGAGAGTTTGCAATTGTTCTACCTCGTATGAGTTTTGAAATGACAGGTTTATCTTATGACCCTAATAGAAAATTAAATAAGATGAATAAAACTGTAAGAGTAAAAACAAATGAAGCAGATGGTAAGGTAATGAATTTTAATTATACACCTGTGCCATACAATATAGATTTTAGTTTAAATATTTTTACATCAACAGCTGAGAATGGTTTACAAATTGTAGAACAAATTTTACCATACTTTCAACCTGATTATACAGTTACAATTAAAGTTGTACCAGAATTAAATTTAGTAAGAGATGTACCAATTATTTTAAATACAGTTAGTTATGAAGATAGTTATAACGGTGATTTTACTAGAAGAAGAGCAGTAATCTATACATTAAACTTTACTGCTAAAACATACTTGTATGGTCCAATGAGTAATCAAGCAGTTATTAAATCTACACAAGCAGATTTATATGCTGATGTTGATAAACCACCTACTACAAGAGAAGAAAGAATTGTTGTAACTCCTAATCCGGTTAGTGCTGATGCAGATGATGATTTTGGATTTACTACTACAGTTACTTTCTTCACAGATAGTAAAACATATAATCCAGTGAGTGATACAGATGAGTAAATTAGAGGATAGTGTAAACGAAATTTTAGGTTTAGAAAAAAAGGAAAGCACATCAATATCTGTTTCAGATTTTGAACAACCAGCTCCTGTTCCTAGAAAAGTAGATGAAAGTAAAACAGATGTTGATAATGATTACGATTACAGTAGAGAAAACTATTATAATCTAATTGAGAAAGGCCAACAAGCAATTGAAGGCATACTTGATATTGCAAAAGAAGGACAACATCCTAGAGCATATGAAGTTGCAGGACAATTAATTGGTCAAGTTGCACAAGTAACAGATAAGTTACAAGACTTACAAAAGAAACTAAAAGATTTAAAAGAAGTAACAAAGAAATCTGATACAAAAATACAGAATGCTTTGTTCGTAGGTTCTACAGCAGAATTACAGAAAATGTTACAGGCGAAAAAAGATGAAACTATTGAAGGCACAGTTACAGAATCCGAAGAAAATAATTCTGGAGATAAGTAACCTACAATATATTAAAACAATGACACCTTTACAGGAGTTATTGGACGGTGAAGAGTTACAAAATCCTATTGAGGTTTTAAAACATCATATCTCTCCAACTCCTCGTTATGGTGCAGGAGGAGTACCTTACAAAGAAAAAGAATTTAGTGTGTTTAGAGGCAGTCAAAGAGTACAGGCCGCTATTCAATTAGGTTATACACATATAGAAGGTATTATAATTAATGAATGATGCATACTTAGGTAACCCCAATTTAAAAAAGGTTAATACACCACAAGAATATACTGCCGAGCAAATCTTGGAGTATCAAAAATGTGCTGAAGACCCTATTTACTTTATGACTAAGTATATTCGTATTGTGTCACTTGACCACGGTCTTGTGCCATTTAAGATGTATGACTTTCAAAAACATATTGTAAGAACCATACACGATAACAGATTTACCATTTGTAAACTACCGAGGCAGTCAGGAAAGTCAACAACGACTATTTCTTACTTATTACATTTTGCGCTTTTTAATCCTAATTCTAATATTGCTATACTTGCAAACAAATCATCTACGGCTCGTGACATCCTCGGAAGATTGCAACTCGCATACGAAAATCTTCCTAAGTGGTTGCAACAAGGAGTAATTAACTGGAACAAAGGTAACATTGAATTAGAAAACAAATCAACCATTGTTGCGGCTGCTACTTCTTCAAGTGCAATTCGAGGTGGTTCATTTAATATTATTTTCTTAGATGAGTTTGCTTTCGTACCAGCTAATATTGCTGAGATGTTTTTCAGCTCAGTGTATCCTACAATTTCATCTGGACAAAAAACAAAGATGATTATTGTATCTACACCATACGGTATGAACCAGTTTTATAAACTGTGGGTTGATGCTGAGAATAAACGAAACGATTATATACCAATTGAAGTACATTGGTCTGAGGTACCAGGAAGAGATGAAGCCTGGAAAGAAGCGACAATTCGTAACACCTCACCTGAGCAATTTCAACAAGAGTTTGAGTGTGAGTTTTTAGGTTCTGTTAATACACTTATCAGTCCTGCTAAAATTAAAAATATGGCGTTCTTAAAACCTCTTCAATCAAATGCAGGTTTAGATGTCTATGAAAACCCAATTAAAGGTCACACATATGTTTGTACAGTTGATGTGGCTCGTGGTGTTACTAAAGACTATTCAGCATTTGTTGTATTAGATGTTACAAAAATGCCTTACAAGATTGTTGCAAAGTTTAGAGATAATGAAATTAAACCATTGTTATTTCCACATACAATTGAAAAAGTATGTAACGCATATAACCACGCTCATGTATTAGTAGAAACAAATGACTTAGGTCAACAAGTAGCAGAAGCATTACAGTTTGAATTAGAATATGACAATCTATTAATGACTACACAAAGAGGTAGAGCAGGCCAAATATTAGGTGCTGGATACAGTGGTAGAGGTTCAGGCTTTGGTGTTAAGATGACCAAACAGATTAAGAAGATTGGTTGTTCTAATATCAAATCGTTGGTAGAAGGCGATAAAATTATAATTAATGATTTTAATATCGTTGAAGAGATGAGTACCTTTGTTAGAAGAGGCCAAAGTTGGCAGGCTGATGAGGGTAATACAGACGATTTAATGATGTGTTTAGTTATATTTGGTTGGTTATCTAATCAACCTTATTTCAAAGAGATGACGGACACCAATGCTCGTCAACAATTATATGAAGAACAAGCCAATTTGATTGAACAGGATATGGCGCCTTTTGGTTTCGTAGATGATGGTTTAGATGATACACGACCAGAAATAGATGAATATGGTACAGTATGGCACCCCGTTACCTATCGTAAAGGGTAGTCAAAACCATAAGTATTATAAATATCAATAAGTAAGAATTGATTTTGACTATGGGCGTATGAATAATACGACATTTGGATTTATAAAAAGTGTACAATATGAAAAATTGTTTAATTAGCTAATTAAAGGAGAAACCTAAATGGCATTTCAAGTATCACCGGGTGTTCTCGTACAGGAAAAAGACTTAACTAGAATAATTCCTGCCGTATCTACATCTATAGGCGCTTTCGCTGGCGAATTCAGAAAAGGACCTATTAATGAGATTACGACAGTTTCTAGTGAGCAAGAATTAGTAAGTGTATTTGGTAAACCAGATGCAAGCAACTATGAGGATTTTTTCTCAGCTGCTAACTTCCTAGCATATTCTAACGCTCTTAGAGTTGTCCGAGTACAGAATTCATCTGTATCAAATGCTACCGAAAGCGGTAGTACATTTGTTATCAAAAACTTGACCGACTATGTTGACAACTATGCTAATGGTTCTGCTTCAGTTGGATTATGGGCTGCTAAGACGGCAGGTGTGTGGGGAAATAACTTAAAAATTTCTACATGTCCTTCATCTTCAGTTTATTCTTCAGCGGGCATTACTGTTAATGACGCAGCTACGGCTGTTGGCGACACAGTGGTTACAGTTGATGATGGCACAAGCATTAACGCTGGTGACATTATTAATTTTGGTGACAACTACAATTATAAAGTAATATCTAAATCAACAAATGATATTACAATTAGAAGAAAAGACGAGCCTGAGTATTACACTGCTTCAGATTCCTCTGGTTTATTTGCAGCCCTAATAAACGGCGCTACAGTAACTAGATATTGGGAATTTTATGATTTAGTGGATAAAGCTCCAGGTACTTCACCTTATGCAACTTCAAAAGGTGGTTCAGCAGATGAACTACACATTGTTGTTGTTGACGAAGATGGTGGAATTACCGGTAACAAAGGTGATGTTTTAGAAGTGTTTGCTGCTGTATCAAAAGCTTCAGACGCTAAAACACCACAAGGCGACACAAACTATTACCCTACTGTAATTCAGAATAAATCTAATTACATTTATTGGATGGACCACAATTCATCTGGTACTAACTGGGGTAACGCAGCTGCTGGCACACCATTTACGAATGTTACAGCAGTAAGTAATGTGTCACTTCAAGCAGGCGCAGACGGTTCAGCCGCAACTACAGGTCAGAAGCTAACTGCTTATGAGTATTTTTCAGATGCTGAAACAGTTGATGTTGGTCTTATCATTGCTGGTAAGTGTGACGCAACTCATGTTGATAACTTAATTACAATCGCAGAAAACAGAAAAGATGCAATCGTATTTGCTTCTCCTGAAAGAAGTGATGTAGTTGGTGTATCAAGTGCAGCTACTCAAACGACAAATGTAGTCGGATTCTTCAATGGTATCCGTTCTTCTTCATATGCTGTATTCGATAGTGGATACAAATATATGTACGATAGATATAATGACACATACAGATTTGTGCCATTAAACGGTGACATTGCAGGCCTAGCAGCTAGAACTGACTTAATCGCAGACGCTTGGTACTCACCAGCAGGTTTAAACCGAGGTGTAGTAAGAGGCGCAGTTAAGATGGCTTACAATCCAAGTAAAACACAAAGAGATGACTTGTACAGAGCAAGAGTAAATCCTGTTGCTACTTTCCCAGGTCAAGGAACTGTATTATTTGGTGACAAGACTGGATTAACAGCACCTTCAGCGTTTGACAGAATAAATGTTAGAAGACTGTTTATTGTACTAGAGAAAGCAATTGCAACTGCTTCTAAATTCCAATTGTTCGAATTCAATGATGAATTTACAAGAGCGAACTTTAGAAACATTGTAGAGCCTTTCTTACGAGAAGTACAAGGTCGAAGAGGTATCACAGACTTTTTAGTAGTGTGTGATGAAACAAACAACACAGGCGAAGTAATTGACCGTAATGAGTTTATAGCAGAAATCTTTGTGAAACCTGCTAGAAGCATTAACTTCATTACACTTCAATTTATCGCAACTAGAACTGGCGTCAGCTTTGACGAAGTAGCTGGTGGTTAATAAAGGAGAAATAAAAAATGCCAAACATTAACGACTTTAAAGCTAAACTTGCAGGCGGCGGCGCTAGAGCCAATCAGTTTAAGGTAACAATGCCTTTTCCTGGTTACGCACAAGTTGGCGGAGAAATTGAAGACTTAGCATTCTTATGTAGAGCAACATCATTACCAGGTATGACTGTACCTAGTTTTAATGTACCTTTTAGAGGTCGTTCTATTAAGATTGCTGGTGACAGAACAATCGAAGATTGGTCAATTACGGTACTGAACGATACAGATTTCAAACTAAGAAATGCGTTTGAAAGATGGTCGAATGGTATCAACAACATGACTGATAACGAAGGATTAACAAATCCTGCTGATTATCAAGTTGATGCGTTTGTTGACCAGTTGGATAGGAACGGTGCAACTATTAAGTCATACACTTTAAGAGGTGTATTTCCTACTACAATTGCTCCGATTGAATTGACATATGACGAAGCAACAGCGATTGAAGAATTTTCTGTTACTTTTGCATACCAATACTTTGAAACAAATACTACTACCTAAAAAGTAGATAAATAGTATTACACAAAGTAATAAAAAGGAAACTTAATTATGGCTGAACTATTTGGATTTTCTATCACAAGGGTAAAACCTACTCAGGATCCAAGACAAAGCTTCACAGCACCACAGGCGGATGATGGTACACAAACCATCGCCGCCGGTGGTTATTTTGGTCAGTACCTTGATATGGAAGGTACTGCTAAAACTGAGGCAGATTTAATCCGAAGATATAGAGAAATCGCATTACATCCAGAATGTGACATGGCAATTGAGGACATTATCAACGAAGCTGTTGTTGCTAATGAACTTAAAGATGCTGTGAAACTAAATCTGGAGAACTTACCCTATGGTAAGGAAGTAAGAAGAAAAATTGAAGATGAGTTTAAAGAAGTATTAAGACTTTTAAATTTTAATACTAGAGGACACGATATCTTTAGAAGATGGTATGTTGACGGTAGAGTTTATTATCATAAGATTATTGATAGAAATTCACCAGTTAAAGGTATCACTGAACTAAGATATATTGACCCTCGTAAAATCAAAAAGATTAGAGAACTAAGAAAAAGAAGACCAGACGGCACAGTTGCACCAGTAGGTGCAGGTATGGCTGATGAGTGGGAAGAATATTTCCTTTTCAATGAAAAAGGAGTTACAAACTCAACTACATCTGGTATTAAGATTGCTACAGACGCAATCGCATTTACACCATCAGGATTGATTGACCAAAATAAAAATATGGTCTTGTCTTATTTACATAAGGCAATTAAACCTGTCAATCAGTTAAGAATGATTGAAGATGCTACAGTAATTTACAGAATTGCTAGAGCACCTGAAAGAAGAATTTTTAAGATTGATGTAGGTAATTTACCTAAAGTTAAGGCTGAACAATACCTTAGAGATGTTATGGCCAAGTATCGTAACAAATTAGTTTATGATGCAAACACTGGTGAGATTAGAGATGACAGAAACTATATGTCTATGCTTGAGGACTTTTGGTTACCAAGTAGAGAAGGTGGTAGAGGTACTGACATTACAACATTACCAGGCGGTCAAAACTTAGGTGAGATTGCAGACATTGAATACTTTAGAGCAAAACTTTATCGTTCTCTAAATGTACCAGTAAGTAGATTAGAAGGTTCACAAGGTTTCAATCTTGGCCGTTCTACTGAAATTACAAGAGATGAATTAAAGTTTACTAAATTCGTTCAAAGATTAAGAAAGAAATTTACTGAATTATTTAATGACATTTTAAGAACACAACTAGTCTTAAAAAGAATTATCAGTGATGATGATTGGCATACAGTTAGAGATACTTTAATGTATGACTTCTTACAAGACGGACATTTTGCAGAATTAAAAGAAAGTGAAATGTTACTTGAAAGAATTAGAATTGCGGATTCAATGAGAGATTATGTTGGTAAATATTATTCAGTAGAGTATATTAGAAAAAATGTGTTGAAACAATCTCAAAGAGATATTGAAGAAATTGACACACAAATTAAGAAAGAAGTTGAAGATGGTATCATTGCAGCTCCAAGTGATGAACCAGGTTCAATGTAATTAGGAGAAAATAATGAGTGAACATGTACAAAAATTTGTTGATGATTTGGCAAATGGTAAAAACGCAGATGCAGGCGAAGCTTTTAAAGATGCATTAAGAGATAAAGTGGCATCTGGTTTAGATGCAGCTAGAGTTGATATTGCAAAAAATATATTCAATGGAACAGATGCATCAAACTTTAGTGATGCGAAACCGGCAGTTGCGGATCCTTCACCAAGAACGGACCAAATTATGGACACAGACGGTAACGAAATTGAGTTTACACCGAATACAAATCCACAGCCAGAGGCTGAGGCACCTGAGGCACCAGTAGAGGTAACTGCTGATGAAACTCAGTAATTTAATGTCAACACCAATTGACACTAAAACTTTTAATGAATTACCACCTTTACATAAAGAGGTGGTTGCTGACTTCTTTAAAGTATTAGATAAAGAAGAAGGCAATATGGTAGATAAGGTCGAAACAGCTATTGATATTGTTGCAGACCACCATAATGTAAAAACAGATGTGTTGTACAACTACATTGATAACGAAGTTGACGCACAATTAGGAGTAAAGTAAAAAGATGGCATGGGTAACTGTTCCAGGTTCAGACGGAGTTTGGGAGTATGATAACGCAGCTACAATATCGGACACATATCCGGATTCAGCTGATGGTGCAAACTCAACTATTGCTGGTGGTATAAGAACATATACACATCCAGTTGATAGTCGTACAGTACAAGTTTATATTAAAACTAGAAAAGCTGGTGAAACTACTGAGCGTGGTGAACTTTCTAAAACTTTTTACGACAGTACCTCAGGACATATAGGATAGGATTTTAAATGGCAGATATTGTAACATCACAAACAGTAGTAGATACAACAGGCGTTAAGTATGTTGTTAAGATGACTAATTTCTCAGACGGCACAGGCGAGTCCTTAGTCACTAAAGTTGACGCTTCGGCAACAACTTTTATGACCGAAGACGGTAATAGAAAGATTAGTAAGATATGGTATTCTGTCAATACAACTAATAATAAATCAGCAGTTGAGTTATTGTGGGGAGGAACTACAAACGCAACCGCTATGTTATTATCAGGTAATGGTTATTGGGACTTTAGGGACGCTGGTAATGAGATACCAAATAATGCGTCAACACCTACAGGAGATGTACTATTATCAACTAGAAACTTTGCAAACGGCGACAATTACACAATAATTGTAGAGTTTAGGTAATAAGTTGTATAAATATTAGGTACTAAAAGTAAAGAGAGAGAAACATGAAGTTAATTTCTGAAGAAATTTCAAATGCAGAATATCTTGTAGAAGAGAATAACGGCAAAAAAGAATACAAGATTAGAGGCATCTTCTTGCAATCGGACATTAAGAATAGAAATGGCCGTATCTACGAGTATAATGTATTAGATAAAGAAGTTAAACGATACAATAGAGAATTTATCCAAAAGAATAGAGCATTTGGTGAGTTAGGACATCCTGACGGACCGACTGTTAATTTGGAAAGAGTTTCGCACATGATTAAGTCACTTACTCCAGACGGTAAGAACTTTATCGGTGAAGCGAAAATCATGGACACACCATACGGTAAGATTGTAAAAGGTCTTATTGATGAAGGCGCTCAGTTAGGCGTATCTAGTCGTGGTATGGGTTCCTTGATACAAAAAAATGGCGCAAACTATGTAAAAGATGACTTTTACTTGGCTACCGCCGCTGATATTGTTGCAGACCCTAGCGCCCCAGATGCTTTCGTAGAAGGTATTATGGAAGCAAAAGAGTGGGTATGGGACAATGGAGTGTTAATTGAAAAGGATATCGAAGCTTGGAAGAATGAAATAGAAGCTGCAAAACGAAATGCAATAGCGGAAGCTAAAGTACGAGTGTTTACTGATTTTCTTAGAAAACTTTAAAGTTATAAATATCAATAAGAAAGAAAAATTAATTAATTTTTTTAAAAATACAAAGGGAGATTTCTCAATGGCCGATACAGAAGCTAAAAAATTAGAGGCGTTAGAAGCAGAAGCCGTGGCGGAAGCTACAGGTGCAGATGCTCCTAAAAAGAATGCTGTAGCGGCTGAGCCAACTCACCTGTCAAATGAGGCAGAAGATTTAGGTCCAGCTGTGGTAAAACCAACAGACAGCAATCCTGACGCAACTAAAAAAACTAGTAAAGTTTCTGACAAAATTAGCGCTACTGCTGACAAGGGTGGAACTCCGGATACAGCTGGCAAACCAGATACAGATGCCGGTGTAACTAAGATTTCACATCCAGGTCAAAGTGCTAAAGTTGAAGAAACTGAAAAGTCAGATGAAGAAGTTGTTAACGAAGGCGAAATGCCAGACGGTCTAAAAAAATATTTAGACAAAAAGGCAGATAAGAAAGACGACAAAGAGGAAGGTTACGGAATGAAAACCGCTTCAAAACATATGAAGAAGGAAGAAATTGATGTAACTGAACATGTTGACGCTCTTATTGCTGGAGAAGCAGATTTATCTGAAGAGTTTAAACAGAAAGCGACAGTAGTATTTGAAGCTGCTATTAAATCAAAAGTAGCAGAAATTGAAGAATACTTAGAAGCTGACTATAACAAAAAATTCGAAGAAGAGACCGCTAAATCTAAAGCAGAACTCGTTGAAAAAGTTGATTCCTACTTGAACTATGTAGTTGAAGAATGGATGAAAGAAAACGAACTCGCATTAGAAAGAGGTATCAAAGGCGAAATCGCTGAGGACTTTATCTCAGGTTTGAAAAAACTTTTCGAGGACCATTATATTGATGTTCCAGATGAAAAGTATGATGTCTTAGAAGACCAAGCATCTAAAATTGAAAACTTAGAGAAGAAGCTTAACGAAACAATCGAAAAGAATGTTGACCTTAAAAAACAAAATTCAATTTTCGAAGCAAAGCAAATCATTGCTCAAGCAGCTTATGATTTAGCAGACACTTCAAAAGAGAAGTTTTTTAAGTTAACTGAAGAGATTGAATACTCAGACGCTGAGGATTTCAAAGCTAAAGTAGCTACTATTAAGGAAAGTTATTTTGGTAAGAAAGCTAATGTGACTGAGCAGCTAGATGATGTGGCGGCAGGTTCGTCAACAGATAATATCGTTGACTTATCAAATGCAATGGCTGCTTATACTGCTGCTATTAGTAAAACTAAAGACATGAAATTGTCTATTAAGTAATAACATAGGGAGAAAAATACATGTATCTTTCAGAAACACATGAAAAGAAATGGCAGCCTGTCTTAGAACATCCTGATTTACCAGAAATCAAGGATTCTTACAGACGAGCCGTTACATCTGTTATCTTGGAAAACCAAGAGAGAGCTCTAGCTGAAGACAGAGCTTATATGACAGAAGCTGCTCCTACAAATGCGACAGGTTCATCTGTAGCGAATTGGGATCCAATCCTAATTTCGTTAGTAAGAAGAGCTATGCCGAATTTGATTGCATACGATATCGCTGGCGTTCAGCCAATGACTGGACCAACTGGTCTTATCTTTGCAATGAGAAGCAGATATACTAACCAAACAGGCAATGAAGCAATGTTTGACGAAGCGGACACAGACTTCTCAGGAAGAAATGCGGCCGGTTCAGCAGTTGATGGTTATTCATCTTCAGCTCACTCAGCTTCACCTAACAACAATCCAGGTGCTCTAAACGACAGTCCAGCTGCTGGTACTTTTACAAAAGGTACTGCAATGACAACTGCCGCTGCTGAAGCATTAGGTGATGACGCTGGTAACGCTTTCGCTGAAATGGCATTCTCAATTGAGAAATCAACTGTGACTGCTAAGTCGAGAGCTCTTAAAGCAGAATACACTATGGAACTTGCACAAGATTTAAAAGCAATCCATGGTTTAGATGCTGAAACAGAACTTGCGAACATCCTATCTGCTGAAATCTTAGCGGAAATCAATAGAGAAGTTGTTAGAACTGTATATATTAACGCAGAAAAAGGTGCTCAAACAGGCAATGTAACAACTGCCGGTATCTTTGACTTAGACACAGATTCCAACGGAAGATGGTCAGTTGAAAGATTTAAAGGTTTGATGTTCCAATTAGAAAGAGATGCTAACAGAATTGCACAAAGAACACGAAGAGGAAAAGGTAACATGATTATCTGTTCTGCTGATGTGGCTAGTGCATTACAAATGGCTGGTGTCTTAGACTATACTCCTGCATTAAACAACAATCTAAATGTTGATGACACAGGCAATACATTTGCTGGTGTTCTTAACGGCAGATTTAAAGTGTACATTGACCCATACTCAGCGAATAGCTCAGCAACACAATACTATGTTGTTGGTTACAAAGGTACTTCACCTTATGACGCAGGTATGTTCTACTGTCCATATGTTCCACTACAAATGGTGAGAGCAGTTGGTCAGGACACTTTCCAGCCGAAAATTGGATTTAAAACTAGATATGGTCTAGTTGCGAACCCATTTGCTGAAACTGGTGCCGCTTCAGGTGCTGTAGCAGCAATCAATGACGCTGGTAATGCTAACTCAAACAGATACTACCAAAGAGTTAAAGTAACTAACTTAATGTAATATCAGTTTGGTTGTTTATACCAACTTAAAAGGGGCACCGTAAAAAGTGCCCCTTTTTTTATGCCTTAAACTTGGATAAATAGTAGTATGACAACTACAAACGCTTACACAAGACAACCAACCAAGTTTGATTACGCTTCACCTACTCAGTTTAAATTTTCAATAATTAAACTGCCAAAGGTGGAATACTTTTGCACAGCCGTAAACATACCCTCGGTAGGTGTATCTCAAAAAATACAACAAACACCTTTGAATGATATTCCTTTACCAGGAGAAAAGGTTGATTTTGGTCCGTTAGAGATGTCATTTTTAGTAGATGAAAACTTAGAAAACTTCCAAGAAATACACGGTTGGTTAATGGGTATTGGTTTTCCTAAAGACTATGCTCAAGCAAGACAAGCTTTGGCCGCTGGCGCAGATAGATTTCCTACATCAAGTGGTGCAGATTTAACAGCAGACCCCGGCAAAGTAAAATATGGTGCAACTAATATTGGTGCCTTATATTCAGATGCTACATTAACTATTCTATCAAGTAAAAATAGACCAGTACAAGAAGTAAGATTTATTGATATGTTTCCTATATCATTATCAGGTTTAAGTTATAGTCAAAATGCTACAGATGTTGATTATCTAACAGCAACGGTGACTTTTCAATATGGAAGATATGAATTTGCTAATGTAAATGCTAGAACAACAACTATTACATCCTCTTAAATAAGCTTTACATTTTAAAGGTTTTGTGATATTATTATGGTTTGAAATGGAGTAATTATGACTTTAGAAGAGTTACAAGATATAGCGGAAAAAGACCTTAAAATAAATGATACCGAACTAGATTTGGAATCATTAAAAACTCCTCAGTTACACAACAAGTATATGAAACACTTAACAAAGTTTAAGTTAATGTTGTCTAAGGCTGATGCTGAGTTTGCAAAAACAAAAAAAGAACTTTGGGAATTTTATACAGGTAAGGCAGATGCTTCAGTGTATGCAGCTAAACCTTTTGACCTAAAGATATTAAGAAATGATGTAGACCAATATATTCATTCAGATGATGAGTATATTAAAGCAAAACAAAAAGTTGACTATCTGTCAACAATCGTAGATTACTTAGATAGAACAATCAGACAAATTCAAAGTAGAGATTGGAATATTCGAAACGCCATTGAATGGAGAAAGTTTACTAGTGGAGCTATATAATGAAGTTTTTAAAAGAACAATTATTTCCTACTGAAACATATATTGTAGATGATGTATTAGAAGAAGAATACATTGATAGTATGAAGAGTGATATTATTAAATCATCAAAAGGAAAACAAAGAGTTAACTGGCAATCAGACCCTAAGTTACATTTAAATAAAAAATATAAAGCATTATCAGATAAGATTATAGAAGTAAGTAAACTTATATTTGCAGATAAAAGTTATAAGTATGAAAAATATGAAATAACGGATATGTGGTCAAACATATTAAAACAAAATGAATTTCATAGACCTCATACACATTCAAATAACATACTAAGTGGTGTTTATTATGTTCAATCAGATAATGTAGCAACACTACAATTCTATGACCCTAGGCCACAAGCTGGTGTTTTAAATCCAGATGTTGAAAAATGGCATAAAGGTAATGCAACAGTTTGGCAATTAGGTTCTATAACAAACAGAATGATTTTATTTCCATCTTGGTTACAACATTTTGTTCCTATCAATACATCTAACCAAGACAGAATTAGCATTGCTTTCAATGTTATGTTAAAGGGAACAGTTGGTTCCTCTACAGATTTCCAATCGGCAGAATTTTAATGGTACTTACCAGATATCTAATAATTGAAAAGAAAGATGATGTCTATTTAAAGATAGAAGCAGACGAGGACATTCGTAGAGAGTTAGGTCAATTCTTTACATTTGAAGTACCTGGTTTTAAGTTTATGCCTCAATATAGGGCAAGACAATGGGACGGTAAGATTAGATTATTTTCTTATCAGACAGGTCAAATTTACTGTGGCCTTTACCCATATATATTAAAATGGTGTGAAGACAACAATGTACAAGTTGTTGATGGCACTAAAATAGAAGATACTAAGGTTGACGAAAAGAAAGTTGACCAATTTATCGAAGCGTTAAAGATACCTTTTAAGGTACGAGATTATCAAAAGGAGGCATTTGTATATGCTGTTAGAAAAAATAGATGTTTATTACTTTCACCCACCGCTAGTGGAAAATCTCTTATTGTCTATCTTCTTGTTAGGTTTAACATTCTTAGGTTAAAAGAACGAAAGAAGAAGATATTAATTATTGTACCAACCACATCATTGGTTGAACAATTGTTTAAAGACTTTAAAGATTATGGCTGGTCGCCTGAAAGAAATGTACATAGAATTTATCAAGGCCACGATAAAGAAACAAATAAACCTGTAATCATATCTACTTGGCAATCAATCTATAATATGCCAAAGAAATGGTTTAAAGACTTTGAAATGGTTATAGGTGACGAAGCACATTTGTTTAAGGCCGTTTCATTAACTAAAATATTATCAAAGTTAGAAAAATGCCCATACAGAATAGGACTAACAGGTACTTTAGACGGTTCCAAAACGCACAAATTGGTGCTAGAAGGACTATTTGGTACAGTCAACAAAGTCGTATCAACAACAGAATTGCAAACGAAGAAGCAATTAGCGGACTTAAAGATTTATTGTCTTATATTAAAACACGGAAAAACCGAGTGTAAATATGTAAGCGGTATGAACTACCAAGAAGAAATGGATTTTATTGTACAATCAGATAAAAGAAACAAGTACATTAGAAACTTGGCCGCTGGTCTACAAGGTAATTCATTAGTATTATTTCAATATGTAGAAAAACACGGTAAAGATTTATATGAAAATATAAAACAAAAGGCAACCGATAAACAAGTCTTTTATGTCTATGGTGGAGTAGAAACAGATGAAAGGGAAAAGATTAGAGAGATTACAGAAAAATCAGACAATGCTATTATTGTTGCGAGTTACGGTACATTTTCTACTGGCATTAATATTCGTAACTTACATAACATTGTTTTTGCAAGTCCTTCAAAATCTAGGATTAGAAACTTGCAATCTATTGGCCGTGGGTTGCGTTTAAAAGATAATAATAGTCACGCAACTTTGTATGACTTATCAGATGATTTAACTTATAATGGCAAAGAGAATTATACTTTAGCACATTTTAAGGAAAGGATAAATATTTACAATGAAGAAGATTTTGATTATGAAATCCATAATGTGGAGTTAAATGCAAATGCACCAGATTAATAGTAACATAAAAATAATTAAACTAATAAACGGTGACGATATTGTATGTGAATTGCCTACAGGAGATAAACAACTTCCTGAAAATGGTCCTTTACTTAGAATGATTAAACCATTGCATATTAAATATATACCTCAGTTTACGCCTCAAGGATTTAAAGACTATATTGCTTTAACAAAATGGGCGGCCTATACGCCTGACCATATTGTAACTATTCCTAAAGATAAGATTATGACGGTGACCAATGCAAGTCCTGAAATGAGTAGAAGTTGGGTGAATATATCGGCCAACTACAACTTAGAGAGCCACAGACCTGCCACCAATGTTGAAAAAATAAAATTCAGTGACGAAGATAATGAAAGATTAAACGAGATATTTGATGATTATGGAAAAGACGAAGAGGAAGACGAACCTACTTTACACTAGGTATAGGTCTCAACAAAGGCGGACACCGCTATTATACGCAAATTGGCAAGCATGTCAAGCCTGGAATGAAATACAATCCAGCATTGACATAAATTAAATAATACTGTATAGTGAGGATATTATGAGTGCAAAAAAAGAACATTATGTTAACAACAAAGACTTTCTAGCGGCGATGACCGAATATAGAAAGTTGGTACAAGAGGCGAAGAAGAAAGGCGTACAGAAACCACCTGTCACTGATTATATCGGTGAGTGTTTTCTAAAGATTGCCAATCACTTGTCTTATAGGCCGAATTTTATTAACTATACTTTTAGAGATGATATGATTTCTGATGGTATAGAAAACTGTCTTCAATACTTGGATAATTTTAATCCAGAAACATCAAACAATCCTTTTGCTTATTTCACGCAAATAATCTATTATGCGTTTATTCGTAGAATTCAAAAAGAAAAGAAACAAATAACGATTAAACAAAGAATGATTGCAGAAGCTAATTATGATGATATGACATTACAACCAGGTGAAGATAGAGATTTTAAAAATCAGTTTACAGAATTCTTACAAAAGAATACAGTTGTTGATGAACCGGTAAAAAAGAAAAAGGCTAAAGGAAAAAAATAAGTGAAGATTGCTTTGTTAAACGACACCCATTTTGGATGTCGTAACGATAGTCCTGCATTTATTGAATATCAAAACAAGTTTTATAATGACTTGTTTTTTCCATATTTAATAGATAAAGGCATTAAAACATTTATACATTTGGGTGATGTGGTTGATAGAAGAAAGTTTATCAATCATAATACAGCACACAACTTTAAAAAAGTATTTTGGAATAAACTAGAAGAATTAGATATTGATACACATATCATTATTGGTAACCACGATACTTATTATAAGAATACAAATGAAGTAAATGCTATGCAAAATTTACAGTTAAATAAAAACTGTAAAGTATATACTACAGCCACAGAAATGGAATTTGATGGTTGTAATATATTATTCTTACCTTGGATTTGTGATGATAATTATGATGATAGTATTCACGCTATTGACCATTCAACATCTAGTATTGTAATGGGTCATTTAGAAGTAAAAGGTTTTGAAATGCATGCTGGCCATATTAATGAACACGGTTTAGAAAAGTCTTTATTTACTAAGTTTGAAAAAGTATTATCTGGTCACTTTCATAAGAAGTCAGATGATGGCCGTATTTTCTACCTAGGTACACAATACGAAATGACTTGGTCAGACTATAGATGTCCAAAAGGATTTCATATCTTTGATACAGATACTAGAGAGATTGAAAGAGTTATCAATCCACTAACTATGTTTGAAAAGATTATCTATAATGATAAACAAACAAATTATAATGAATTAGATTTAACACCATATAATAATAAACATATTAAATTATTTGTATCTAATAAAACAGATGATGATATGTACAATCACTTTGTTGAAAAGTTATATAATAAAATTAATGTACACGAATTAAATATTATTGAAGACAATATAGATTTAAACTCTACAGTTAGAGAAGATATATTAGAACAAGGTGAAGATACTCTTACCTTTCTAAGAAACTATATTGACCAGATTGAAACAGATGTTGATAAACAAAAATTAAAAGAGTTTGCAAAAGACTTATATGTTGAGGCCAGTGAATGATAGTATTTAAAAAGTTAAAATATAAAAACTTTTTATCTAGTGGTAATATACCTATTGAGATTGAGTTAAACAAATCACAAACAACACTGATTGTTGGTACTAATGGTAGTGGTAAGTCAACACTATTAGATGCCTTGTGTTTTGTATTGTTCAATAAACCATTCAGAATTATTAAGAAAGAACAAATGGTAAACACCATTAATAATGCTGATTGTACAGTAGAAGTTGAGTTTGATGTAGGCACCAATCAATATAAAATTCTTAGAGGCATCAAACCTAATGTATTTGAAATTTATAAGAACGGTAATATTATTAATCAGGATGCCAGTAATATAGATTATCAAAAGTACCTTGAAACAAATATAATGAAACTGAATTACAGGTCATTTATTCAAGTCGTATTATTAGGTTCTTCATCATACGAGCCGTTTATGAAGATGAAACCACGATATAGAAGAGAAGTTGTTGAAGAGATACTTGATATTAGAGTTTTTGGCCTAATGGACTTGATTTTGCGTTCTCAACAGTCAGACCTCCAAAAAAAGTTGGTGGAGGTGCGTCACCAGTGCGACCTAATTAAGACCAAATATGAAACTGAAGCAAAGTACCTTAATACTCTGGAAACCAAAGGAACAGACAACCAGAAGGTACAGCAGAATAAACTAGAAGAATATAACAGAAAATCAATAGAATTTGAAACAAAACTACAAGAATTGAATGAACAGATAGCCGTATCACAAAATCAACTATCCGGACAAGATAAGACTACAAATAAATTAAAAGAATTACAAAAGATAGAAACAAAGATTGAAACTAATCTATCATCACATAAGAAGACTTTAAACTTCTTTAAAGATAATGATACTTGTCCAACATGTACACAACCTATTGATGAACATTTTAAGGGTGAAAAATGCAAATCCGAAGAAAACACTATTTCAAAGTTACAAACGGGACTGTCCGACTTATTAGAAGCAATCTCAAATCAGGAAGAGAAAGTAACAGCGTTCTCAAAAATATCAAACAAGATAAACGAGATGAATGTGGAGATTGCAAAGATTAATTCTTCACTTGAAGGTATTACAACACACAGTAAACAAATTGATTTAGAATTAAAACAGGCCTCAGGTAAAGATGAAGACATAGAAAGTATTAAAAAGTCATTAGAAGACATGTCAGCTGAATTAGGTCTGGCAGAAAGTCATTTAACAGATGTGCAAGAAGAAAAATCATATGTAGATGTGTTAAGAGAAATCTTAAATGATAAAGGCGCCAAGGCACAGATTATCCGTAAGTATGTACCTATTATGAATACTTTAATCAATAAGTATTTACAACAAATGGATTTCTTTGTATCTTTCCATTTAGATGAAGAGTTTAATGAAACGGTAAAAAGTAGATTTAGAGATACCTTTAACTATAATAATTTTAGTGAAGGTGAAAAGATGAGAATTGACCTTGCTTTGTTATTCACATGGCGAGATATTGCTAGAATGAAAAACAGTACCAATACGAACTTACTAATACTTGACGAAATATTTGACAGCAGTTTAGATAATTCTGGCACAGATGATTTCTTTAAAATCATTAAAGACCTGTCAAAAGAAAATATCTTTATTATATCACACAAAGGCGATATACTATTTGATAGATTTACAAATATAATCAAGTACGAGAAAGTACAAAACTTTACGAGGTTACAAAATGTCTAAAGAACTAAAACTAATACCGCCTACGGATCCAAGAGTGTTATCTATGATAGCACCTTTTACAGATGAAGCTTTAAAAGAAAACGAATTTAAAGATAGAAAAGAACTAACAGATGCTATGTTTATGGCAATGAAAAGATATGGTGGTATTGGCCTATCAGCCAATCAAGTAGGTTTACCATATAGAATGTTTGTTGCAGGTGGTCATCCACAAATAGAGAATGGTTTATCTATTGCAATGTACAATCCAGAAATTAAATCAGCAAGTGATGAACTTGTAA
>Ga0222719_10001744_pt1 | contig 20637 bp, 28 predicted proteins | sample C33_34DmetaG_FD_165039 | JGI IMG/M metagenome (GOLD analysis project Ga0222719, IMG submission 165039) | Estuarine water microbial communities from San Francisco Bay, California, United States - C33_34D | ecosystem: Environmental > Aquatic > Marine > Unclassified | place: USA: California... | reverse complement strand
TCATCTTTATAGGTCTTACAGCGGTGATGGCACCACATCATCAACACTGACCTTGCCCAGTTTCCCAGACAATTTAGGCAGTGTGACGTTTGGAGGATCAGGTAATCCCAAAGGACTGATGTTCCATGCCGATGTCACGAATGGGGGATTCAGTGCGGGAGCACCATCAGTGACGTTCAGGATAACAGCAACCTAACAAATAAATAACATTGTAAATTTACAAAGGAGAAACAAATTATGTCAGCGGCATCAAACTACTTAGAAGACAAATTATTAGACCATACACTTAGACAGACGGCTGGAGATTACAATCCACCATCAACTGTGTATGTGGCCCTATTCGCAGACAACGGCACCAACGACGCCGGAGACGCATTAGAGTCAGGAACCAACGCATCAGCCAGCACAGCGAACTGGGGATACTTTGAGATCAACAACGGATCATATGCAAGACAGTCAGTGACTTTCGCGGCGGCGGGAACGACAACAACAGGAACCATTGAGACCAACGCCACGGTATCATTCCCAGTGGCCACTGCCAACTACGACACGGCAGGTTCAACTGGACAGGTTGTGACTCACATCGCCATCATGGACGCCAGCACAGGTGGAAATGTCCTGTTCTACGGAGCATTGACAACATCTAAGACAGTTTCAAGCGGAGACCAATTCACAGTATCAACTGGAAACCTAAGCATCAGTCTCGCTTAATAAAGGAGGACAACTCCTGTGTCAGACACAAAACAATTCGTATACAAAGATGCGAATGGTAACCTAACAACCACGCCAACATCTGAAACTTTTGGTGTCAGTTCTGTTGGATATGGCACACAGATAGTCCCGCCATACGCCACTTTCAGGAAATCATCTCTTACCAATGGACCCAGCGACGGCACTGCTTGGCAGATCACTTGGTATACAGGTTCACCTGAGTTGGCCAAGGCATCAGGTGGAATAAACAGTAGCCAGAGTGGTATCAATAAATTAGTCTGTGATCTTTCACACGGTGATCCAAGATCTGGTTATGACAGTGTTCTGACCGTTGATAAATGTAAGGCGGCAGTGACAGGACAGTATGTTCCAAAATTACAAATACTTGAGGGCAACACAAACACTGGTCATCCGCACTACTACTCAATTGATTACAACGAGAATCTCAGTGGTAGCAATGATTTCTCACAGCAATACAATCTTTCAGATAGGGGCAGTTACATCACTGCAGATGATCCAATGGATGGGTTTGGTGGCGGCACAGTCACCTTCACTTCCACTGGTTCCGCGGTAACGGGTGGTGAGCAGACCCCACACACAGATCTTGGTTGGGATCTAGATATCTACGCACCAGGACAGTCAGGCTGGCGAGGTGCCACTTTTCAAATTGATCCAAGGGTGAATCCCGCAGGTTCACAAGAACCAAGATTATACTTCCTTGGAACAGTGCAGAGAAGTTGGGAAGCCAACCTATTCGCCATTGATGGGGTTGGCAATGATTCAATTGATCCAATATCAGTATCAAGCACATTGACCTGTGAAGCCAATTACAAATACGATATCTCAAAAAATTTATCAACGACAACTGCTGTAGAGGAATTAAGTTTCAATCAAATTTTTGGCCAGTGTGAGATTTCTATCAACAGTGTTTTTGAAAAACAAATCGCATTTAAACTGGGCATAGATCAAGATATCACCACAACAGCGGATTTAATAGCATCTACAGCCAACCTCAAACTGGCTGATGCCACACTGCAGGCCGCCACCACGCAGGCCTCAGATGGCCATGTAATATTTGGCATCACTGATGAACTCACCGCACAGGTGTCAACATCAACATCAGCGGGCCTTATCTACGACATCACGGGTGACTACACCTGGGACTCATTCAACCTCAACAGTTATTTTGAACCTGGCTACTCAATTGACAACTTCGCACTTGACCAGGGTGAATACACCTGGAACTTCCTGGCGGACGCAGATTGGGACAGTTGGCCCGTTTCAACCTGGTTGGGCAACGAGCAGACCTGGGACAACTGGCCGGACGATGTGTGGGAGAAACCCTACATCATTGGCACCGCTGGCAGTCTCATCACCATACCAAGTTTCATACTGGGAGATGTGGTCACTTACACTGGCACATTCACTTTTGACGAGGACTCAGCGTTTGAGCAGGCGTCACAGGCAGGGCTGACCGCACAGTTCACTACCAATTTCACAGCATCGGGCGTGATAGATGTAGAAGCAGACCTATCTGGTGCATTCGCACCATCACTGACTGCCAACATATCATACTCATTAGATGACACACCTATTGTCATAACCGGTGCATTCACACCAGTTTTAACCGCGAATGCGATAACAGACACATTTGCTGACATTGATGTAGCCTTTACATTCGCGGTTGAACCAACATTCAAACCTTCAGGTCAAGCAACGATCACTACCGCTACTGAATTTGATCTTTCTCCAACATTCAAACCTGCTGGGTTCTCCGACATGGTGGCCTCTGCGGGCACACTCACGGTCGGTAGGATCTTCTATTCGGCAGATCCATACAACACCACTAAGATATCACAGGAGATCAGGCGTATTGTGTTGCCGGAAGAAAATAGGCAAACATTGGTAATGGCAGAAAACAGGTTAAATACTATCACACAAGAAACAGGAGACTATCTGGTCCCACAAGAAACAAGGAGTATCAAATTGAGAATACCACCATTCAGTAATAGATTCTCAACTCCAAGAGTAAGGAGTTCACAGTAATGGCCAATTTAACCGGATTTAAAAGAGATAACGATGGCCTCTATATAGAAAAATCTCCAGATGCCAATGTGCAGTATGGTTTAGATTTCACAGACTACCTTAATGCCAGTGACAGCGTCACAGGAGCGACAGTGACCATAGAGACCATATCGGGTGATGCCGCACCATTACAACACCCCACCAACGCGGCCACCGACGTGCTGGTGACCGGAGGCGTTCTGGTCAACATCAGGCTCGAAGGCGGCACGGTCAATAACATCTACACAATCAAGACCACGATAACCACCAACCTTGGTGACACTGATTCGAGATCATTCCGGATCATCGTCAAGGAGAAAACTTTATAATGGACGCATCAAAGAAATCATACAAATTAGACCACGACTTGATATTCAAGTTGGCGTCAATACACTGTTCATACACAGAGATAGCAGAGATAGCCGGCACATCAATAGCCACGCTGGAGAAGAGATTCAAGAACTTGATCGAGAAGGGCAGGGCGGAAGGCAAGAGATCCTTAAGGAGAGCCCAGATGGAGAAAGCACTTCAGGGCGATGTCAGGATGCTTATATGGATGGGCAAACAATATCTAGACCAAGCGGACCAGCCAACCAACGAAGAGAACACAGCACCTCTTCCTTGGGAAGAGAAATAACGGTTGTTTCTACAACCCAAATAACTACATATAATGAAACTATCAGGACCACAACGTGCAGTTGCGGATGACCCGGCCAGGTTCCGTGTCTGTGTGGCGGGAAGAAGGGTAGGCAAGACCACACTGGCCATCAGAGAACTTTGCTACTACGCCCGGGATCCAGGCAAGGTTTGTTGGTATGTGGCACCTTCATACAGACAGGCCAAACAGATAGCATGGATCAAACTTAAAAAAATATTGAAAGACCTACGTTGGGTCAAGAACATCAACGAGGCAGAACTCACAGTGATATTAAAAAACGGATCAAGGATCTGTCTAAGGGGTGCTGACAATCCTGACTCCCTGCGTGGCGTTGGTATAAATTTTCTAGTCTTAGATGAGTGTGCTGATATCCAAGAGAGTGCATTCACCGAAGTTCTCCGTCCCACGCTGTCAGACACCAAAGGCAAGGCCATGTTCATTGGCACACCAAAAGGAATGAACTGGTTCTATGATCTCTACCAGCGGGGTCAGGATCAGACCGAGGAAGAATGGTCAAGTTATCAATACACCACAGTGCAGGGTGGTTGGGTTGACCAGCAGGAGATAGAACAGGCCAAAAGTGACCTCGACAGCAAGACCTATAGGCAAGAATATGAGGCCACGTGGGAATCCTATTCTGGGGTGATCTATAATTTTAGCATGAAAGAAAACGTCAAGAAGATCATACCACCGTTGGACAACAACATAATACACATCGGAATGGATTTCAACCTTGACCCGATGAGTGCAGTGGTCAGTTACATACATAATGATGTGGTAAACATCTTTGATGAGATACAGATCTGGAGTTCGAACACTGACGAGATGTGTCAGGAGATACATCGTAGATATCCAGGCAAGAAGATATTCGTGTATCCGGATCCAGCGTCCAGGGCCAGGAAGACATCAGCCGGAGGCAGGACGGACCTATCAATCCTTCAGAACGCGGGCTTCATTTGCAAAGTGATGCCGAGGCACATGGCAGTCAGGGACAGGATCAATTCTGTCAATGCCAAGTTGTGTTCAGCGTCAGGCAAGCGAGATATCTATATTGACCCCAAGTGCAAGAATATGTTAAATAGCATAGCGAAACAGATTTACAAAGAGGGAACAACTTTGCCTGATAAAACACAAGGATATGATCATTTCACCGACAGTCTTGGTTACAAAATATCATTTTTATACCCAATCAAGACCTTGTATGAGCCAACACCAAACGAAAGATTTGCAGTCAAAACAGGAGTTATAAGATAATGGCCAACTACCACCAAACAACAATCAACGGCAGTGTCAAAGGATTGCCCACACACAAAGATTACGACAACTACATTGACCAATACAGATTCCTAAAGAGAAGTTACCTAGGTGGCAACGAATACAAACAGGGACAATACCTAACAAAATATCAATATGAGTCAGACAGCGAATACTTCAACAGGTTGGATCAATCTGCCGTAGACAATCATTGTAGGAGCGTTTGTCACATCTACAACAGTTTCCTATACAGGCAAGAACCAAAGAGGGATTTCGGTTGGTTACAGAACACACCAGAGATGGAAAATTTCTTGAAAGATTGCGATCTGGAAGGAAGGAGTTGGGATTCATTCATGAGGGAGGCCAATCTACAGAGTTCTATCTACGGACACTGCGTGGTTCTCGTTGACAGACCTGAAATGCAGGTGGGCACAAGGGCCGAAGAATTGGCACAAGACATCAGACCATACGTGACTATCTACACACCAGAGAACGTGTTAGATTGGAAATTCATCCGACAGCCAAATGGGCACTACGAATTAGAGATGGTCAAGTTCCTTGAAGAGGATGACAGAATGTGGGAACAGTCAGCAGAATTTTACGTGAGGACTTGGACCAAAGACAAGATCACACTGGAAGCATTCAACACGGACGAGAAACAAAATTTACAATTGATCAATGAGAGACCAAACACGCTGGGCAAGGTGCCTGCTGTTTGGGTATATGCCAACAGGGGACCAATCAGGGGCATAGGTGTTTCAGACATCAACGACATCGCACAGAGTCAGAGATTCCTTCACTCACTGAACAGTGAGGCGGAGCAGTTGATAAGACTGACCAATCACCCATCACTGGTCAAAACGAATTCAGTGCAGGCATCAGCAGGTGCCGGTGCCATAATAACCATGCCAGAAGAACTTGACGGTAACCTTAAGCCGTTCTTGCTTCAGCCATCAGGTGGTAACCTACAAGCAATCCTAGAGACGATGGAGAACACAGTCAAGTCCATCGACAGGATGGCACACCTTGGAGCGATCAGGGCAGTTGAGACAAGACAGATGAGTGGTCTAGCCATGCAATCAGAATACATGCTCTTGGACGCCAAACTATCAGAGAAGGCCAAGAATCTCGAACTGTCGGAAGAGAACATCTTCAGACTGTTTGGACTATGGCAAGGACAGGCCTGGGATGGTGAAATAAAATATCCCACAGCGTTCCACATCAAAGACAAGAACATCGACATGGAGATCATACAGAAAGCCGCAGTGGCCCAGAGAGACAGTGCGACGGCGACACCAAAGGTCAAAACAATGTTGGACAACAAGATAGTCGAACTGCTGGCAGACGACGATGAAGAAATACAGGAGATGCAACATCCAGTCACCACTCCTGCGAACAGATCACAACACATTCAAGAGATGATAATGCAATCTTACACGGATCAGCAGATCCTACAGATGCATTCAGAAATCAGTCAAGCAGACATAACCGCGGCTAAACAAGAGTTATTAAATTTGAACAATGCATCCACATCTCCAACACAAACACCTACTGATTAGGGCCGAAGTCAATTCGCCACCGCTCAACGATTTCACACAAGAGCGTATGGACGCCGAGATCGCCAGCCTCATCAGAAAGATAGACATGGAGATCCTGTCAGGCCCACACTCGGCCTACTGCCTTGACACTGGCAACCTGGGTTGGAGTTCAACGGCCATAATCACCACCAGTTCAATAACTTTCCATTCTTGGTCAGAGACCGGCGTGATACAGTTGGACGTCTACAGTTGTAAGGACTTCAGGATAAAGGACGTGTTCACTTGGTTGGCACAATTCGACATCGAGAGATTGGATTACAAATACCTAGACAGAGAAAAGGGATTCACAACACTGGCTGATAATCAGTTCAGTGTGTTAGATGCCGCACAATACAATCTACAAGCGGAGAACACGTGATGCAATTTGACAAAGGTGCCACGACATTTGACCTACAGGACACGGAGTTCCATGACAAGTATGAATTGTTTGACAAAATAAAAAAATCGCACGTCAAACCCTATAGGGAAGAGCGTGACTTGACCTGTGACAGTGATATAAGGATCAGTGTCAACTCACACTACCGATTATGATTAGGAAACTATACAGATTACCAGAGGAGACGGCCAGGCACAGGCAGATGAAACAGTTGTGCCTCGACTACTTCACACACTACGAGAAATTGATGAAGCATCCAAGCAAGACCAACGCCACACGTGCCAGGAAGGCCTGTGTGTTGTTGAAGAGGGTGGCTCACGCCAGGGGCGTTGAACTGCTGGACTTGTATGCCCCATCAAGGAACGAGGGCAGACCCGAGAAGTTCCCAACCAAGCACAGGATCAAGGAGGATCACGATGGACAAGAGAAAGAAAAAGAACAAAGGATCTAAGTCTGGCAGAAGAAAACCCAGTGGCAGACGTAGATAGCAAAGACATTGAGAAATGGATCAGACAGGTTGTTATCAAAACTCATAAGGCGAGTAAACAGCCTGTCTGTCCGTTTGCAAAAAGAACATTCGAAGATCGCAAGATACAGATCACGCCTGCGACGCCAAATGTGTTGGCTCAGATTGATCAGTGTTGCGATCTTTTTAATGTGCTTAATCTCGATATTGTTATTTTCTATTTCAACGAACCGATAACAGAGCGTAAACTGGCCAGCATATGCAGACGTTCTCACAAGAACAATCCCAACAGTGCCATCCTGTATGACCATCCTGACAATGACGGCCTACACAAAGGCGTGTCTTTCAGTTTCCAGAAATGTCCGTTGATAATGGTGCAGGATCTAAATAAATTGAAAAATGCACAACAACGATTACGAAAAACTGATTATTATCTGTCTTGGGGTCTTGACCCTGATAGTAGTATGTTCTACTAACAACGGATAAATATGATTGTGAGCATATCCTAATCACGTATTAACAACAAGGAGGACTACGATGAGTCAAGAAACATCGCAAGACACGGGTCAAACTGCCACTGTGGCACCAGATCAAGTCTCTAACACAAACACCACACAGGACACAGCGGACAATCAACCCGCGAAAGTCTATACGCAGGCGGAACTTGATGCTGTGGCGGCTGAAGTAAGAAGAAAAGCAGAAGCCAAACTCGCAAAGAAGTTTGAAGGTATAGACGTTGAGCACTACAAAACTCTCACTGCCAAAGAGGAATCTGAGAAGATATCCAAGGCACAGGAGAAGTCGGAGTTCGAGAAACTGTTGAAAGAGAATGCTGAGAAGTTTAACAGCAAGATCTCATCACTCACTTCTGAACTGACAAAGATCAAGGTGGATGGAGCATTGATAAATGCCGCGTCAACCAAGAAAGCGATCAATCCAGAACAAGTCGCGAGACTGGTCAGGGAGAACATCAAGATGTCAGACACGGGAGAGGTTGAGGTCATTGATCTTAAAACAGGGCAGACCAGATACACTGACAATGGTGATCCTCTGAACATAGACGGGTTGGTAGAAGAATTCTTACAATCAAACCCACACTTTGTTACAGCAGGACAACCGGGAGGTGGTTCTACATCGAACACTGGCACGGCTGGTGCGAAACAGATAGATGTTGAGAAACTGGACTTCAACAATCCAGAACACAGGAAGCTCTACGCAGAACATCGTAAAACAATGGGCTTGTAGGCTAACCTTAACAACTAACAATAACAAAGGAGAACCATCACAATGGCTCTAACAAACACAACAACACTGGCAAATTTATTGCCATCAATCGTTGCAGAGGCGTTATACCAAGCATCTGAGAAATCTATCATGAAAGGTCTAGTTAAGAACTACACATTAGCACCTTCAAGTGGATTAACAGTGAACGTGCCGATCTACGCAAAACAAACGGCGGCGGGTTTAACAGAAGCAACGGCTCCAACAGCAACAGCAATCACTCCATCAACAGCGGCTCTAACAGTATCAGAAGTAGGTATCAGAGCAACTGTTTCAGATCTTTCAATCCAAGCATCAGCGTCTAACGTTGTTGCGGACATTGGAAAATTATTTGGTGAAGCGATAGCAAGAAAAATGGACTCTGACCTAATGGCTAACTTCAACAACTTCTCACAAGTGGTTGGCGGAGTAGGCGAAGGTGCAAGTCCAACAGCGACACCGGCTATGTTATTCCAAGCAATCGCTAAGATCAGATCTCAAGGTTACGACACATCAAACGATTGTGCGATCGTGTTACACCCGAACATCGCTTACGACATCGCATCAACTCTTACTTCAACTTTTGCGGCTCCGGCTTCAGCAGTTGGTAATGATGCTTTGAAAAATGGCTTCATGGGCACACTAGGTGGGGTTCCAGTATACCAATCATCTTTAGTTCCATTAGCAGATGGTTCAACTGTAGGTGACTATGGTTGCGGTATCTTCCACAAAGAAGCAATTGGTTTAGCAATGATGCAAGACATCAAGATCGAATCTCAGAGAGAGGTTACATTGAGAGGTTTTGACATCATGGGAACTGCTGTATACGGAACAGGTGAGTTACAAGACTTGGCTGGCGTAAGAGGATCTTTTGATTCTTCAATCGAGTAGTCCCGACAACTAAGGAGGCGACCCCTCAGTCATTAAAAAGCCCTGTGGAAACATAGGGCTTTTTTTTAGACCGCCCGCGATACAGCGATGCGGTAAATAATCGTGTAGAGAAGGACTCTACCAGAAACTAATAAGAAGGACTTGTAGCATGCCAACATTCGCCACAGATGCAGATCTATTGGAATACGAACCCCAAATAAAACAATTTGGAATTTCCGAATACACAACAGAACACGAGAAGACTTACGAAGACATCGTCCGTCTACTGAATATAAGATGGTTCCCAACCACTGATTTTGGTCGTTATGATCTCACCATATCAAGCACGACACAATTGAAGTTAGACACCACCAAACTTGACCCAAGTCAGTTTGTCAGGGCCGCGGTTTATCACACACTGGCCTACTACATCTATCCGAAATTATCAACTTTCGAAGAAACAGATGTTTTCACGAACAAGAGGGTATATTACAAAGAAAAATTTGAAGAAGAGTTTGATTTGATCCTCAGGGCTGGCGTTCATTACGACATTGACAGCTCAGGCACATACGAGGACGGGGAGAAAAAATCATTTTATAACGGTAGATTGATCAGATAATGTCAGCCAGAGAAGATATAGCAAAAAACATCATAGAACAGTTGCAGAACATGACTGACCCAGCACCGGGCAAGGTGTCCAGGGTTGACTTCGAGGTCACCAAACTGGCCATCACACAGTTCCCGGCCATATTAATGGTGACTGGCAACGAGATCAGGGAAGACATATCAATGGGCCTTAGGGAGAGCACACTGCAATACCAACTCAAGTGTTACGTCAGGGGCACGGAGATAGACACCCTTAGGAACGAGATCGTGGAACGTATAGAAGAAACACTAGAACTTTCGAGGAACAGGGACATAACATCAAGCGTGGACAACATACACAACGTCACCACAAGGATAAGTGGAGTAGACGTGATCGAGAGGGCACTGCCTTTGGGCGAAGTCATAGTGACCGTGGATGTGATCTACAGATACAAAAAAGGAGTGCTATAATGGCGATTCAAATGTATAAAGGAAAAGTTTCAGAGATAGTTGACAACAGAGATGTGCGTCAGCATCTGGAAGATGGTTGGACTTTTACACAAAAGTCACAATCAAAGGAAGCATTCAAACACGGCAAGGACAAGATCACTGCCGAGGGCGAAGTTAAATCAACAGATCTTCCAAAAGAAGATCTAAACAACAAGGAGAAGTAAGATGGCTACAAACACAGCAACTTACACAGGTGAACTGGGCGTGGTGAAATACGACGTTTCAGGAACAATGGAAGCGGTAGCAGAAATCCGTGGTTTTACCATAGACCAGGAACAGGCTACTTTGGAAAACACGGTAATGGGAGATGCCGTAAGAAGTTATCTTCCAAGTTTATCACAATTTTCAGGATCACTGGATGTGTATTTCAGAGATGACGACACCGCGGCCAACGCCTTATTCGCAGGCATAGGTGCAGGTGCGGCCAGCATCGAAGTATACCCATCGGGTATTTCAACTGGTGTAAAACTTTCTGGAGACGTCATAATAACAGGTTTCTCAATCTCGTCAAATTTTGACGGCATGGTCGAGGCCTCTGTTAGTTTTCAGGGGGTAAAAGACAGTTCAGGAAACGGTTTGACTAAAACAAATTTATAATCTATTTTGTTAAAGGTCAAATTGATAAACGCCAAACAGGCAATCGCTGGTCTCAGACGTGATATAGATCAGGAGGTCGCCTCAGTGGCCAAGGACACTTTCCAGACACTGGAAAGATATACTCCAAAAAGATCTGGTCGTGCTAGATCCAATTGGAGGTTGACGGGATCAAAAGGAGAATTCAGGGCAACCAACAAAACTCCTTACATCGGACGTCTTAACCAAGGCTACTCAAAACAATCACCTCGTGGTATAACACGACCTGCCATTAGGGAAGTTCTAAACAAAAGGAGTTAGAAAATATGTCTTCAACAATGAAGAAAATAAACGAACACTACAGATCAGCGATCGGTGGTGAAATGATGAAAATAAACGTTCCTGAATGGGATATGGATATCTATTGTAGGAAAACCTATCCCTTCAAGGACGAGGCTAGAGTGGTTGAATTACAAGCCAAAGGCAAGACGGTGGAAGCCCTTGTTGAAAGTTTGGTGATCAAATCACTTGACAAAGACGGTAAAAGAATCTTTGCGGATCTGGACAAGACCTCACTGATGCATGAAGCCGATCCTGCCGTTATCACAAAGGTTGCAGGTGCCATCAACAACTTCGAGCAGAGGGTTGATACGGAGGCACTCGCAAAGGAATAAAGACCGGCGGTGATCTGAGGTTCTTCCTTGTTTTGGCCGACAGACTGAAAAAGTCTGTGGCGGAAGTGCTTGAAATGACAACGCTGGAATTAGATCTCTGGGCCGCCCTTTATCAGGTGGAACAGGCTGAAGCAAAACGCAGTGCTATGAAACAAAAGAGGAGTAGATAGATGGCAGACAAGGCCAGGATAGATGTAGATGTAGTTGTTTCGAACCAGAAGAGGATCGCACAACTGGAGAGAAGCCTCGGCAGGGCCAAGACCGCTACACTCGGTCTGGGCTCGGCGGCCAAGATAGCCGCAACGGCATTTGCCGCCATTGGTTTCACAAGGCTGGTAGGCAATGTGGTCAACACCATCAGACAATTCCAAGATCTAAGACAGACACTTATAACCATAGAGGGTGACGCCCAAAAGGCGGCGGAATCTTTTGATCTAATCAGAGAATTCACCGCGGGCACCACTTTCCAATTGGGTGAGGTGACCAATGCGTTCATCACATTCAAGAATGCTGGACTGAACCCAACCGCAGACTTTATGACCAATATTGGTAACATTGCCGCGGGTATGGGAAAACGTATAGATGAAGTGTCCCAGGCAGTGTTCAACGCCACCACAGGTGAATTCGAGATGCTCAAACAGTTGGGTATCAAGGTCAAGACTGAAGGTGACAGGCTCACGGTAAATTTCAGGGGAATTGCCTATGACATAGCCAACGATGGTCAATCAATCATTGATTTCTTGAGTGAGATAGGTAGGGTTAAATTTGCCGGATCTATCGAGAGACAATCACAGACACTGACTGGTGCCATTTCCAACATGAAAGACGAATTCGCCATCTTGGCCAACGAGATTGGCGAGGGTGGATTGACTGACGCACTTACACAAGTGACCAGAGATATCATTTCTCTGACCAAGGAGAACAAACACCTGGCCAGGGAACTGGGTGAGAATCTCGGTAAAGCGATTCTGTTCGTCAGAGACAATTTTGAATTATTGACCAAGGTATTGGCCGCATTGGCATTGGGATCATTGATAGCCAGTTTTGGAAGATTGGCCACAGGCATAACTGCCTTGACCACGGCTATCAAAATAATGACGGTGGCGGCGAGGGCCAACCCAATCATCGCGGGAGCGTCGCTGTTGGCGGCGGGCGTGGTATTGGTCGGAGACAAGTTTGGTTGGTTTGGTGGCAAGACCGACGAGGTCACAGAGGCAACCCACAAAAACACCAAGGCGTTGTTCACCAGCGATGAGGCATACACGCAATTCACTGCCACGGTTGAACAGGCCACACAAACGGTAGATACCAACAGCAAGGCATTGTTCACCAGCAATGATGCTTATAGAATGGCCACCGCAGAGATCGCCACCAACTCGGAGGAGATAAAAAAGAACACCGGATTCAAATACGACAATGCCATAGCCACTGGATCACAGAACAAGGCACAAGAAGATCTAATAAAAAATATGAGGCAGAAATATGAGGAGGTGTTGTTATACAACGAATCTGAACTGGAAGCCAACCTCAGAAAAGAACAAGAAGAGAGGAACCAGCAAGAAGCATCGTTGGCAATAGGGGCCATCAACTACGAGGAATATGAAAAGGCCTTGACCTCCATAGCCTTGAAATATTCCAATCAGAGAGCCCAGATCCAAGCACAAGCATTAGAAAAAGAGAAACAGAGAAGAGACAACAACCTGACCGCGATAAAACAGGGCAATTTCAAAAACCTTGACCTCACCAAAGCCACACAGGAGGAGATGAAGGAGATCGCCGTCACGCAGGGACGTCAGACTCTAGACATATTGGCATCACAGAACAAGAAATTCTTTGAACTGCAGAAGGCGGTCAAGATCGCTGAAGCCATACAGAACACCTACTTGGGTGCCACCAAAGCATTCGCACAGGGCGGTATATTTGGATTCATCACAGGAGCACTGATAGTGGCCGCAGGTATGGCACAGGTCAACGCCATAAGATCACAACAGTATCCTGGTAGGAAATTTGGTGGCCAGGTCATGGCGGGTCAATCATACAGGGTTGGGGAATCTGGCGAAGAGACGTTCACACCCAGTTCCACAGGCATGATTACACCACACAGCCAGTCCGGCGGACGAACAGAGGTCAATGTCAACTTCAACATCAACACAGTGGATGCTTCCAGTTTCGATAACCTATTGGTAGAAAGACGAGACACCATCGTTGGTGTCATAAATCAAGCACTAAATGAAAACGGTCAAAGGAGTCTAGTATAATGAGTGGATCACTTTCAACAAATTATTTCCAAAATGCAACAATTACAAGTGAGACAACCACGAGGATAAGTGAAAGTCTCAGTGGTATAACGTTCAGGAGGGCGGTTGGTGCACAGCACTGGCTGATGACCCTTGGGACCAAACCTTTGGATAGGGCAGAACAGGGAGAACTATTTGCTTTCCTTGCCAAGCAAGAAGGTATGTTTGGCAATTTCACAGTAGTGCCACCCATATATGGATCCACCAGAAGCACCAATGCCACTGGCACACCCACAGTGACACAGACCTATGATGCTGGTTTATCCAGTGTGCGAGCCAACCTAGGTGGCGGCACCCTACACGCGGGTGATTTCATAAAATTTTCAAACCACGACAAGATATACATGTTGACCGCGGATGTCAATCAAGATCTAAGTTCAGAGGACACTTTCGAGTTCACCCCTCGACTGGAACACGAAGTTGACAACACTACCACCATCATCTACAACAATGTGCCGTTCAAGGTCATGCTGATGACTGACCGTTTGACTACAACGACAGCCGTGGATGGCACGAGTGTTATTGAAATACAAGTAGCAGAGGACCATTAATGCCTAGGAATCTTTCGTCAGGATTGATAACATCATTATCAGGCAGGCAAATTCGCGTTGCCGACTTGATCGAGATACACCTGAGCACGCCAATCTATTTCAACACCAGTTTCGTAGATCTCACCTATGACAGTGTTTCAGCACCCGACGCCGGGGCGAACACCTATCTGGCACAAGGTCAATTCATTGGATTGGGCAACGTGCAGGAGACCAAGGACCTCAAGATTGGAACAATGAACATCGCCTTCACGGCAGTGGACTACACCACACTGGGCTATGTGTTGAACAATGAATACATTGACCGGCGGGTGGTTGTATACAGGGCCGTGTTGGATGACAACTATGCCATAGACAGCACCAAGGTTTTCCAATACTTCGACGGCAGGATAAAAGATTTCAACATCAGTGAATCTAAAGAAACTGCCACACTTGCTTTCAACGTTGGCAGTCAGTTCGCTGATTTCGCCAAAATTTCTGGTAGGAGGACCAACAGCGACAGCCAACAGAGATTTTTCAGTGGAGACGTGGGTTTCGAATTCTCACCACAGATACAAACAGACATAAAATGGGGTAGGACGTAATGATAGTGGATGACATCAGGGCAAGGAGAATAGGGGCAAAAGACATCATTCAATTGTTTGCATTGTGTAAGATGTCCTTGTTGGAGAGGGGTGTTGAGAAAATCCGTGATGACATATTGATGACTCAGTTGAAAAACGGTTTGGTCAAGCGTTTCCAAAGTTTTGATTATGGACTGTTCAAGATGAATACCTTGATAGGTTATGTTTTCAGCGATGTGTCCTCGAGGTCACACAATGACAATGGTTCGGCCATAGTTGAAAGTGTGTATTTGTCACCTGAGTTCAGGACCGTGGAAAATTATTGTAAATTACTGCGATGTATGACTGACTTGATGGCAAAACTACAAATCACGGACATAAAAACCACGGACAATTGGACTTTGAGCAATGACTGTGAGATTTTTGAACAGGCAATCAAGATAATGGGCGAGCCAACCACAATGTATAGGATTCTGCCATAATGCCCTTCCATAAGAAATTTTTTGATAAACTAAAAGATTTTGTTGATGATGCCATAGATTTTGTCACTGACACGGTCAAGGCGGTTGTTGACATAGTGGCCGCACCTTTCGCCATGCCTGACATGGGTGGCGGTGATGGCACAGGAGCACAGGTAAATCAACAGATCCTAGGTCCATTGTTGAACAAGGATTCGGGTGTTGGCAACATACCGGTGATCTATGGTGAACGTAGGGTTGGCGGTTATCGTGTGTTCGTTTCAACCAATGGCACGGACAATGAATACCTTTATGTGGCTTTGGCCATCTGTGAGGGACAGGTAGAAGGCATAGACAAGATTTACATCGACGACGAGGAAGTGGCGGTCAGCAGTTACGCCCACGGGGTCGAGGGATCACCAAGTTCTGGTCCGTATCAGGATAGGTTGATCACACAATTCTTCGACGGCAGGGACGACCAGACCGTCTCGTCATTGTTGGACGCGGCACCAGGTTGGGGTTCGAACCATAGATTACGTGGCGTTGCCTACCTAGCGTGTAGATTTAGGTGGAAGAAGATAGAGAACCAAGAGGACGCCGACAACAATCCTTACAGGTCAGGCATACCAAAGATACAGGTGCGGATCAAGGGCAGGAAGATATTCAACGTGCTCACAGGTTACACACAGGATTTTCAAGGCGGTATCACCAATGCCACCAACGCTGGTCCAAGTGGGACAACCAACACAGTTGGAAACACTTCCAATTATGCCAGCGGCACCAACGTTACAAGACCACCGCAAGGTTCAGGAGAGTCATACTTGGGCAGTGTTTTCGTTACCACAACGGAAGCCAATGCAGTGTTGAAAATAAATTGTGTCAACACCGCCAGTGCCAGGGACAATAGTTCTGGTGATTTTCTCACGGTTGTGTCACATTATCAAGTGTATAAATCTGGCAGTCCAGGACAGACAATCATCAATTCAAACACTGATGGTAGGCCTTATAATTCCGCTACAACAACTGATAGCACGCCGGCCACTGTTTATATTAATGAAGAAGTGGTGTTGCCATCTATTGGCACTTATGAAATATATTTCAACTCGTTCGTTGGGCCTTCTGATTGGTTGAAGGCACAGGGACCAGATCCTTGTGGATCGATTTCTTGGTCTGTTGAACTACCGACCACCAGCACTTTGACACACACAACCACTTATGACAATGAAACAGAGGTATACAACAACAACCCGGTCAACGTATTGGTGGACTACCTTAGAAATCCCACCTACGGAAAAGGACTGAGCAATGACTACTTCGACTGGGACAGCATTGCATTGGCGGCACAGCAGTGTGATCAGACGGTGCCATACACCACATCAACCACGGGCAAATTCAGTGTGTTTGACGGAGTGCTGGAGACTTCGGAGAGCCTACTCAACAACGTGAGGAGTATCTTGGCCAGTTTCAATGGCATGATGCCATACCAAGCGGGACGATATTTCTTGAAACTGCACCACGGAGGCAATCTCGCAGACATCGATGCCGCACCAAATCCACCACCGGTTGTGCAGATAATCAACGAGGACAATCTGATCGGCGGATTGAAGATACAGGGCGAGAGCAAGAAAGGCAAGATCAACCAACTGCGTGTGACCTACACGGACCCAGACGCGGACTACCAACCCAACGACGTTTTCTGGCCAGACTCGGGTAGCAGTGTGTATAGCACATACCTGACCGAGGACAACAGCATACCGCTTGACAAACAGTTGGCAATGCCACACTGCACCAACAGGGAGAGGGCACTGAACATAGCGGAGACCTTGGTCAAGACCAGCCGTAACAAGATGGTTGTGCAGTTCAGCACCACTTCAGCGGTCACCAACGTCAGCGTGGGTGATCTGGTCAGCATACAGAACAAGAATTTGAATTTCAGTGGCATCTTCAGGATCGAGAGCATGAACCTCAACGCATCTGGTGATCTTGGATTCGTGGCCACCGAACACAACCCCAATGACTACGTGTTGGACGGACACGCGGCCGCGGCCGCCAAGCCAACAATAAATCTACCTAATCCATTGTTGGTCTCAGCACCAACCAACTTGACCGTCACACAGAGCACCGCCTTGAGCGGCAGTGGATACACGGCCGACGAGCAACTGGACATCACCTGGACGGCATCCACTGATCCATTCACCACCGAATACATAGTGCAGGTCAAGAGGGCCGCGGATTCCACTTTCTACACCATAGGAATAACCAATGACACCGAATTCCTTTGGGGACCTGTCAGTTCCGGTGATCAATGGGACGTCAGGGTGGCGTCACGTAATGAGTTGGACAGGCGGAGCGACTACGCCACGGTGGCAACATACACGGTGACCTAATGCCACAGGACAGATTCCTCCGACTACTGAAGGCACACGGAGAGTGGCGTTGTGAGGTGGGCAGGGCCAAGGGCAAAGGCACGGTGAAATGTGCTGGTGGACCCATACACAGTTGTCGCTTTGAATTCCGTCCCCGGATCAAATCACACACACACGCACTCACAAGGACTGACAGGGCACACTGACAGTGATCAGCACCTGATCAGCCATACACAGGGCTCTGTGTGCGTTTATAGGTGTGTTATTCCGCGGATCTAGGTGGATCCCATACAAACACGATTGGCGTTTTTGGTCCAGACCTGACCCGACCAGATGTGGTCTTAATCATTTTTCTCTTGACTTTCTTTCGGCTCCTTTTCAACCTCTTGAGCCACTTCTTGGTGAGGGCCTCCACGTCGCGGGTGCCATTACGCCTCATCTGATCTTGTTTGGCGATCTTGGTCCAATTGAAACCGCGTGCCATTACAGCACATCATCCAATCTCACGCCAACGCTGGTCTTCAACACGGTGTTGGCCGTGCCAGTGGCTATCATGCCGTGTTCCCGCTGTCGCTCTGACAGGTAACCCGCTTCACCTTTGAGCGGCACGATGATCTTGTGATCATTCGCTATCACTATCACGGTGTATCTGTGGGCCTGCTGTTCATCGACCTTGATCACGCTGAGATCCTTGACCGTGTCTCCCTTGCCCTGTTTGTAGCCTGGCAGGTAGCACTTGCTGGCCCAGATGTCAGTGGCACGGTAGCCCGCGTTCCTCAACTGCTGTCTGGTCTGACGGACCAACTCGTAGTGAGGTGCGGCCCATTCCTCTGCGGTCAGGTTCCTACGGAAATGTGTCCATGGTGAATTCAACAACGCCCTGAAGTTCTTGATCTGGTGCTTCTTACACACCGCGATGTTTAACTTGTGCCTTGCCTCACCGGTCTTGGTCTCCTTGTCGAACAGGTCCAGTTTGACCCAACTCCAGTCAGCGGGCAGGTCTTGGCTACAATGGTTGATTTTCTCTGCCTTTCCCTCCTTGACGGAGTCAATCTCCTTTAGTGATCGTCCATCAGGAACGATCTTTAACTTGTGTTTATTTGTTGTTATTATGTTGTTAATGTTGTTATTGTTTGTCGCCATAATCTCTCCTTTTTTTTATTATATACGCCAAGAACCCATGAGGTCAAGCCCTTTGTGAGTAAATATCCATGTCCGGATGTGAAGACACTCCTTGCACGTGTGACTTATAAGGCACATCTGGTCAACCGGGACCTGCATTGTCTGTATTGTTTTGCCATAATCCTAACGAGTCAGGTCCCATTTCCCCTAGTAGATCTCACGCACAGGTTGTGCGACACCCCTAAAAACCCCCAAGATATGCCGCTTTTCTGACGGTTGACGCACGACCAACACGTGCTACAATGTAGTATGAACAACAAACAAGGGAGAAAACAAATGAACACATTCAGACCAGACCAAATGCGGGAGATCTACGATTATCAGTATAATGATATGACGCAGACACACGCACCCGTGGGCCAGCACCATTTCAGTGTGTTGACCCCCGGACACGAATTCTACAAAGACGTCAGAGAACAGATAATGCGACAGGTGGGCGTGGCAATCAGCCGTAATCTCGCACCAGACCAATCCAGCGTGTGCCTGGTGATGCCGACATGGCTACCCAACGCCAATTGGTTGGGTGCCTTCTCGTGTGTGCCAGACGAAGACCATGACGTGTTCAGTGAATACATCGATCTAATGGACAACCCACAGGAGGTCACGCAGATCAACCTCATAAAGATCAACCTGGGCAGATTGGCCGATGTGGACGAGGACGAGAAACTGACGGACATCATCGAACACGAGACGTGGCACATGATAGACCAGATGGGTAATCACAGCAACATCAGGAACATGACACCCCTGGGTGTTGACCAACAACGGGCCCAGAGCGCCGGCGAGATTGCATTCCAACGAGAGGTGGGCTACAACCCCCTTACTGGCGAGACCCTGAGGAGCCCAACAGCCGCGATCGTGTGGAGATCAATGACGGCGGAGTTGGACCAATGGCGTGCCTACGCCAACCATGGTAGCGAATGGTTCGTGCATGAACAGATGTGCAGGACACGGGGCATGACACCAGGCACACTGGAGGGCTACTGCACCACACACGGCCTGCTCCAGAGCATACTGAACCTGATCCGCCACCATGAGCTCACGGGATCGCCCAGATCACAACTGCGGGGGGTATGGCAGAAACAGGTATGGCCGCAGATCACACACAGCAGACCGAAAATCCGTCAGAAATTACAGGATCAGGACATGGCGTGGCTGTTGCGTTAGGTTGACGTATTACCAACACGTGCTACAATGTAGTATGAACAACACAACAACAAAAGGGAGAAAACACAATGGCAAGAACAATAACATTCCGGGTTGAAGATGACAGTGGCAAGCCTGTTGAAAAGGTGAGATCACTGGCCTGGATCAAGCAATACATCAAAAGAGACTACGAAAGGGACACGGGTCTCAACATTGGTGCTTTCAGGTGTGAGCACACAGACGATTCAGAGATAACCTGTCGTAACAGCAAGAACCAGAAGATGGTGTGGCACTTTGGAGGTTTCGATGGCTATGAGGTGTTAGAGCCAGAGGTTTTGGAGTGGGAGCCAGCCTAATTGGCTCGAGGATACACTCCATTGCGTCAGCATTTGCGTTAGCCGTAACACAGAGTAGAAGTGCTACACGGCACACTATAACAGGAGTATTAGAGCCGTATGACAAGGTGGTCGGCCGACCT
>Ga0222719_10001742_pt1 | contig 20652 bp, 21 predicted proteins | sample C33_34DmetaG_FD_165039 | JGI IMG/M metagenome (GOLD analysis project Ga0222719, IMG submission 165039) | Estuarine water microbial communities from San Francisco Bay, California, United States - C33_34D | ecosystem: Environmental > Aquatic > Marine > Unclassified | place: USA: California... | reverse complement strand
TCACCAGGATTATTATTAATATATTTTTTTATGAAATTCGAAAAGTTTTTTTTACCAATGAAGCATATTCCCATGCTTTCTTTTTTTTCATATATAGAGATATCAAACCGCTTCACTATATTTTTTACATCTTCTTTTTGTATGTCTTCCAGTGGGAAGATGAGGTTTTTCATAATACTTTGATTTAACATGTAAAGAAAATAAGTCTGATCTTTTGTTTCATCTTTAGGAATATTTAATGAATATAGGTCCTTATTGATTTTTATTTTTGCATAGTGTCCTGTTGCAACCTTATCGCACTTTTGCGAGAGAGCATAATTCAGGAAATAGTTGAATTTGATTTCTGTATTACAATATATATCTGGATTAGGTGTTAATCCTTTGTTCAATTCATCTATAAATCTTTTAAATACAAGATCCCAGTATTTATCAGCAAAATTAACAGTCATAAGCTTTATTCCAAGCTTTTTTGATATCCTGAATGCATCTTCATAATCTTTTTTTGAATTACAGTTATTGTCGGTATCATCTTCTTCCCAATTTTTCATAAATAATCCGGAGACGTCGTACCCTTGTTCTTTTAAAAGTATAGCGCTTACTGAGGAGTCTACCCCTCCAGACATGCCAACTATGATTTTTTTATGAGAATTCATTATTAATATTTGTTAATTTCACTACTTAATAGTATCATCTACGCTAAATTATAATATATCGATGTTCAAGAGGTAACAATGAATAAAATTAGATCTGCAAATGATATCCAAAAAGACTGGGATACTAACCCGAGATGGAAAAATGTAAAACGTGACTACACAGCTGAAGAAGTAGCAAAATGTAGTGGAAGCGTAAGAATAGAACATACCTTGGCGAAAAACGGCGCTGAAAAACTATGGAATTTAATTAATACCGAAGATTTTGTTAATGCCCTCGGGGCTTTGACAGGCAATCAGGCTATGCAACAAGCAAAGGCAGGTCTTAAAGCAGTATACTTGTCAGGATGGCAAGTAGCTGGTGATGCAAATACTGGTATGCAAATGTATCCAGATCAATCACTATATCCTGTTGATAGTGTACCAAGTGTAGTTAAAAGAATTAATAACTCTTTGCGCAGAGCAGATCAGTTAAATATTGCTGAAGGCAATGATATAGTTGATTATATGCTTCCTATAGTCGCAGATGCAGAAGCTGGATTTGGTGGTGTCTTAAATGCTTTTGAATTAATGAAAGCTATGATAGAAGCTGGTGCAGCTGGTGTCCATTTTGAGGATCAGTTGGCATCTGCAAAAAAATGTGGGCACATGGGAGGGAAAGTTCTTGTTCCAACCCAGGAAGCTGTTCAAAAACTTGCTGCTGCAAGATTAGCGGCTGATGTGTCTGAGGTACCAACAGTTCTACTCGCAAGAACTGATGCAGAGGCAGCTAATTTAATCACTAGTGATATCGATCCAAGAGACAAAGAATTTTGCACCGGAGAGAGAACTGCAGAGGGCTTTTATAGGGTCAACAACGGAATTGAGCAAGCCATATCTCGTGGTTTAGCATATGCGCCTTATGCTGATTTAGTATGGTGTGAAACAGGTGTTCCAGATTTAGCATTTGCTAAGCAATTTGCTGAAGCTTTGAAGAAAGAACATCCAGAACAATTATTAGCATATAATTGCTCGCCTTCATTTAATTGGAAGAAAAAACTAGATGATGCTCAAATTGCTAAATTCCAAAAAGAGTTAGGAGCTATGGGATATAAATTCCAATTCATAACTCTAGCTGGATTCCATGCTCTGAATCATAGTATGTTTGAATTAGCAAAAGGTTATAACGAGAGTCAAATGACAGCTTACGTAAAATTACAAGAAGCTGAATTTGCCTCTGAAAAAGATGGCTATACTGCGACTAAACATCAAAGAGAGGTTGGAACTGGATATTTTGATACGGTTACACAAGTAATTCAAGGTGGAACATCTTCAACTACAGCTCTGACAGGTTCGACAGAAGAAGAGCAATTTGAAAAATAAAATTAATTATATTTACTCAGGCTTGAATAGTTATGATTAAATTTAATGAACCTAATGGTGGACAGGTTATATCATTCAAAAATGGATCGATAGTTACACCTGATAAACCAATAGTTCCATATATAATTGGCGATGGCATCGGTATAGATGTCACGCCTGTTATGAAAAGAGTGCTTAATTATGCTATAGGCAAGGCTTATGGTGTCTCTAAAGAAATCAAATGGATGGAGATCTATGCTGGTCAGCAAGCAATAGATATATGTGGTGAACTTTTACCACAAGAAACAATTGATGCAATGAAAAAATATAGAGTTTCAATTAAAGGTCCTCTTACTACACCTATAGGTAATGGATTTAAGTCAATTAATGTGAGCATTAGACAAAAATTAGACTTATTTGCATGTGTTAGGCCTATAAGATATTTTCCTGGAACAAGCAGTCCTATGGTTGAGTCTAATTTAACAGACATGGTTGTCTTTAGGGAGAATACAGAAGACCTATATACAGGCATAGAATGGAAACCTGGCTCAGAGGGTGCCAAAAAAATTATAGAATTTATTAAAAGTGAACTTGGTGAATCACCATTTCGTTTTGAAGACAATTGTGGTATTGGTATCAAGCCAGTTTCAAAAGAGGGCTCAGAGAGATTAATAAACATGGCGATTGAATTTGCCTTAAGTGAAAAAAGAGATTCTCTTACGATTGTCCATAAGGGCAATATTATGAAATATACGGAAGGTGCCTTCAGAGATTGGGCGTATGAGCTAATTAAAAATAAATATAATGGGCGCCAAAATAAAGATGGCACTTATACAGTAGCTTGTCCTATTTCTAAACATGAACTAACAATCAAAGATTGTATAGCTGATAATTTCCTTCAACAAATAATTTTAGTCCCAGAGCAACATGAGGTGATAGCAACATTAAATCTAAATGGTGACTATATATCTGACGCTCTAGCTGCCCAAGTTGGTGGCATAGGTATTGCGCCAGGTGCTAATATTGGGGAAGGTTATGCGGTATTTGAAGCAACACATGGATCTGCTGAATCTTTTGCTGGTAAAAATCGAGTTAACCCGAGCTCAATTATTCTATCAGGCGAGATGATGTTGAGGTACATGGGCTGGAATGAGGCGGCTGATTATGTTTTAAAAGGAGTGATTGGTGCCATCCAAAAGAAACAATTAACATTTGACCTAGCAAGAGCTAGGGCAGGTAAAAAATTTATTAGACCTAAATCCAAAGAAAAACATACTGCTGAAGAAATAAAGCAAGAGCTTATGAAATTAGTTCCAGGGGCTACACTAGTAAGTACTCAGGGATTCGGTGATGCCGTCATAGATAATATGTAATTATTTATCTCTAAAAATTATCCTTCCTTTAGATAAATCATAAGGCGTTAGCGCAACCATCACTTTGTCACCTCTTAGAATTCTTATATAGTGTTTCCTGATTTTTCCTGAAATATGCGCTGTAACGACATGTCCGTTTTCTAGCTCAACACGAAACATTGTATTAGGTAATGTTTCTATAACTTTTCCAGACATTTCTATTTGTTCATCTTTTGACATATTTTATATAAAATTGTAAATTTAGAGTGTTGCCAGTATAACAAATAATAATTGAATAGTGTATGAATATAAATTTTAGTGCCAAGTATAATTCAAATTATAAAATGATGAATTTTGATCATCTAATGAAGATCTATGAGAATAATTACTATTTATTCAAAGATGTTTTCAGGTTGCTTGATAACAATAATTCTCTATCTACTATAACAATAAATAATAACGTAATGCAGTATGAGCCAGTAACAATATCTAAATATACCGATATATTTAGGTTTTACTATAAATATAGGCCACATGGTTTAACCATAAACAGCTATTCTATCAAACCTCATTTAGTGTTTACTTTGTACAAAGATGCGAAGCTATTAGAAGTAAAATCATTAGCTCAAAATAGAAATTTTGAGGAAAATATTGATGTAAAGATTAGAATTAATCTAAATATTTATTTTTGGCTAAAATCTATTTTAAAAAATAATAATATATATCAATAGTTTATATAATAAACTTAATTAACATATGTTATTAATAAAACCTTACTAATCTTGAAATTTTGTTTTTAATGCCATACCATCTAATAAAGGGGTAATTTTAAACTTATAAATGGAGAGATTAAGATGAAATTATCAGGAAAAGGAAGATACGCAATTAAAGCAATGATCAACATTGCTCTTAACAAATCGAAAAAACCTAAAACATTATTAGACATATCTAAACATCAAGGTATATCGCTATCATATTTAGAACAATTATTTGCTCTACTAAGAAAGCACAACCTTGTGTCCGGTGTCCGAGGGCCAGGAGGAGGTTACAAGTTATCATTGGAGCCAAAAGATATTTCAATTGCACAAATCATTAATGCTATCAACTCAGATAAGCCTATGTATACAGCTTCAGAGAGCAAAGATGAGGTGATTTGGGATAAATTCAGTGATAGACTATGTAATTACTTAGAGACAGTTACGTTAGGCAGTTTGATAGAGGACGGAAATTCAGAGTTTATTGAGCCCAATGTCCAAGTAGCTGAGGAACCAATAGTTCAAGATAAGAGTTGGAATATAGCCTAAATTAGGAGAAATATATGGCATATAGCGATAAAGTGTTGGATCACTATGAAAATCCAAGAAATGTAGGTACTTTTGACAAAGACGACACCAAGGTTGGCACTGGTATGGTAGGAGCTCCTGCGTGCGGTGATGTCATGAAACTTCAGATAAAAGTCAATGATGAAGGAATAATTGAGGATGCTAAGTTCAAGACATATGGCTGTGGATCAGCCATTGCGTCAAGTTCTCTTTTGACTGAATGGGTTAAAGGAAAATCCCTAACAGAAGCTTCTTTAATTAAGAACTCAGACATAGCTGAAGAGTTAGCTTTGCCTCCAGTGAAAATTCATTGCTCAGTACTAGCTGAGGACGCAATAACTGCTGCAATTGATGATTACAAGACGAAATTAGGCAAATAACTTAATTATTGTAAATGTAATTGTAATTTGTCTATAATAGAAGATAAGTTAACTTGAGGAGTAAACATAATGGGAACAACACCTAAAACAATGTGCACAAATATTGGCGGAATGGAGCGTATGCTCAGAGTTATCGCTGGTATAGCAATTTTGTATTTCACTATGGCAGGAGCAATTCCAATGCCTTGGGGATTAATCGGTATAGTACCTATTCTAACTGGATCATTGGGTTGGTGCCCACTGTACATCCCGTTTGGAATTAGTACAATGAAAAATCAATAATATAATTATTAGATTTAAAAGAGACGCAACATTGCGTCTCTTTTTTATTTTAAACCAGATTGAACATGAGATATAATCGTAAGCCAATTTACTGGGATCAAGCAAAAAGATTTCTAGTTAAATCTGATAGTTCTCTTAAGAAAATTATACAAAGTACTGATAAAAAACAATATTTAACGATTAATTCAACTCCTTTTCAAACTTTAGCAAACGCAATTATCGGACAGCAGGTTTCGGTAGCTTCCGCATCAAGTATGTTAAAAAAACTTAAAACCGAAATAAACGGTATTAGTCCAGCTAAAATCATAGGCGCATCTGAGAGCAACTTAAAAAATGCTGGATTATCTCGCCAAAAAATAGAATATTTAAGGTTATTATCTGATCAATTCATACGACAACCCAGTTATTTTAGTGGACTAAAGCGCTTGGATGACCAACAGGTGATAGATAAACTTATTAAGCTAAAAGGCATCGGAGAATGGACTGCACAAATGTACTTGATATTTCAGTTAAATAGACCTGATGTGATGCCAATGGCAGATATTGGCTTTATCAATAGTGCTAAAAAATTGTATAAAATAAATGAACCTGTAAACATAAACTTAATAGAAATTGCTCGTAATTGGGGTAATTACAAAACAGTGGCTGTATGGTATATTTGGAGGATAATTGACCCAGAAGTTGTGCAATATTAATTTTTAGCCAGATGAAAAGAATAAAAATAGATAAAAAAATAAATAAAAAAGCAATAAAGAAAAAAGAAAATAAAAAAATAATACTTGATGAGTATGGCGATAAATTAAAAGAAAATATAGATTATAAAAAAGATAAACCTCCACACTGGTAATATAAGCGATGGATGACAAAGATAAGCTTAAAAATTTAATCCGACAAGGAAAAGAGATTGGTTATATTCTCAATGATGACCTAGATAGTTGTCTTTTGAATTATTCGAAGATAGATAAAAAATATATCTCAGAAACCATAGATGGCATGGAGATACAACTCATAGACTCTCCAGAAGAATATGATGAGTATAAATACTTATCTGGGGAAGAAGCCATAAAAATATTACAAAGTCTAAGTGACGGTAGTCATGAAGCGTTTATAAAACCTCAGGATAAAGATAAAGAGTCTTGATGAACAAAGCAAAAAAATTATAAATCTAATACTGATTTTTTATAAAATTTTACTAATTTCTTTTGTACACAAAAATAAAAAATTAATTAGAAGAAATAGTTAGCATATGGATCCACTGTCACAAGGAGTTATTGGCGCAGTGGCCGCGCAACAAAAAACTACTAAAAATCATTTTGTTATAGCAACTATCCTTGGTTTTCTTTCTGGAATGTCAGCAGATCTTGATATATTTATTAGGTCAAGTAATGATCCACTGTTGTATCTAGAATTTCATAGACAGTTTACTCATTCCTTGATATTTATACCTGTTGGTGGATTCGTATGTGCTACATTTTTTTATTATTTATTTTTACGCAATAGAGAAATTACTTTCAAGCAAACATATATTTATTGTACGTTAGGATACGCTACTCATGGTCTATTGGATTCCTGTACAACATATGGTACTCAGCTGCTTTGGCCATTTACAGATGACAGAGTTGCTTGGAACACAATATCAATTATAGACCCATTGTTTACAATTCCATTATTATCTTTGATGATTGTTGCAGTTATTAAAAAGAAGAAAGTCATTTCATATTTAGCATTATTCTGGGTCTTTTTTTATAGCATTTTTGGTTTGATACAGAAAGAGAGAGCAGAGGCCATTGGTAATGAGCTTGCTAATTCTCGAGGACATGATCTCGTCAATGTTGTCGCTAAGCCAAGTTTTGCTAATCTGATTGTCTGGAAAATTATATATACTACAAAGGATAGTTATTATATAGACGCGGTTAGATTAGGTTTAAGAAAAAATATAATAGAAGGGGTAAAGATTGATAAGTTAAACATTCAAAAATCTTTTCCTTGGTTGGATTTGCAATCACAGCAAGCTAAGGACATTGAGAGATTTAGATGGTTTTCTAACGGTTATTTAGCCTTATCTAAAACTCATCCTAATCGCATAATTGATATTCGATTTTCTATGTTACCAAATGAAGGACAGGGTTTATGGGGTATAGAGTTAAGAGCTGACGCAAATCAATACGATCATATAGTTACTGTTTCTAACAGAAGGTCTGACATGAAGACCTATAAAAAACTTTGGAAAATGATATCTAATTAAGTTATCCAGTATTTTTCATGCCTTTTGCAATAGCATGAATTGTTCTGAGTAGAGGATCAAATAAATCTTCATTGTTGTTTTTACGGCATTCTTTAAGAAGTCTAACTTGAATATAATTTAATGGATCAAGGTACGGCATTCTTCTATGTATAGATAGAGACACATGCGATGTAGATGATAATAATTCATTTGTATCAGTTATTTTTAAGAGTAATTCCTTGGTTCGTGCATATTCTTCTTCTATTTTAGCTATAATAATTCTTGCAGATTTTTGATCTTCTGCCAGTTCAGAATAGTCTCGGGCAATATTTAAATCTGCTTTAGCTAAAGCCATTCTAATGTTATCAAGTAAAACATTAAAGTATGGCCATTTTTTGTACATATTTTGCAGAAGAGTAAGATTTTTTTTATCATCAGCTAAAATTTTTTCTATAGCAGATCCAAGACCATACCATGCTGGAAGAGTATGTCTTGATAGAGACCATCCAAAGACCCATGGTATAGCTCTAATCGAATTTTTGGATCTGTCTGATGTATTTCGATGAGATGGTCTGGAACCAATATTTAACTGCCCTAACTCTTGCACAGGTGTAGCTTCATAAAAGTAATCTATCAGCCCCTGGGTGTTATCTGTTAGCTCTCTATAATGTTCCTCACCTTTTTGAGACATTAATTCCATATTCTTTTCAATAACAACATCAGTTTTTAAATTGTCTGATACTAGATGTTGACTAGCTTTCATTAATCCTCCAATTGCCATCTCAAGCTCATAAACAGCTGTCTCATATGATGCATATTTATGAGAAAGAACTTCACCTTGTTCTGTTATTTTTATCATCCCATTAACCGTTCCAGCTGGTTGCGCTACAATAGCATCATGTGTAGGGCCTCCGCCTCTACCAACGGTACCTCCGCGACCATGAAATATTCTACACTCTATAGAATACTTATTTGAGATCTCTGTAATTTCTTTTTGCGCTTTATATAAGCTCCATGAAGATGATAGTATGCCTCCATCTTTGCATGAATCTGAATATCCAAGCATAATTTCTTGTCGATTTTCTGAATTTTTTAATATTTGTGAATATAGCTTATTATCTAAGAGATTTTCAAGTATGTGACTTATTCTAGATAGATCATCAATTGTTTCAAATAAAGGAGATACTTTTATGCTGCTGACCCATCCTTTCTCAGTATCTTTTTTGACCATCCCCGACAGTTTAGCAATCGCAAGCACCTCAAGGACATGACTGGCCTCATGAGTCATAGATATGATATAGTGCCCGAAAGCCTCTTCACTAATTTGCTCACGTAGCTTGACCATTGTTAGAAATACGTCTACTACTTTTTTTGTCTCTTCTGATAGTTTTTCATAAATTGAATCAATTTGGAAATCACTTTCTATCAGGGACTCTAAAGATATAACTCTTTTTCCTTCATCTAAAGATAAATATTCCTGATTAGTAAGCTCAGACATAATCTCATTAATTGCGTTACTATGCTTAGTAGACTCTTCTCGTATATCAAGATTAACTAAAAAGAAGCCAAAAGTTTCTACTAGTCTAATTAGGTCTTTTAATCCAAAATCTATTAATTTTTCATCATTATCATATGCTAGAGAATCCCTTATTAGATATAAATCTTTTAAAAGTTGTTGTTCATTATTGTATGCATGAATTCTTTTTTTTAATTCTTTTTTATTTTTATAATCTTTTATTATCTTTAATGATTCGGTGAGCCTAAACTCCATGAATTTTAATTTTCTTCTATAAGGTTCTTTGATAAAGTCTTGCGAGTTACCCTGAAAAGCATCTTCCGCGTATTTGTTATCAAGGGTTAAAGAGTCTAAGAACTCTTGTGATAGAGTAGTATGTTGAATGGAATGAGTTAGATACTTTGATAATTCTTTTGTTCTTTCGATATACTCAATTATTGCAGTTTCCGCATGCATATACACAGCTTGAGAAGTAACGTCAGATGTTACAAAAGGGTTTCCGTCTCTGTCCCCACCAATCCAAGAGCCAAAACGAATAAAGCTGGGTACATCAATCATTTTTTCATTTGGAGAGTTATCATAAGTTCGGGATACTGCTTTTTCCAGATCTCGATATATTTGAGGGATAGCTTTAAATAATGAAGTTCTAAAGTAATATAGACCGTTTTCTACTTCATCTATCACAGTTGGTTTCTTTAGTCGGACCTCGTCAGTTTTCCATAATATTAATATCTCGGACTCTAACTTTTCTAATAATTCTTCTTTTTTTATAGATTGCCCTTTATATTGTTGCAACTCCAATATCATAGAGAATATCCTTCTCATTAAATGCATTTCACTACGCCTTTTTGCTTCTGTCGGATGAGCAGTAAAAACAGGAATATACTTCAAATGATTTAATAATTCTTGAAGATCTCCTTTGTTAATATTTTGGCTAATGAAATCTCTTAAGGTACTGTCAAACGACCCATCCCAGGAATCATACCCAGACTTAAGCCTTCTTTCTCGATAAATATGCTGAAAAGCTTCTTCTGTTACATTAGCAAGTGCAAAGTATTTACTATAGGATCTTATGACATCAGTTAATGTCTTTCTGTCTAGTTTGCTAATGTATCTAATTAGTTGATCATGTTTAGAAGTGTTGTCATTATCTCGTAACCCAATGAAACCTTTTCTTAGTTTCTCAACAGCATTATAAACTTTTTTCCCAGCTTGAGTTTTTATAACTCTACCTAGAAGTGTACCTAATAATTTTACTGTAGTTCTGAGCTGCCTATCAGTGATTGCTTCATGTTGTCTTAAAAATCTAGCCATATAGTCCTTCATTTTTGAAAAGACTATATTACCTTAAATTAAATATTATCTCACTCTAGAATCTTTAAAATATTTATGATAGTAGACAAGATCATAAATATGATAATAAAGTAATTTAACTTATTATAACGACATTTAGAAGATGATAAAAGAACTTATAGTTTAGTATGAGTTAAACTATGGTATTTTTATATATATATCACCATATATAGAGAAATTTTATTCTAGTAGCTATAATTATACTTCATTGGCTGGTACGTAATTAAAGACATATTTTCATGAGGTATTTATGAGTCAGATAAAATTCACTCTTCTTTTGCTTGTACTTATACCAGTTTTTTCTCAAGCAGATGAAAATATGAGGGCTAACCCAGAAAAATATATTGGCAAAGTTCCTTTAACTCAAATTGCAGAAGGTAATGATTTCATGGTTGTCACATCTGATCCATTAGCAACTGAAGCTGCATATAATATCCTTGAAAATAATGGCACAGCAGCAGATGCTGTTATAGCGGCACAACTAGTTTTGGGGTTAACAGAACCACAATCATCTGGCTTGGGTGGAGGTGCGTTTGCAATATATTATGATGCTGAAACCAAAACCACTTCATCCCTAGATGGCAGAGAAGTTGCTCCTTATGCATCATATGAGGATTATTTTATTAAATCCTCGGGAGAGCCAATGACTTTTTATGAAGCTGTTCTTGACGGAAGATCAATCGGAGTTCCAGGTACTCCTGCTTTATTAGGCTTATTACATGCAAAATTTGGATCCAAAGAGTTGGATACATTAATTGCCCCAGCATACGATCTGGCGATTAATGGATTTAAGCCATCGAAGGGATTAGAAATAGCTATAAGGTCAGATATAGGCAAGCTCGATAATCATGTTGGCACTAGAGATTATTTTTATGGCCAAGAAAATTTATTTAAGAATAAAGACTATGGCTATGTATTAAAAAAATTTGCTGAAGATGGATATAAGGTATTCTATGAAGATCCAATTTCTACCAACATAATAGATGCTGCTAATCAAGAAAATGGGATTTTGTCTCAGAGAGATTTTAGTAATTATAGAGTAATTATTAGAGAACCTGTTTGTGATTATTTTATGGAGCACAGAATATGTTCAATGGGAGAGCCATCATCTGGTGCGTTAACAATGTTGCAGATCCTCAAGATGATTGAACATAACCCAACTTGGCATAATTACATAGAGGCCTCAAAACTTGCTTTTGCTGATAGAAATTATTTTATTGCTGACCCAGACTATACTGTGACACCAGGAACTAAATTATTAGATAATGAGTATCTTTTAGACAGAAAGAAGATTATAAATAAAAATACAGTGTTAGATTCAGTGACTAATGGCCAACCGTCACTTTTTTGGAAAAATAATTATCAGCATGAAAATACCAGTTATAAAGAAAATGGTACTACACATATTTCTATTATAGATAAGTTTGGTAATATTGTATCGATGACATCGACCATCGAAAATTCATTTGGCTCTAGAATTATGGCCAATGGTTATTTGTTGAATAATGAGCTGACAGATTTTTCTTTCATAGCTAAAAAAAATGGGAATCTTGTTGCAAATAGAATTGAGGGAGGTAAGAGACCTAGATCTTCCATGTCACCCACAATAGTCTTTTCAAAAAATGATTTGCCACTATTAATAATTGGTTCAGCAGGAGGTAGCAGAATAATCGGACATGTTACTCAACGAATTATTGACGTCATACATAATAATAAAAGTTTAGAAGAGTCTATAGAGAGTTATCATATATTAAACAGAGGAACTGTTACCGAGGCTGAAGGATTAAACAACATTGTTAAGGAGTTAATTCAAAAAGGTCATAAAGTTAATATTACTGATATTGGCAGTGGTCTAAATGGCATTTACATAAATCCGGTCTCACAGGTTATTACAGGAGTATCTGACCCAAGGAGAATTGGTATCCCAATGGGCAAATAATTTTTAGTTGAATTTAATAAACTAGAAGTTTATAGTCAATATATAAGAGAAATAAAATGACGGATAATAATTCAACACTCAAAGAAGCAGGGCTTAAGGTAACGCATCCAAGAACAAAGATTCTGGAGATACTTCAGTCTAATCCAGAATTCCATTTAAGCGCTGATGCTATACATAGTCATCTCTCTAGTAATAATGAATCTATAGGATTAGCAACTGTGTATAGGGTTCTAACCCAACTTGAGATGGCAGGATTAATACAAAAGAATCAATTCAAAGAAAATCAATCGACGTATGAAATTAAAAAACAGCACCATGATCATTTGATATGCACAAAGTGTGGGAAAATAATAGAATTTATCAATGATGATCTTGAGAAACTCCAAGAAAAGATTTCTGATAATTATCAGTTTAGATTAGATTCCCATGTCATGACTCTTTTTGGTGAATGCACTGATGGTGAATGCACAGGAAAAAAATCTTAAGATCTTCCTCCCCATTTTAATTTCTTGTTCAATATTTTAAAGTAATTATAATCAACAGGATGCGCAATTTTTAAATTTTTTTTATTTTTCTTAATTACAATTTTTTTAGGATGAGCAATGTTTAAGTTATTTGCTCCATCAAATGTTACAAGAGTATTTTTGATTGAATTTTTATCAATCTCAATTCTAATCACATCGGTAGAATTAATAATTATAGGTCTATGACTATATGTATGCGGTGATATTGGAGTAATACTTATAACGTTAGCATTCGGACTTACTATTGGGCAGCCATTGGACATAGAATAAGCAGTAGACCCTGTTGGTGTTGAAATTATAACGCCATCTGATCTTTGTATATTAATTAAAAAATCGTTAATAAATATTTTGGCCTGTATCATTTTCAGCAAACCATAGTTATAAATCACAATATCATTTAGTGAAGTAGAAGCAATTGTTTTATTATCTATATCAGTTACCTTGCCATCAATGAGGATTCTTTTATCTATAACATAATCGCCGTTAATGATTTCAAAGACTTTTTGAATGATATCTTTTTTATCAACATCTACCAGAAAACCGATTTTACCAAAATTTATGCCTAGTATAGGTATATTCTGGTAGTAAGCAATTTTAGATGCTGATAAAAATAAACCATCTCCACCAAAGACTATTATCATCCCATATTTAGCGATTGATGGAGTTTGTTTCATCTTAGATGTACTAATTTCCTCGCCAGAAGAGTGGATCTTTATATTTTTTGATGTTTGAGTTAAAAGCTCTGTCTCAATTTTTTTTCTTTTAAGAAATTTATTGAGATTTATTATATCTTGATTTTTTTGATACTTTTCATGAGTAAATAATAAAACTTTTTTGATTTTTTTCATTATATCCTCCACATCTTATTAAATAATTGTTTAATATATTATACTTTAACTTATCATAGTATATACATGATTAATATCTCAGAGAAACTAAAAGATATAAAGATTCTTTCTAAAAAGAAAAATTTGATTCTATCGACAGCTGAATCATGTACCGGTGGTTTAGTCTCGAAATATTTAACAGACTTACCTGGTTCTTCTGAGTTTTTTGATTCGTCTCTAATTACATACTCTAATATCTCAAAAACTCTACTGCTTGATGTTAAGCATGAGTCACTTCAAACTTATGGCGCCGTATCTAGAGAAGTTGTAATAGAAATGTCCGAAGGCTTATTATCAAAAAATACTGCTAACTTAGGTATTGCTGTTTCAGGAATAATGGGCCCTGAATCAGATGATACGCTCAAGAAGGTTGGTTCTGTCTGGTTGTGTTATAAATATAAAGAACATATAAAAACAATAGACTTTAAAGTTGCTGGGTCTAGATCAGAGAACAGAGAGGAAACTGCTAAAACAGTAATATTAAACTTATATGATTTCATTAATGAGCTTTAGTTTGATATTATATTAACTTAATATTTTAAATAACGAGGCAGCACCCCCTATGGATGATAATAAGCAAAAAGCACTTGAGATGGCTATAGGCCAAATAGAAAAAGATCATGGAAAAGGAGCTTTAATGAAGCTCGGCGAAGGATCGCTTTACCCAGATATTGAAGCAGTATCAACAGGGTCGCTAACACTGGATGCCGCGCTTGGTATTGGTGGGCTGCCCAAAGGAAGAGTTGTTGAGATATACGGCCCTGAGTCATCAGGAAAAACAACAATGACGCTACAAGTTATTGCGGAAACCCAAAAGCAAGGTGGAACAGCAGCTTTTATCGATGCTGAGCATGCTCTTGATCCTAAATATGCTGAAAATTTAGGTGTTAACATTGATGACTTGCTATTATCACAACCTGATTCTGGCGAGCAGGCTTTAGAAATAACCGATACTCTTGTGAGATCGGGGGCTGTAAATACCATAGTGGTTGATTCTGTTGCTGCATTAACACCAAAGGCAGAAATTGATGGTGATATGGGTGATTCTCACATGGGGTTACAAGCAAGACTAATGTCTCAGGCTCTCAGAAAATTATCCGCTAATATCAAAAAATCAAACACTCTGGTGATATTTATTAATCAAATTCGTATGAAAATTGGCGTGATGTTTGGCAGCCCAGAAACCACTACAGGCGGTAATGCTCTAAAATTTTATTCATCTGTCAGATTAGATATTAGAAGAATAGGTGCTATTAAAAAGGGCGACGAGATTGTAGGTAATGAAACTAGGGTTAAAATTGTCAAAAATAAAGTTGCACCACCATTTAGGATTGCTGAATTTGACATATTATATGGTGAGGGTGTTTCAAAAGAATCCGAGCTTATTGATTTGGGTGTAAAATACAACATCTTAGATAAATCTGGAGCTTGGTATAGCTATGGAAAAGATAGAATCGGTCAAGGAAAAGATAACTCAAGAATATTTCTAAAAGATAATCCTGATGTTGCAATAGAGATAGAAAATAAGATTAAGGAATTTATTTCAGGCGCCGTTGATGAAAAAACGGATGAGGGCAAAGGTAATTCCAGTGCCAATAGTGATGAGCAAAAATGATCTTGAGGCTATAAAAAACTCGATCTCTCGATACCTTAGTATGAGAGAACACTCAAAATCAGAATTAGCAGAAAAACTCTTAAATAAAAATTATGAGAGCGGCCTTATAAAAAAGTGTATTGACGAATTTTCTGAAAAAGGCCTGCAGTCTGACTATAGATATGCTGAATCCTATATTAGAGCTAAATTCAATGATTATAAAGGTGAAAACTTTATCAGAATGTCTTTGAGAAATAAGGGTATAAGCTCAGACTTAATCAATGAAATAATGCAGGGGTATGATGATCAGGCATGGTTAAAGCAGGCTATATTAGCACTAGAAAAAAAAGTTTTCAAAAGCAATCTTGATAAATCTGACCAGAAAAAAAAACAGAATGCATTCTTAAGCAATAGAGGATTTTCTTTTAAAGTTATAGAAAAGGCAATTAATAGTTATTGGAAAATATGAATATCAGACAGAAGTTTACTAGTTACTTTGAGAAGAATGATCATAAACTGATTCAATCAAGCTCATTGATCCCTGCATCAGATAAAACCCTCCTTTTTACTAATTCTGGAATGGTGCAATTTAAAGATATATTTCTTGGAATAAAAAATTCTAAGTTTGATAGAGTCGTTACTTGTCAGAAATGTGTTAGAGCAGGGGGGAAACATAATGATTTAGATAATATAGGTTATACAAATAGACACCATTCTTTTTTTGAAATGCTAGGTAATTTTAGCTTTGGTGATTACTTTAAAGAAAAAGCTATTTTTTTCGCGTGGGAGTTTTTAACTAAAGAGTTAGGCCTAGATAAGAACAAGTTATATATTTCTGTGCATAAGAACGATCATGAAGCTGCTAAGATTTGGTTAAATGATATTAAAATAAAAAAAGATCATATTTGGCACTTAGATGATGTGGATAACTTCTGGCAAATGGGTTCTACAGGACCTTGCGGTCCATGCTCTGAAATTTATTATGACTTAGGAGATAATCTTACAGGGTCAATTCCATCTAAAGGTGACCCTGGTGATAGATACATAGAAATATGGAATCTCGTTTTTACACAGTATGATAGAGACTCAAAAGGCTCTTTGAATGATTTACCAAAAAAATGTGTTGATACTGGAATGGGTCTTGAGCGAATACATGCTGTAGTAGAAGGAGTCACAGATAACTTCAAAACAAGCCTTTTCAAAGAATTGGAAGAACATTTAGATTCTTCTTTGAATTCAAAAAAAACTAACTATGTTATTAAAAAAATTATAATGGATCATTGTCGATCAGCATGTTTTCTAATTTCAGATGGTATCATCCCATCTAACGAAGGAAGAGGATATGTATTGAGAAGGATTATTAGAAGAGCTACAAGGTATTTATATAACGCTGGAGTAAAAGAACCTTTTTTATATACGTGTGGAAATATTCTCAAAAATACTATGGGCAGCACATATAATGGTTTGATTGAGAAAGAGTCTGCTATCAAAGATATATTAAAAAATGAAGAAAATAATTACCTGAATACTCTTAGTAACGGTTTAGACCTTATTACTAAATTAACTAAAAGTAAAAATCAATTAACTGGTGAAAATATCTTTCAATTATATGATACTTATGGTTTCCCCTCTGAGATTGTTGAAGAGATAGCTGCTGAAAACGGTATAAAATTGGATCTTAAAGGTTTTAAAAAACTTATGGAGAAACAAAGACTACAAAGCAGAAAAAATAGTAATTTTCAGATTGAAGATACGTCTTTTATAAATAAAAAAGCAACTTCAGATTTCTTAGGGTATGATAAATTTTCTTTGACATCTGAGGTCATAGAGATATATGCAAATAATCAGAGCGTTAATAGTTTTAAAGCATTAAATACTTCATTCATGTTAGTTACGAAAGAGACTCCATTTTACCCTGAAGGAGGAGGCCAGATCTCTGATACCGGAAGAATCTATAATGATAATATGCAAATAAGAGTAGTAAATACACAAAGAGTTAATAATCTCATATTACATGATGTAGTTCTTGAGTCTGGTGAAATTAAAGTAAACGATAATATTAAAATGGAAATTGACACTGATAGAAGAAAGAGAATAGCGATTAATCACTCATCCACACATTTATTAAACCATGCGCTTCGACATGTCTTGGGTAAGCATGTTGAACAAAAAGGCTCTTTGGTTACAGATCAATCTCTTCGTTTTGATTTTTCTCACAATACAGCACTATCAAATGATGAAATATCCTCTATTGAAAAAATTATATCAAATGAAATTGAATCAAGCATACCATCAAAGCAAAAAGTAACATCTTACAAGAAAGCAATAGATAGTGGTGCGCTAGCTTTTTTTGATGAGAAGTATGACGATGAGGTTAGAGTAATAAATATTGGATCTAAATCAATTGAGCTTTGCGGTGGTACCCACATTACCAACACTTCATCTATTAGACTATTCAAGATTATAAGCGAGTCTAGTGTTTCAACTGGTGTACGACGAGTTGAAGCTGTAACAGGCAAGGAAGCTTATAAGTTATATCAAAATTTATATTCTGATATAAAAGACTTGTCTAAAACACTAAATGCAAACCCAGGTGACTTAAAAACTAAAATAAATTCAATAAAAACCTCGGAAGAGTCAAATAATTCTCTTATAAATTCTTTAAATAAAAAAGTTGCGAATCTTTATTATTATAAATTAAGTTCAAAGGAGGAGATAACTTTCAAAACATTACTCTTTATAGAAAACTGCTCCGATCTATCAGCTGATCAAATTAAACTATTAGGTGATAGCATCAAAAGTAAAAACAATAATTCGATATCAGTTTTAATAAGAGAAGAGAATAACATAATTAATTGTTATGTAAGTGTTTCAAAAGAATGCAAACATAGATATAATGCCAAACAAATTATAAGCGAACTCGTATCTGAGTTTTCAGCTAAAGGTGGAGGCAGTCCAACGTTTGGTACGTCTGTGATAACAGGTCAAAAAGCCTCAATGATAATGAAATATATTGAAGAATTTTTAAAGGCTTAATAAAATGACTGTCATTGTTAAAAAATTTGGTGGAACATCTGTTTCCAGTATTGCCAAGCTTAAAAAAATTGCTGACAATCTCGCTAATGAGATTTCCCCTAAAAAAAATATTCTTATAGTTTTATCTGCGATGGGTAAAAGCACTGATAAATTGGTAGAAATGTCTAATAAAATATCGAAATCTCCCAATCCAAGAGATTATGATATGCTACTGTCATCTGGGGAACAAGTTAGTGTTTCGCTACTGTCTATGATTTTAAACAATCTAGACATACCAGCTGTATCGCTAACTGGTTGGCAAGCAGGCATTCATACAGATGCTTCATCAATGTCAGCTAGAATAAATAAAATTGATATCAAGAAAGTTAAATCTGAGTTTAAAAAAAATAAAATTGTCATAGTTGCTGGTTTTCAAGGCATTGACTCAAAAGGAAATATTACAACTTTGGGGAGAGGGGGATCTGATACTACAGCTGTTGCATTGGCAGCTGCATTAAATGCTAATGAATGTCAGATTTATACCGATGTCGAGGGTGTTTATACCACTGACCCTAGAGTTTGTGATAAAGCGCGAAAACTAGATTCGCTAACATATGAAGAAATGCTGGAGATGTCAGGTTTGGGGTCTAAGGTTTTACAACTGAGATCTGTAGAATTTGCAAGTAAATACAATGTTCCCTTGAGAGTATTACATGCTCATATCAGAGGGTCTGGCACATTAATCAAAAAAGAGGAGAAGAAAATGGAAGGTGCATTAATATCAGGTATCGCATTCACTAAAGACGAAGCTGAGGTAATGATTAAAGGTGTCAAAGATACTCCTGGGGTTGCAGCTAAAATATTAGGACCCATCGGTGAGGCAAATATTGAAGTAGACATGATCGTACAGAATGTTGGTTCGAATGGTTTGGCTGATTTCACATTTACAGTAAGTAGAAATACATTAAAAAAAGCTATCCAGGTAATTGAAAATAATAAGAAAGTTATGATGTTTGATAGTGTAACTTCACAGAAAAATATTGTTAAAGTTTCAATTGTTGGCGTTGGAATGAGGTCCCATGCTGGCATAGCCGGTAGAATGTTTAAATGCCTAGCTAAAAATAAAGTGAATATTAGAATGATCTCAACTTCTGAAATTAAGATTTCTGTAGTAATTGAACAAAAAAGTCTAGAAATAGCCGTACAAGCGTTACATAATGAATTTAAGTTAGACAAAAAATAATAATTTAGAACTAACTTAACTTATGGAGGGGGATGTCATGCTAATACTCACGAGGAGAGTCGGTGAGGCTTTAATGGTTGGTGATGATACTAAGATTGTGGTTCTAGGGGTAAAAGGAAGCCAGATCAGACTTGGTATTAATGCGCCTAAGGATATAGTAGTTCACAGGGAAGAAATTTTTGATAAGATCAACACGAAAGATGATTCTATCAAGGTTAAATCCAGCAAATAATGTTAGGAGAAGTGGCTGAGTGGTTGAAAGCGGCACCCTGCTAAGGTGTTATAGGGTTTAAACTCTATCGAGGGTTCGAATCCCTCCTTCTCCATGATTAGAATTGACTTATATTAAAAATTAAATAAAGGAATTAAACACATGAAATATATAATATTATTTACTTATTCATTATCATTTTTACTATCGTTTTTGATAAACAATTCATATGCAGGAGGAAAGGATAGCCAATTCTCTGACATTATGACAACTTCAAATTACTATGGTTCGTATTCACTTTCAGCAGGCCAGCTTGATTGGAGTAAGAATAGAACTTCAGCTGACAACGAACCTATGCTTTACCAATCCATTTCTATAGATAGCTGGTTAGGGAAAAAACTTACTCAAGATACAGAGGGTGTTCTAAGTGCTAAATTTACGTATTATGGGCGTTCTGGTAATATCGGTGAACCAGAAGACGATGCTATTCGCCAAGCTTTAAATCTAAACCTATTGCATCTTAGACATTATGATAACTCTACAAGCTACATTAATTTAGGATATATTTACTCCGAGGAAAATGAAACTGGTAGTTCAAATGTTGATGCAAATAGTTTCATTGTCAGTACGGGGTTAGCTACGGAGTCTATTGTTTTAGAATTTGGGATTGGTTCATCAAATACAGAGACACGGAGTTATTATGTTGATGAGATAATTTATTACAATTTAACTTATAAATTGCCGATATCGAGCAAAATTAATTTGATTGCTACAAAGCATTATACAGAATATGAGAGAAAAATTGCAGCTATAAGTGAT
>Ga0222719_10001741_pt1 | contig 20653 bp, 34 predicted proteins | sample C33_34DmetaG_FD_165039 | JGI IMG/M metagenome (GOLD analysis project Ga0222719, IMG submission 165039) | Estuarine water microbial communities from San Francisco Bay, California, United States - C33_34D | ecosystem: Environmental > Aquatic > Marine > Unclassified | place: USA: California... | reverse complement strand
AAATCTGCTTCTGCGACTATAACCTTGGTAACAACTCCGTCTGCTACTTTTGCATAATGTGCCATAAATTGCTCCTTCTAAGCTGTATAAGTTCCTGAACTTGTAAATGTATGATAGGTATATCCACCTGATGATGTAACCGTCCCACCTGTGCCTCTTTGTGAACCTGAATAACGAATAATAACGATACCGGAACCGCCATTCCCCGCAGGATAAGAGCTATACACCCCGCCACCGCCGCCTCCGGTGTTAACAGTACCAGATGCAGCGGAGGAAGTAGCAGCATTGCCACCGCCGCCAACACCGCCAGTCCCAAAACCACCGTTACCGGCACCGCCACCGCCGCCAGCGTAATATGTTCCGTTAGACCACTGTGTCCCAGCGCCACCGTTACCGCCAGTACTGCCAGACGCAGTAGCGCCATTCGCACTCGCTCCACCACCACCACCAGTACCGGATGCGCCACTAGTACCACCAGCATTTCCTTGCCCTGCCGTTCCACTGCCTCCTGAGTAACCACCAAAACCGCCGCCACCACCAGAGCCACCAGAGATACCCGCTGCGCTGTAGCTAGCTCGACCTCCACCGACAGCCGTAATGGTAGAAATGTTTCCGCTAATCGACGAGTTTGAGCCGTTGTTTCCTTGATTGTTCGCGCTAATCTGAGCCCCACCAGCGCCAACTGTAATAGTATAAGATGAGCTAGGGCTTAAAGATACAGTTGACGCCAAATACCCACCAGCGCCGCCGCCACCACCGTCACCGCTACCACCACCAGCGACAACTAAGTATTCAACATCATATGGAAAACCTGCAGTAGATACTATTTCCCATTCAGTACCATTATATATTTCTAATTCTGACTCGGTTGTGTTATATCTTAAATCCCCTTGAGCTGGGCTAGCAGGTCTTTGTGCTGTTGTACCAGCTGGAACTTCTATAGAACCTGTGCCATCATTAATTATCATAGTGCCCGTACTTGCAGGTATAGTAAGTGTGTTTGTTCCCGCAACTGCCGGAGCTGATATTGTTATTTCGCCTGAAGTATCACCTTTTAGATTAATTGATGCCATAGTTTACTCCGTTGGTTTAGGATGTGCAGCCTTGACTGCATCAATGTGTTCTTTCCATGTCGATGTGCCATTCACTGCATCCCAGTATTGCATATCTAATTGTTCTTCAATAGATGCGTATGCTTGTTGTCTATCTTCTACATATTGATTAGGGTTAGTTATTGTGTCATTAATGTTATGACCAATGCCATGTAGTTTACTTGGAGCTGATACCCAACTAGAATCTAAATTATCTAATGAGTCAACTACTCTTGTGTCTACAATAATGTTTTCTAAATTAATTTTAACTGCTATCATTTTACCACTCCACGACTATAATAAAGGCATCTCTACCTACTCTACCACCATTATTAGAAAGATTAATTCTGCCAGCATATGATAATAAAAAGAGTTCAGATGTTATTAATCTTGCTACAGCTCCAGTACCTCCATTAGTAGTTGAACCTCCACCACCTCCTACAAATGATTCAGTATAACCAGGAATATCAAGTATAGTAGCTAAATCTAATGCACTCGCATCTGCTGAAGTTGCTGCAGCTCCTCCAGTACCTAGGCTAGCATTATTACCTCCAGTACCTCCACCTCCTCCTGAAACAGCAGCAGTACCATTAGCACCATTACCACCATTACCAGCCCTAGTTGCATCTCCACCCTGACCACCTCTTCTAGACTGTCCAGAATAGTTAAGACCATTTCCACCAGTACCACCAGTAGCATTAAAGTCTCCACCAGAACCAACACCACCAGTAGTACCAGCAGTTGTTGTTACACCTGCACTACCAGTTACAGTCATAACATCAAATGTTGATGTACCTCCAGAAGTTCCTGTGTCTGCTCCACCAGCACCAATAGAAAAACTATATGAAGAACCTAGCGAACTATAATATTTTTCTGAAAATCCTGAACCACCATAACCTCCACTATATGTCCCAGTAAGACCTCCTTGTGAACCATATACTTGCACATACATTTTTGTAGAAGTTGATTTAGGAGTAAAGGTTGTTCCTGATAAAAGTAAATGAACACTAAATGCTCCTGATGCAATACCTGTTAATGCTGAACCATCTATTGCTGGTAATGCTCCAGTTAATCCAGCAGCATTTAATCCACTAGATGTTATTGAACAAACAGTAGTGCCACCTGATTGTATATTAATATTACCGGACGTGTCCGATGACATCACTAGTCCGTTGGTTGTATCCGCATTTATATTAATTGCCATAATTTATTCCTATAATATAACCCAGCGTTGTCCGCTTGGTATAGTTACTGTAGCACCTGAGTTAATTGTAATAGGGCCTACACTCATTGCACTTTTACCTGTAGATAGGGTATAACTTGTTGTTACTATTAATTGATTCTCTTGGAAGACTTCATCAGTGCCACCACCTGTGGCTCCTCCGCCAATACTTCCCCAACTAGTAGTATACCCTTCAAACCTAGAGCTGTCACTATTATACCTCATCATACCAGCTAATGGACTACCTGGTCTTTCAGCTGTTGTACCATTTGGTAATCTTATACTTGCTGTAGATGAGAAAGTTAAAGTTGCTGGTGTTGTTAAAGTTCCACCAGAGATTGTGATTCCTGTAAATGTTCCTGTAGTAAATGTACCCGCCGCTGCCGCTGTACCACCGATTGCTGGGGGTGAGGCTAAATAATTACTAAATCCTACGCCTGAAACTGTGCCTGATGCAGATAAATTTGCTGCTGTTAAATTACCTGATGATGTTAAATTAGTGAATGTTCCTGCAGCTGCTGTGCCTCCACCTATAACTGTACTATCTATAGTACCGCCATTAATATCTGCTGAAGTTATACTTAGAGAAGCTAAATCATCAATAACATTTACAACATTAGTTCCGTCATTAAATACTAGCGTTGTTTTACCAGCTGGAACTGCAATACCTGTACCAGAACTATTTTTAACTGTGACCGTATCAGCAAGTCCATTATTAATAATGTAGAATTTTTCAATCGCTGGGACAATTAAGTTTCTAGCACCGCCTGATGTGCCTGTTAGATTAAGTCTTAGATTACGAAAGGATTGAGTAGCGTTAGAATCAGAGGCTGTTAAAGTAACATCTGCACTTGAAAAGCTAACGTCGGCAGAGCCAGTAATGGCTTCTTCTATCGCCGTGCCTAAATTGGTATTGGTCGTAACGCCCCATGTACCTGATTGGTCACCGGTACCAATTAACTCAATTTTTAAATCTGAATATGTACTTGCCATAATTTATCCTTGATTTTATGCTATTTTAACTCGATTGTCCTTCCATTGGAATACTTGTAGCATGTACTTTAGTGTGACGTTTTTCGTTCCAAGCTTCACCACAGTCAGAGCATGTGCCTGAACTATATTCTTCAGCGTCTACTTTCATACCACAATTTGAACATTCAAGTTCTACTTCGTAAGCACATTCTACTGTGCCATCTTCTTTTTTATTTGCTTCTATTTTTATCATGCTGCTATCTCCGTCCAGTTAGGCGATTGTGTTGTTGTTACATCTGTCCAGTTCGGTGTTTGATTAGTATCTATTTCACCCCATACAAGAGTAAATACATTAGTTTGTCCTTGTGCTTCTACTCCTGTTACATTTACAGTAGTTCCTGAACCTTCTACTACTGTTACATTACCTAAACCACTTCGTAGTCTTGGTGTTAAAGATATAGGAACATTTGCGTCCGCTGTAACAGTTGCACTTCCTAATCCTGTTGTACCTGCGTTGCCGGTTACATTTACACTTACGCCGGTTCCTTCTGTTACTGTTACAGAACCTAAAGCACTTGTACCTGCATCTCCAGTTACTGGAACACTAACCCCTGTGCCTTCTATTACTGTAGCAGAACCTAATCCTGTAGTTCCAGCTAACCCTGTAACACTTACATTTGCATCTGCTGTTACTGTTACATCGCCTACATCTGTTGTTGCTTCTTCGCCTGTTACCGGTACTTCTACATCAAATTTAATTTGTACACTATTTAAAGCTGTTGTACCTTGTACACCTGTAACGCTTACATTTGCTTCACCTGTTGCGTCAGCTGTACCTAACCCAGTTGTTCCTTGTACACCTGTAACACTTGCGTTTGCACCTGCGGTGATTGTTACATCACCTACTGTTGTAGTGCCTGCTTCACCTGTAACAGCTACACTTACTCCAGTTCCTTCTACTACTGTGACACTATTAAGTGTGGTTGTTCCTACTTCTCCAGTAACACTTACATTTGCATCAGCACTTGTAGTGGCTGAACCTAGTGCTGTAGTTCCTACTACTCCTGTAACACTTACATTTGCATCTGCGGTGATTGTTACGTCACCTATATTACCTGTTGCATTTACTCCTGTTGGGAATACATTTGCTCCTGCAACAACAGTTTCGTTTCCTAGTCCAGTAGTTCCTTGTACACCCGTAACAGCTACGGAAACACTTATGTTCCCTAACGCCGAAAAGGCGGAGGTGGCTAAAGGGCTATCGGAAAACATTTACAGTACTACCCAGCGTTGTCCTGACGGTACTGTTACTGTAACCCCACTACCAATAGTAATTGGTCCTACACTCATTCCATTATATCCTGTAGGAAAAGTATAATTAGCACCAACGGTTTCATTGTTTGTAACTATACCATTTGATGCTTCTAAATTAGCTCCTGATAAATCACCAGAAACTGTAACGTCTCCATTTGCATCTCCGTATACTGCTTTACCCGCTGGATACACAACAAATACATCTTTGGTCCCCGCAGAAAAATTAACTGCGCTCCCTGCGTTAGAAGACGCAAGAATAGTATCACGAGATAAAGTTGTACCTGATGCAGTATATGTACCAAGACCTACTTCCCATTCATCAGCGGCACTTAACTGAATAGTGTAATACGTTGTATTACCGTCGCCAATAGCAGAGAAAGCTTGATAATCAGTCACTGCTCCAGCTAGTGTTAAAGTACCTGTACCTGTCGTGGTAGTAGTTTCTTTTACCCTGTCTTTAACAACAAGAGCCATATTAGCCTCCTATTAGGCTATTCTAATAATAGCGTTAGAAGCGTCAGCTGTAGGGAATACTACAGTAAAGTCACCTGCTGTTGATGTTTTGTCTGCACCAAAGTCTAATACTGCTACAGATTTGTTTGATTGTGTTGAATTATAAATCAACGCACCACGTGCTGTAATAGTAGAAGATGTCCATGTCTCATCATTAAAGTCTAAGTACGCTGTTGTACCTGATGAAGTTGGGGCAACGGTTGTAAGTGCTTGTCCACCAGCAACATATCCTGTACCTGAAACTTCGTTAGTAGCTGTGTATGCTGTTGTTGTATCATCTAAAGTCGCTGATGATGTGTATAAAGCCATGTACATAGTGTCAGCAGTTGTTCCTGCACGAGCTACTGTAGTACCAAAAGCGTGAATACCATTCAATAAGTCCACTTTAAATGACGTACACATTGCTTGAGTAATTGCCATTTTTATATCTCCAAAATTTTAATTAAATCTGAATGTCCTGCATCACGCAGTTTATTCGCTATTGTTGTATGATTAGACTTAATAGCCTTTTTCATATATTGCACTAGAACATGTCTAATGTTGTTTTTGTAAGCTTCTGCTTGCTCACGTATTAACGGGTTAGCATCTTGAGCAACATATATAATCTTTGCCAATGCCATTTCCGCTACTTGTTCAGGCGTATGCCCGTGTCCTGGTTCAGAGGTAATTACATCAAACTGTAAATCCCCAAAGTTCATTTCTTTCATTATTTAACCGGTATCCTTTCTTGCCCACTTCTGTAAGCATCCCGTCTATTTTTACCTTCACCTAAATTTTGTAATAATCCCATAGCCTCATTATATTTATTCATATATTGAGTTACTGTATCTGCCTCATCTTTCATAAAGACAGCTGCTTCCAACAAACTTCCATAGAATAAAGCACTATCAAAATTATCACCCAACCAAGTGTTACCAGCTGTAACAATAGACTCAGGATAATAATAGTAATGAAGCTCAGTATTGTAATTAGCATCTGGAGTAGGTCCAAGCAACATTGTTGTATCGCTGAATATTGCATAATATTGTGGTTGTCCATAAAACCCTGAATCTGTATCAGGGAAAGATTCTCTAATAAAATTTACATCTTTATTTAATAAGTATGTATATTCATTATCAGCGTTAATCACAGCAATACTAAATGTAGATAACCAATCATTAGGTAAACTAAAATATTTATTACCGCTTGTCATGTTACCTGTCACATTTTTACGTAAGTCAGGCAGTTGAACTGAATTATATATTCTTTGTTCAGCTTGTTGTATAAATGTATTTACATCAGTAGTGCTATACTGGTTTTCTGTATACGATTGTACAGCTGCTACAAGTTCTGTATAGTTCATTACCTATCCTTATGCCATTGGGCCGCGTGCTTTTGTACCTTTAGTCGCTGCACCATTACCACGTGTTACTACACCTTCAGTCTTAACATCCTTTTCAGGATAGCCAGCTGTGTTAGGTGTTGCAACCATCTCTGGTTGCTTGTAAGTGTGGTTACAGCCTTTTCTATCTTTATTCATATTATACTCCTAAGTTGTTGTTACAGTAACCGTGCCAACTCCGCCGGTTGCTTCCAAATTATCTTCAATACCAGGTATAGCTAGCCCGTTATTTAAACCAACAGGATTCCATCCGTATTGATAATCTCTTTGCACTGCCAAGTTTGTATCTGGTCTTGGGTCTCTTACTGCCTGTGGGTCATCAACAGGATACATACCCTGCATATTCTGTGGATGGTCTGGTTCCCAACATTCTTTGCAGACTTTAATATTTGTTTCTGTAGTCTTTATAAATAAGTCTTTTAGTTCTTTTAGCTTATATTGAAAACCACATCTATCACATTCTGCTATGGCATGTTTACCAGACGTATACTTTCGTCCCATAGCGTTTCCTTATAAATACTGCCGACGGGGTGCAAGTCTTAAATCGGCTTTTTCTCTATCTTCTGTTGAAGCTAACATCCATTGTTCTTCATATTCATTTTTTAACATCTGAGTTCTCATATCAGCACCAGGTAACTTCATACTTAAATAAAAAGCTAAACCTGCTACTAAACATGGTAAGAATCTAAATGGTATATCTTGAGTATTAACGCCGTTCCCTGCGTCCTCAATTCGCTTCAATCTCCAATAAACAAATGTGTAATTATTTGTATCGGGTGCAGGCCATACATTAATTTGTGGTTGACTTGCTTGTCTATTTATCCACACTTGTATTGGTCGACCTGTTGCATTTTTATTTGGTATAGTACCGTATGTAGGAGCAGATATTCTGGTTATATTTATATCTTGTTGATTCTGCCCTGTGCCTGTTCTAATTACTTGTTCAATCAAATCTATTGTGTCGGCTGGAAGATTATAGTTAATAGTTCCGCTTGTTAAAGATACATTACCTTCTTCAATCGTCCAAAGGTTAATTCCTCTATTTGCCCATTCTGCAGTCAATAAATTTAAACTGCGTCTTGCAGTTCTTAAATCATAACCTGTACGTAGTTCAGCACCGCATCGCTCAAACGCCTCTTCGACTATTTGATTTAAGTCCATATTAAATGTTGCTGTTCCTGATGTAGCCATTATGCTTTCTTCCTTCTACGTTTTAAGGGTGCTACTCTTCTTGGTTTACCTGCTGGCTGACCAAGGCTTTTCTTCTGTGCTATACGAGACTTTTTCTCAGTAGCTGTCATCTCTGACGAAGTTTTTGGGGTCTTACTTGATACTCGTTTGCTAGGTCTACAATACGGAGTACCTCGTTTTTCCCCTTCCTGTCTACCACACGCTTTGCCGGTTCTAACATCTTTCCAATCTTCTTTAAACCAGCGTTTAAGTGCAGCACCTTTAGCTGTCTTTCTGACTGCCATTATTTACCTTTATTCTTACGACATTTAGCAATAGCACCTGATGCATATGCGCTAGGGAAAACTTTGTACTGAGCTTTTACTTTTCTGTAACAAGCATCTTTAACCGAGCCGCCTTTTTTCATAGCAACTGGTTTCATCGCTTTGCCCATACCGCGACACTTCATCATACCATGCGACCTTTTGTTTTGCCTCTCATAGCACAACCATCACGTTTAACCATACCGCCTTTTTTCATGCCTTTGTGAGCAGAGTCTTTCATCATTTTACCGTCAGGCATTTTGTGATAACCCTTTTTAACTTTACCACCCATTTTCATTTTTTTATCTTCACCTACGCCTCTACCCTTTAATATATCAGCTTGAGTAACTTTACCATCTTTGTTTAAATCTGGAAATCCGCCAGCTTTCATTTTAATTTTACCGCCCATTGCTTTTTTTCTCATGCCACCACATCCAGCCATAATATTCTCCTTAAATCATTCGACCTTTTGTTTTACCTTTAACAGCACAGCCATCTGCACGTTTAGAGCAAGATGAAACTTTGCCACCTTTTTTATAATTATTCTTGGTCATGCCCATACCAACTTTACCACCTGCTTTTTTCTTAGTTGCTTTCTTTTTATATTTTTTAGCATCTTTACCTTCTTTATATCCTTTTGAGATAGCTTCTTTTTCAGAGCCTTTACCTGCACCTAAAGCTTTATCTGTGACTTGTCTAATTGAACCTTTTACACCGCCAATAAGAGCATTATCAACGCCCCTAGCATATGCTTTTTGTCTATCAGTCATTTCATTGTATTCATCTATTGTAATACCGCTCATTAACTGGTCTTTTGGTAATTCACCGCCTTCTCTATACTTTTTCACTTTAGTCTCCTTAGTAAATTCTTTTCCTACTTTCGTAGGTACCCCAACTTTCTTAGCAAACTTAGGGTTATTAGCCACAGCTTGCATAAAGCGTTCTTGCTTTTTACTTTTTGGTGGCATTTTCTTTTCTTCTTTTTACCCATGTTTGAACTGTTTTAGTTTCGTAAATACGAATACCTGTCCAAACGATTGTAAATAACGCTGCTACTGAAGGTAACCACGCCAGGACAGAGCCTACGGCAGTAAATATAGAAGCTGCATCTATTGCGTGCTTTGTTGGTTCATCCATATGATTCATTACCTTTGTTAACATTTCCATCTCCGCCTTGCTTGACGTAATCTTGAGTTAGGGTCTTTAGCTGCTTTTGGAAAGTCTTTCATTTGTCCTGCAGACCTTGCACAAAATGACTTACGTCGTTTGGCATCTTTAGAACCAGGTTTAACTTTACCTGTTACAGCAGTTTTTAATTTAGAACCGGGATTGGCTTTACGATAGGCTTTAACACCTTTTTCAGTCATGCCCGCTCCTGCTTTAGTCTTTCTAAAATTACCTGACTTAACAGAAGTTTTAATCCCCATTCCTTTTTTCTTAGTTGTTGCCATCAGACACAGTCTCCGATTGCTTCGAGCCATCTCCAAGTTTGTTGAGTTGTTTTATTCTCGCTCGGTATTTTCTCTGCGAGTTTAGTATCCTCATTTTTTGGTTCAGGCTCTTTATCCATTTTAACATTTTAGCTATGAAAAACCGTTACTGCTGTAACATTAGTTAGTGTGCAGTAAATTTGGTTAGAAAATAAAATGCCTTGGTCAGGGATAATAACATCTGATTGACCTACCCCTGCTGGAGTTTTCAATTCTAATAATGTATCGCCTGACGCTCCGTCTTTAAACACAATAGAACCTGCTGAAGCTGAAGAAATATAACTCATACCTCTTAAACGAGCTCTATGATTAACAACGGTATCAGGAGAATCTGCTGCAACAAAGACTGATGCTTTTATATCAGATTGCATATTCTTCTCCTATTAGCCAGCTGAAACTGTTAATACACCTGAGTTATTCCATAGTTGTCCTGCAACTGATGGGTCTGATGTTGGAAGGCTAGAAATAACTACTGTTGTACCATCAATAGTAACTGTACCTGTAGTTGTAAGAGTTGTTGCTGAAACTGCTGCAGGGGTATTTCCACCTACTGCGCCATCAAAGCCGTTTGTAGATACGACTGGACCTGAAAAGGTTGTTGTTGCCATTTGAATTTCTCCATACAAAGTTAAGCTTATCCGTCGTGTATGCGTCTGCTGGGGCAGTCTGATAAGCTGGATGTTCCCAGATATTTAAATCATACGCTATTTATAGTTATTATACAACAAAAAAAGGGGCTGTATAGCCCCTCGTTCGCGAACCTGATTTAAAGATTACTTGTTACATACGTACATTGTAACTTCGAAACCAAATCTCATTTCTGTTGCTGATGGTGTTGTCCACATAATATGTCTCCTTAAATTAGATTTCAGCCTAAGCTGATAAGTGAATTATGCTCTTACTTCAAACATTTACCATCAAGAAAAACATGAGTTATACATAAAAAAAGACCCAGCCGAAACTGGGTCTTAGGAGGAGAGACTCCGCTTAATTAATTAAGCAGCGCCTTGTGAGCCCCACATACCGAGGGGGTCTGACCAACCAAATGAGTAACGCTCACGAGCTTTGTAACGTACGTTACCTGTGTCAAAGTCACCATCCATAGATGTTGTCAATGCTGTACGCTCGAAGTGTTTCATACCGTTAGGTACGTCGGTTGTTAAGAAGTATGCATCAGTATCTGTTAAGAAGTGATTTACTGCATAACCTTCTGGAATCGCACCATTAGAACGAACTGCGTTGATGTCGTTATCAGCTGTACCAACTCTTTGGTCAGTTTCTAATAAACGAGTAGCAACGAATTGTAATGCTGGTGGGATAATTAGTTTACGTGGTTTAGCAGCAATCAATAAACCTCTTTCATCTGTCCAACCAGCTAACTGAATAACTGCGTTTTCTAATGAAGTTTCGTTTAAGTCAGCAGCAACTGCTTGAGTATTGCTGTTTGTACCGCCGTTAACTAATGGGTGGTCTGTAGCAAATAAAGCTTTAGCATCACCACCTGGGTAGTTAGTACCATCAAAGCCGTTGTTTAAAACGTTAGCAGCTTTAACTTGTTTTGTGTAAGACATAGCACGAGCTAATGCTTTAGTATATCTAGCAGATAAAGTGTCGTAGAGGTTATCTTCAACTGCTTCTTCTGTTAGAGAGAAACCTAAAGCAATGGTTTCGTGATTGTATCTTGCTGTCCAAGCTTCTTGTGCGTTGTCATAAGAGATGGCTGCGCCTTCCCCTTTAACTGGTGCACTACCAAAGCCTGATAATTTTGTTTCCTCTTCGAAACTTCTTTCTGATGATTCTGTTTCGTAGATTTCTTTGTGCTCTTCACCATAACGCTGGTATTCCATACCGAATAAAGCATTAAGGCCTGGGAGCAACTCTTTTAATAACTGAGCTCTTGAAATTGCCATGATTTATTCTCCTTATAAGCCAGCATCACTTGTGAAGCGATGGAAACTTGGGTTAAATTTAACTAACACTGCTGCAGTTGACTCGTCTGGTGCTAAAGCGACAATTTTAAATGCCTTAGCAGTAGTAGCAACTGTTGCGTCCAACTGAGAGTTAGAAACGCCAGTAGCGGTAGAACCGGTAGAAGTAGTTTGTGCTGTAGCAAAAGTGGTGTTTGTACCAACCATTGTTTGCGTAGCTGTATCATCTAATTCTGCCATAAATAGTGCATTTGGGTCATCTACAACATAAGCCACAATGTCACCGCCATTAGCAGTACCAGATGGATAATATTGTGAGTAGATAACTTGACCTTGTGCATTAACGTATTCACATCCAACAAAAACACCTATTGCACCAACGCCATTACCACCTAAGTTATTGGTAGTAGCGTCTGCTCCAGTTGCTGTTGCTAGAGCTATATAACCGTCCGCGCCGATGTTAACAACCTGTCCATAGAACAAGTTAGTTGCTTCACCAGCAGGGTCAATTTTATATAGCCGTGTCGCGCCTGCATAAGGCATACCATCAACACGCTGTACAGGTTTTAATCCGTAAGCTGCCATAATAATTTCTCCTTAAAGAATTGTTTAACCTTTACCAAAAGATTTAGTAGATTTTTTATCAGAGAATAAAGGCATACGCGGGTCATTTTCTTTCAAGAAGCTATTATCAACTGCTTGAGCTTGACCTTCTGTTTTTTGTTTATAGTATGCATTTCTCTGGTCTACCATTTCTTGTGGCATTTTACAAAGTATCAAACCACCTACTTCAACAGCGTCTTTAAACTGACTGTTAGGGTTTGACGTTAATTTAATTTCTGGGTGTTCTGAATGTTTCACAGGTTCCCAGCCTTCACGCATTTTTGAAGAAGCATTTCTGGCATCAGGTTCATTAGCAAGAGTTACTCGAATCCAACGATATGCCCAGCCTGGTTGTTTCTTAAATTCTGGGAGCAAAGATGGGGGAGCCCAAGTCCTTGTTCTCATATCTGTTTCTTCACGTATTTCTACTTCTCTGTCTATTCTCTTATCCATTTGCGTTCTCCGTTTTTAATAATTCTCTTGCATATTGCTCAGGTGTTAACTTAAACTTTTTAGCTAAAGCTAACTGTGTTTTAGTCAGTTTGACCTTTTTGGGTCCAGTTGACCGAGTTGCTGGAGCAACAACAGTTGAATGTTTAGTATTGCGTTGGGCAGGTTGTCCTTCCAACGATTCAGTTTCCCCAAATTGTTCTGGGAATAGTTTATGCATCGTATCATCTATACGACGGTAATATAAATCTGATGATGGCTGTATACCTTGACCAATTAAGTCGTCATGTAGACCTAATGCAGTAGCAGTCATCACTTTATTTCTACCAAACCAGGTGTTTTTTTCTTGCCATTCTATGGCTTTATCATCTGGTTTAGGCACATTATTCTGTGCAGATTGCTGTTGTTGTAGTTGTACACTATTTTCGTCCTCTTGTAAAGCTGTATATTGAGGTTTCATGCCCATAGCGTTCTGTAATTTGAACTGAGCTTCATTTAGTCTACTTTGAGCATCAACAATCTTATCTGGGTCTCCTGAATCATATGCTTCGCGATATTCACGTTTAGCATAATTAACATCAGACTCATACTTTTCTTTTAATGTTTTAAGATAATCTTCTTCACCAGAACTTAAAGTTTTCTTTAGTTTTTGGTTTTCATTAATAATAGTTTGAGCATATTTAATAGCTTCATCACGTTGGCGTGCTTCTGCTTCTTTAGCTCTTCTTTCATCATGCCAGGCTTTTTTCAACTGAGCCATTCTTTCTTTGACTCTTGCTGAATAGTCTTCAAGATTATCTTCTTCTAATTCTTGTTTAACTTTATCCGGTAGTGGTTCGCGGTTCCTGTCTTCTGGAGGGGTGTCATCTTCCTCTTCAATTTCAAATTCAGGTTCAGCTTTAGCTTTTTTAGATTCCTCTTTTTTAGATTCCTCTTTTTTAGCCTCTACTGCCTCTTCATAATCCTCTTTGTCCTCTTTGGATACTAATTCAACTTCCGTCGTTTCTTCATCCTTGAGTTCTTCAGGAACTTCATTTATGATTTTTGCCATGCTTCTTCTCCTTATGCGCGTTCGTATCCACGTGGGTCATCGACCACTGCTTCTACGGTATCGTCGTTGATAATGCGAAACTCTTTACCATGTATTTTGATTCGAGTTCCAGAATATGCCCTAGTAATAACAAAGTCGCCTTCTTTACACCAAGGTCCTGTAGGAAATCTGTCTTTGTCTGCGTAAGCCATATCTCCTAATTTGATAACAAACAAAACTACAGTCGAGTGTTCTTCAATATGTCTTGTCTTGTCTGCTTTAATAATTCCACTCTCATACTTTTCGTCAACATGTGGTACAGCACATAATATGCGATATCCTTTGACTTCTGGTAATTGAGTTGGTTTTTGTTCTTGTTTAGGTTCTTCGGCTGCTACTGCTTTGCCTTTGAAATCAACAATAGTTTTATTTGGCGTAATGATTTCACTCATCGTCCATCTCCATATTTTTTGCAAGGTCTGCTATGTGTCTTTGTGCAACCATGAGACCTCGAATAATGCCTGCACTGTGTTGGTATTGAGCAAAATCTTGTGCATGCCCATCACCTAAAGTTTCTAAAATTATATTGCGTTCTTCTTCTAACTTTTCAGCTAGAACCTTTAACGTACCGTCCATGTATTACCTTTCTTATTGTTGTGAATTCTTTGGTGCTTGAGATTGAGCTTTAATAGCATCAATACCAAGTTTTGTTCCTTGTACTAATTCTTGTGAATCTACTCTACGATTATCCATCGCAGCATTAGCGCCTATCTTAGCTCCAGCGATTCTTTCATCTGATTCAAGTTTCATTTTTTCTAATTCTAGTTTAGCTCTATCTAACTCAATATCAGCTTGCATTTTTTGTGCTTTAGTTTGAGCTTCCATTTCTTTAATTTGTAGCTCTTTCTGTTGCATTTGCATAACTGGGTCTTGTTGCTTAGCCATAATCTCTTGTGCTTGTGCTTCTTTAATATCTTTATCAAGCAACTGTTGAGCAGCTTTAGCAACAACTCTAGATAAATCTAATTCAACTTGTTCATCAATCTTCTCGTTAGGTGCAGGTAAAGCAACACCAACTTGTTCTTCGATTTGTTTGCGATATTCAAATGCTAAATGCTCTGCAATATGTGCTTCCATAGCAGCACGTACAGTGTTTGCATTAGGACTTTGACCGACTAAAGCTAATATTTTAGGGTCTTGCATAAACGCCATGTGAGTCGCAATGTGTGCTTGATGGTCTTGATATATAAACGCTTGTACAGGTTTGTTGTTAATCACATTCATATTTTCTGACACAGGGTCTTGTGGTTTTGGTTTATCAGACTGTGGTATTAACTTATCAATATTTTTAACGCCTAATACCTCAAGCATCTGTTTGTTAAGTTCTACCATGTCATATATATTTGGGTTAGCTTGTGCTAATTGCATCACTGCTTGATATTGCACAACCTTTTGTGACATAGTTGCAGCATTAGGGTCTGATACAGGTATAACTTCTACAATATCATAGTCTTGCTGTTTAATTTGTGCTTTGCCATCGTCTGGTGTGTATGAATACTCATCATCAGTAAAATCTCTAATAATACCTTTTAAAAGTTTAAACTCTTGTTTCATTGCATAGTGAATACGAGCTTGAACTGCTGACATCACTTTGAGTGTTCTTTCTAAGATTGCTAGTGTAGTACCCACAGGAGCGTTAGCTGACATGTCAGATACTTTTAGGTCTGCTGCTGATGCAAAACGACGCCCTTCATCAACAATTTGATTCATTAATTGATTGAGAACTTGGCTAGGCTCTTTATAGGGTAGAGCCATGATGTTGTCTCGTATTGTGCCAGACGGTACATCTACATCACGGAACTCAGCTGGAGCGATTGGTGTATCATCTCCTTTAATTCTAAGTCCTCTTGATTTAAACCCGCCGGGTAAGTTTGATAAAGTACCTGCGTCAACTAATTGACGTAATATCATTGTGCCTGATTTTGCAAAAGCACCAATTAAATGAATTAGACCAAAACAGTAGAATCCAAAACCTGGTACATATCCATAATGTACAAAGTGCTGACGTTTTTGTTTAGTATCATCGTCAGGGTTCCAGTTACGTCTAATTGCTAATATTGTTTGTGTTGAACGTTCAATCGTTACAACATAAGGAAGTGCAATACCTGTTGGCTTACCTTTTTTATCCTTATCTTCATAACCTTCTAAATCAAGGTCAACATGCATTTCTAAAACTTTAAATCTGTTGTCAGTAGTTGCATTAAATCCCATCTTCTCTGCAATTTTCTTTTCTACTTCTTCTAAATCATGTGTTGGCTCACCTAAATCTACATCACGATAGAATCCTGCTACTTGTAATTTTCTTAATTCGTTTTGTGTTTTACGCATCACGTGAGTTACACGTTCTGCTGTTTCTAAAGATGACGCACCATAAGGTACAACTAAATCTTCAGCAGGAATATACATAGAGACCTGACGTTCTAAACTCGGGTCGTAATATACTTTTTTAAATGCGTTACCAGCTAAACCTAAACCCCATAACATGCGTTCATGTTCAGGTCTATACTCAACCATCTTTTGAGTCAATTGATAATTCATATCATCTTGAACTCTTTTAGCAGCCTCTTCTTTTGCTTCTGTTATTTCACCAATAATTTGAGTTTTTACAGGTCCTGCAGCAGGGAATGTTTCTGTCATAGTTTCTGCTTGGAACTTAACTAGAGTTTCGGTCATCAATGGATGGAATACATTACATGCTCCCTCCCACGGTTCACTTCTATCTTCTAGTTTAAGTCCTAATAACTCCAGACCATCAACATAAGTATCAAGCCAGTCTTTACGTGCAGAAATATCACCTTCGTAGTCACTTAATAAATCGTCAGCTAACTTTTCTAAATCATCTTCTTCTATTTCTTCTGCTAAGTTTGCATTAAACTCATCATCTTCCATAGCATCTTTGTCAAACTCAAGCTCTAGTCCGCCCATCTTAATGCTTAGTTCTTCTGGGTCTTCTATTTCAATTTCTATTTCAGGCTCCATGTCCATATTAGCCAAGTCTTTTTCTGTAAGACCTTGTGGTGCTTGGGATAACCCTTTATCTATGTCGTTAGCTGCCATTATATTTTCCTAATAATTTTTTAATTTGTATTTCTACCAAATTTACGATGATTAAAAGAATTAAATTTGTAATTTTTACAAACCTATACAACATATAGCCGCTTTTGAGCAGGACTTCTAAAATATTGTATATCGTCTTCTTCATCACTAGGTAACCTGATAAACCCGCCTTGTCTGAATCTCATTAAAGCTAATGTTGTCGCGTCAACTAAGTCATCATTAGCGCCTGACGGGAAATCGTTACATTCTTCAATGACTTCATTCGCCCATCTTCTGTCTGGAGCCCATACTATACCAGAACTAAATAAATCGGAGACTGCATTAACTCTGCTTATTTTATCCTGTCCTTTGCCTGGTGTAAACTCTCCAACGGGAATACCCATCCGTCTGAACTCTTGATAGAGTGCAGCCCCGTTAGATTTCTTTTCCACAATAAAGGCATCGGGTTCCCAATCTTTATATTCTTCTATGCAAAGTTGCTTTAACTCGGGGAATTCCAGTCGTTTCTTAATTGCGTTCAATAGTATTATATTATAATTATTGGTTTCTTCGTTAAGAAAAACGCCCCATATGGTTAAAGCGTTGTAATCCGCCCTATTATTAGCCTCTTGAGCTGCATCTAATGTCATAATAGTGAACTCACACATTGGTGGGTCTTCTTTTTCCCATATATTCCACCATTCTCTTTTAATTAGTGCGCCTTCTTCGGATACTGGGTTTTGCATATACTGTGCATTCCAATACCTAATGTCTAACGCTGCACGTCTAGACTTTAATTCTTCTATACTCCAAAAGTCTGGCCAGAGAGGAACTTCTTCACCTTCTTTATTCTCTAATATGGCTGGAAACTCAACAACTTCCCAATCATCCACTTCATCGTTCTTTATCATCTGGTTCACAATTTGCCCTGTTAGGTCGAGCTTAGACCACCGCGTCATAACGACAATGATTGCTCCTCCAGGCATGAGACGTTGCAAGGGACCCGATTGAAACCATTCCCATGCGGGTAAGAAGACGTCTGGTTTTCCGAGCTTTGCATCTTGTTCTGAGTGTGGGTCGTCAATGATAAAGAGGTCAGCCCCACGTCCAGCAAGAGCGCCGCCAACACCAATGGCAAAATACTCACCATTAAAGTTAGTCCCCCAACGAGAAGCCGACTTCGAGTCTGCTTGGAGCTCAATATTTGGAAACACATCTTTATACGCGTCACTACCCACGAGGTTACGGACTCTACGACCGAAATTAACTGCAAGGTCTGCTGTATGAGATGCCATAATAACCTTTTTCGCCGGATGTTTGCCCAAGAACCAAGCTGGCGCCAGGTATGATATGAGTTCACTTTTTCCATGTCGCGGAGCAATATTAACAATAATTCGTTTCTTTTTGCCGTTAGCAATATCTTCAAAGAGTTGAGCCAGTTTCCTATGATGTTCTCCTATAATATAGTTGGGATATACATGTTTTATAAAGTCTAAGAACCTTTTTGACCCCATATCTTTAGTTAATTGCTGTTTATACTCCATTAATAACTTAAGATTCCTCTGTCTTTCTACTTCAGACATGTGAGGAAGGGATTTTTCTAATAAATCTAGGTCTTTTTGGCTAATCATCGTCGTCTTCTATGACTTCGCCTTCAATAATCTTGCCTTTTAGCTCTTCAATCGTCTTTTTCAGCTCTTCTTCTAGTTCTTTACCTGATTTTGTAATGTGAGTAATCTCAGTTTTCTTCTTAAATGCGTCTACACCATCTATTTCACCTAGTTTTACTAGAGCCATTAGCCTATCTTTACTATTTTTAGCTGTTTCTGCTTCTTGTAAGAGTCTATTTACTATGTGTAACTTAAAGTCTGCGAGTTCTTTAACCACCATACAGTTAGTTTGAGCGACAAGTCCAGCTAAATAAGCCATTGTTTCATTAGGATATTTATCAAACTCTGGTCTTATAGCTGGATTGTCCATCATTTCCTTCGCAATTTTTTCTGCATCCATCGCCTGTTCAGGTGATGTCTCTATTGATTCACCCATAATATCTGATATGAGTTTTATAGTATTAGTTCTAGCTTGTAACTCTTGGTGTGGAGTGAGTTCGGGCAGTGCTTCTCTAGCATTTTTAGGAAGCGGTATAGTATCTTCTATAATAGGAACAAATGTTGTGTCTAATAATTCTTGCATGTGTCGCTGTTTACACCTTGAATTGCAGCTAATAAATCGAATTGTAACATATAATTATAAAAAGAGTATAATATCAAAATGTTTGAATGGGTATTAGTTTTGTATTTAGATGACAGCCGACAGTATATCGGTAACTTTGAGTCATGCGCGCACGCAACACAATACTTTCAAGAATGTGTAAAAGGAGAGTTAAAGAATTGGTCAACCGCATGTTTACATCAAGATTATGTTCAACTTCCCGAAGGTTTTATTCCAAAGTATCCCAAATGCAAATAGAATGGAAAGACATAGATTTTGGTCCTATTAATCTTTGGACGCTTGGAAGGGTACCCTCTTGAGTTTACTTACAGAAGAAAATCTAAAACTCTTATATAAAACATTCTGCCGCATGGAACCCTTTAATAAACTTAATATGCCTCATGCTCATCAAATCAAACTTAAAGTGACACGACGCAAAGATATTATGGGAGAGTTTGCCCCTGAAGAAAATACTATCTATATTAGTAGTACTAAGAACGGTCACTTTGATACCATCTGTAAAACACTACTTCATGAAATGGCACACCTATACTGTTACAAAGTAAAAGAACAGGAATACCACGACCATGAGAACAAACGTTTCAAAGCCATCATCAGACATATAGCCTCCTTATATGGGTTTGACCCTAAAGAATTATAAAGAAGTATACCTGCATCCAAGCCATAAAGGCAAATAATATATAGTGAAATAAGTCATCTAAGTTCATACCCGAATTCTATCGGGTTTTGTTTTTTCATGTGGTAGTAAGACTCATTCGTATTTAACGCTAAGCGTTAAACGTTAAACGGTAAACCTACTTTGCTACTACAACTATTTCTTTATGAACTTTGCGGACAGGGCTTTTATGTAGTTTACGTCCCTTAGTATGTTTCTCACATACCCATTGTTCTTTGAACTCAATGCAGTTCTTTAAGTTTTTATCTTTAGGTTGGTCTGCGAATGACATCGCACTGGCCAGTGCGATGCTAAGTATTAATATGGCTTTCATAAGTGTACTCCTTTTATTTTTTATTTTAGTCCACTAGTGCCAACTTTGTCTTGGGATATTGTCCTGGCAATAAAAGAAAAGCCCGGCAGAGAGTTACCGGGCTTTAAGTAGAGAGTTACTACGAAAGGAAATAATAATACTACTACTTCAACTACATTATATCATGTTGATTTGTGTTGTCAAGTCTTATCTAGTCCTAAGCTGTCTAACCGCATATCAACTGATAATATTATTCTAGTCTTATCTCCTTCATGTTTAACACTATGAAAGAATGGCTCACCATCTTTAAATGCTAATATCTCTCCTTCCTTCCAAGTTCTAGTCTCATCATCTACGGTTATCTTACACATCAAGTCTTCTTGTATGCCCAGGTGGATTCGCATGTAGTCATTAAGTCGTCCTTTATGTGGATGTATGACACTTCCAGGTTCTAGCTTTGATATAAAGGCGTTTCTTAATATTCCCTTGTCCTCATATTCTTTTATACAATAATCTATTGTGGGACACTGTTCTTTAGCATAGGCCACTACGGTTCTAGCATAGGCTGACTCAGGCGTATCTTGTTCTGTATCTATATACTCGCCTTCATACTTAGATAGAGGCGCCGCTTTCCAGATGTTGTCATATAAGTTTTTACCTTGTCCATCGTAGTATATTTTGTACTGAGGGTAGTCATGCAAGGCGTGGGGTTGTTTTAAAAATGCTAATACCTCTTTCTTTATAGCTGGGTACAAAGTTTTAAATCGTATACAAAGTGGGTGGTCAGCTAAGTGTTCATCCCAAAATCTAGGTTCTCTCATAATAATATTTTTCGTTATAACCAACCTTATTTTAATTGACGGGGGGTAT
>Ga0222719_10001739_pt1 | contig 20672 bp, 26 predicted proteins | sample C33_34DmetaG_FD_165039 | JGI IMG/M metagenome (GOLD analysis project Ga0222719, IMG submission 165039) | Estuarine water microbial communities from San Francisco Bay, California, United States - C33_34D | ecosystem: Environmental > Aquatic > Marine > Unclassified | place: USA: California... | reverse complement strand
AACAGTTCAATCTGATTTATATTCAGATACTGATACTACAAATAAAGCGAGAGAAGAAAGAATAGTGATTACTCCAAACCCGACTAGCGCAGACGCTGATGATGATTTTGGGTTTACAACAACAATACAAAACTTTTCAGATGGTAAAAAGTATAACACAACCACTGATTCAGACGAATAAAAAAGTTATTTAGCACCATACTAAATATATACATGATTGATGACATTTTGATATATGATGATATTATTGATATAGATTACCAAAATAAAATTAAAGATATTCTTTTTTCTCTTAAATTTCCTTGGTTCTTTTGTAATGATATTTCATACACAGGTAATAGCGTTCAACGAAGACCTGGCTTTCAACATTTGTATGTTGAAAATAAAAAAATCAATAGTCAATTTCATAAAGATATAGCTCCTATAATTTTAAAATCACTTAAAAAAGCAAACATTAAAAATAATGTGTTTTTACAAGGTCGTTCATTTCTTCAATTACCTTTAAATATTTCAGATAGACATTTAGTAGATACACCTCATGTTGATGCAGTTATTCCACATTTAGCTGTTTTATATTATGTAAATGATAGTGAAGGTGATACTATTATCTATGAAAATGAATTTGAAGGATATGATAATAGACCTTTTAAAAAAGATTTAAAAATTAAGCAAAAAGTTACACCTAAAAAAGGTAGAGTTGTAATATTTGATGGTAAGTATTGGCATACGGCAGAACAACCAGAACACAACAATAGGTGTATAGTTAATTACAATGTAATATAAATATAAGTATGACAAAATTAGAAGATAAGGTAAATGAAATTTTAGGAATTGACACTCCCGAGCCTACAAAACAAATTGTTAAACAAGAAATTAAACCACCAGTCCCTCGTATGGAAGACGCTAAGAAAGCTGACGTGGATAATGATTACAAGTATAGTAGAGAAAACTATTACAACCTAATTGAAAGAGGACAGGAAGCGATTGAGGGTATACTAGATATTGCGAGAGAAGGTCAACACCCTAGAGCATATGAAGTTGCTGGTCAATTGATTGGTCAAGTAGGACAGACAGTGGATAAGTTACAAGACTTACAAAAAAAACTAAAAGACTTAAAAGAGCTACCTAAAACAGCAAACGCCAATATAAAAAACGCATTGTTTGTAGGATCAACAGCTGAATTACAAAAGATGTTAAATAAAAAATCTGTTGAAACAAATGTAGAGCGTAAAAAAGAAAATGAAAACTTTGAAGGCAAGAATATCACACCCGAGAAAAAAGACACTAAAGATTAGTGATTTATCTTTCAATCAACATTATATAAAAAATAATGTTCCTTTAAATCAAGGCGTAGATAAGATAACTAATATTATGGAAAAACCTATTGAAGTATTTAAACATAAGATAAGTAGTGAACAAAGAATGGGTGTAGGTGGTAAACCTTATACTGAAAAATTATATAGTGTTTATGTAGGTGGACAAAGAGTGACACGAGCTGTTCAATTAGGTTATACACACATTGAGGCGATAGTAAATGATTGAGCATAAATTCCCACATGATAGTTTTATAGATTGGGTAGGTTTTAATGGTTGATACATTTATATTAGAAAATAAAATTACAGAAGTTTTTTGTGATAAACTTGTTGATTATTATAAATCAAATATTAGTAAAAGTCATAAGATAGAAGAATATGGTAAAGTATCTAATCAAATTATATTAACAAGACAAGATGAGATTTATATTGAATATACTAAACACCTAGATGAGTGTTTACAAAAATATTTAAAAAAATATGAATGGTGTAACAGAGTAAAATATTTTACGCCATCGGCTAACATAAAATTACAATACTATAAACCTAATGAGGGATATTGGGATTGGCATTTTGAAAACAACGGATCATATCCAGATATACAAAGACATTTAGTTTTTATGACTTATCTAAATGATGTTAATGATGGTGGTACAGATTTTTTATATCAAAACTATTCAACAAAAGCAGTAAAAGGAAATACTATCATATGGCCTGCTCACTGGACTCACACACATAAAGGTCAAATTAGTAAAACAAAAGAAAAATTTATAATAACAGGATGGTACTTATTCAATGAGTGATAATGCATATTTAGGAAATCCAAATCTAAAAAAGGTTAATACAGCAGTAGAATATTCTGAAGAAGAAATTTTAGAATATCAAAAGTGTATGAAAGACCCATTATACTTTATGGAAAACTATGTTCGTATTGTATCACTTGATGAAGGTCTTGTACCTTTTAAGATGTATGGCTTTCAAAAGAAAATTGTTGAAACAATACATAACAATAGATTTACAATTTGTAAATTACCTAGACAGTCTGGTAAATCAACTACAACTATTTCTTATCTTTTACATTATGCTTTGTTTAATCCTAATTCAAATATAGCGATACTAGCAAACAAATCATCTACTGCGAGAGATATATTAGGAAGACTACAACTTGCTTATGAAAACTTACCTAAGTGGATGCAACAAGGTGTAATCAATTGGAACAAAGGTAATATTGAATTAGAAAACAAATCAACCATAGTTGCTGCTGCTACATCTTCAAGTGCTATTCGGGGAGGTTCATATAATATTATATTCCTTGATGAGTTTGCTTTCGTACCAGCAAATATATCTGAGCAATTCTTCAGTTCAGTTTATCCTACAATTTCTTCAGGTACAAAAACAAAATTAATTATAGTATCTACACCTCATGGTATGAATCAGTTTTATAAGATATGGACAGATGCTGTTAATAAGAACAATGATTATATTCCTATTGAAGTACATTGGTCAGAAGTACCTGGCAGAGATCAGGCATGGAAAGAAAAGACAATTAGAAACACTAGTGAGGAACAATTTTCACAAGAGTTTGAGTGTGAGTTCTTAGGTTCAGTAGATACATTAATCTCTCCAGCAAAAATTAAGAATACGGTTTACATAGACCCAATTCAATCAAAAGGTGGCTTGAGAATGTTTAAGAGACCTGATAAAGATAAATTGTATGTTGCATGTGTTGACGTAGCTAGAGGTACAGGTAAAGATTACTCTGCGTTTATAATATTAGACGTAACTAAAAATAAAGATGGTAAAATATTATATGAAGTGGTGGCGACTTATAAAAACAATGAAGTCAAACCATTTGTATTTCCAAACATAGTGGCTCAAACTTGTAAGGCGTATAATGAAGCACATGTACTAGTTGAAGTCAATGATTTAGGTCAATCTATATCAGAGGCGATGCATTACGAGTTAGAATATCCTAATATACTGATGACTACTCAAAAGGGTAGAGCGGGTCAAATACTTGGAGCGATGTTCTCAGGTAGAGGTACTTCATTAGGAATAAGAATGACAAAACAGATAAAAAAGGTTGGTTGTGCGAATTTTAAGACGCTTATGGAGGGTGATAAACTATTAATCAATGACTTTAACATAATTGAAGAAATGTCCACTTTTTCTCGTAGAGGTAACTCATGGCAGGCAGAAGAAGGGTGTAATGATGACTTGATTATATGTCTAGTTATATTTGGCTGGTTATCTAATCAACCATACTTTAAAGAATTATCAGATTCAAATATTAGAAATCAGATGTATGAAGAACAACAAAAATTGATGGAACAAGATATGGCACCTTTTGGTTTTGTAGATGATGGTATAAACAGCGATCCTGAAAATGAAGAAACAATAGATGAGTATGGTACCAGATGGTTTCCTGTAAGCAGAAAGGGTCAATAATCTTAGGTTTTGGGTTATTATAAATATCTACAATGATAAAAAGTTTGACTATGGACGTAAGAAAACTTACGAATTTTGAAATTAACAATAAATTAGCTAATTAAAGAGGAGAATATACCAATGGCATTTCAAGTATCACCTGGTGTTCTCGTACAAGAAAGAGACTTAACTAATATAATCCCAGCAGTATCAACTAGTATTGGTGCAGTTGCGGGTCAATTTGGTAAAGGTCCTGTTGATGAGATTGTTTCAATCTCTAGTGAACAAGAATTAGTAGATACGTTCGGAAAACCTACTTCAACTAACTTTGAGTATTTTTTCACAGCGTCTAACTTCTTACAATATAGTAATGCTTTGAGAGTAGTACGAGCCCAAACAACGTCATTAGCAAACGCTTCATCAAGCGGATCAAGTACATTGATTAAAAATACTGATGACTACTTAAACAATTACTCTACAGGTCAAGGTAATGTTGGTACATTTGCTGCTAGAACAGCTGGAACACACGGAAATAGTTTACAAGTATCTATTTGTCCAAGTGCGACAGCTTACGAATCAGTATCTACTTCATTAGTTGCTTCAGATTCAACAACAAACGCAGTAGGTAATACTACTATCGCAGTTGACGAAGGAAGTAATTTTAGTGTAGGCGATATTATTCAGTTTTCTACAACAGCAAGTACTGAAGACTTTGATGACGGAGATTTTTATAGAATAACAGCTATTACAAGCGAAACTCTAACAATCGTTCAACACCCTAGAGGTGCTGGTGGATTGAAAAGAGTAATCGCTGACAATAGTAAAATCAAAAGAAGATGGAAGTATTACGAGTCAGTTGACAGAGCTCCTGGAACTTCAGCGTATGTATCTGCTAGATCAGGTTCAGGCGATGAACTCCATATTGTTGTTGTTGACGAAGACGGCGTAATTTCTGGCGAACCAGGAAGAGTATTAGAATCATTTTCTAGTCTTTCTAAAGCGTCAGATGCAAAAACTCCACAAGGAGACGATAACTACTATCCAAACGTAATATACAATAGATCACAATACATCTATTGGATGGATCACTTAACAACTGGTACTAACTGGGGTAACGCAGCAAGTGGAACAACTTTCACTGCTGTAGATACTAACAGTTTAGAATCATTATCTGGTGGTAACAACGGATCAACAGTAACTGACGGACAACTAAAAACTGCTTACGAGAAATTCCAAGACAGTGAAACAGTTGACGTAGGTTTAATCATGGCTGGTCCTTCAGGTAGCGCAACTCACATTGACAACTTGATTACAATTGCTGAAGAAAGAAAAGATGCAGTTGTATTTGCTTCACCACAAAGATCAGATGTAGTTAATATCACTAACTCAAATACACAGACGAATAATGTTAAAGGTTTCTTTGACACAATTAGATCGTCTTCATATGCTGTATTTGATAGTGGATACAAATACCAATACGACAGATACTCTGACGTATATAGATTTGTTCCATTAAATGGTGATATAGCAGGTCTTGCGGCTAGAACAGATACTGTTGCTGATAGTTGGTTTTCACCAGCTGGTTTCAACAGAGGTATTGTTAGAGGCGCAGTTAAGTTGGCATACAACCCAACTAAAGCTCAAAGAGATATACTTTACCCAGCACGTATCAACCCAGTTGCTACGTTCCCAGGTCAAGGTACAATCTTATTTGGCGATAAGACAGGTCTAACTACACCAAGTGCTTTTGATAGAATAAACGTAAGAAGATTGTTTATTGTATTAGAAAAGGCAATTGCTACAGCTTCTAAATTCCAATTGTTTGAATTCAATGATGAATTTACAAGAGCGAACTTTAGAAACATTGTAGAACCTTTCCTAAGAGAAGTACAAGGTAGACGAGGTATCACAGACTTTTTAGTAGTATGTGATGAAACTAACAACACAGGCGAAGTAATTGATAGAAATGAATTTATAGCTGAGATATTCATTAAACCAGCTAGAAGTATCAACTTTATCACATTATCTTTCGTTGCAACCAGAACCGGCGTTTCGTTTGACGAAGTAGCAGGTTAGTAGAGGAGAAATAAAAAATGGCAAACATTAATGACTTCAAAGCTAAACTTGCAGGTGGCGGCGCTAGAGCCAATCAGTTTAAGGTAACAATGCCTTTTCCTGGTTATGCAAGTGTTGGCGGAGAAATAGAAGATATGGCTTTCTTATGTAAAGCTACTTCATTACCAGCTATGAATATTGGAAACATAGATGTTAAATTTAGAGGTAGAGATATTAAGATTGCTGGAGATAGAACAATAGATGCGTGGACTGTAACCTGTTACAATGATACAAATTTCAGACTGAAAAATGCGTTTGAAAGATGGCAGAACGGTATTAACAATATGACTGACAACGAAGGTTTAACTAACCCAGTTGACTATCAAGTTGATGCGTTTGTAGATCATTTAGACAGAAACGGTAATACGATTAAATCTTACACGTTGAGAGGAGCATTCCCGACAGCTGTAGGTGGTATACCACTAGACTACGAAACTACTGATGCGATTGAAACATTTGATGTGACTTTTTCATATCAATACTTTGAATCAAATACTACTACTTAATCTTTATTTAAGAGGGGGAGTAAAATCCCCCTTTTAAGAACTAGTATAAGTATTATAAACAAAGGAAATATAATATGGCTGAATTATTTGGTTTTAGTATTACAAGGCTAAAACAAAAAGCGGATCCAAAACAAAGTTTTACAACTGCTCAAGCTGATGACGGAACACAAACGGTATCGGCAGGTGGACACTTTGGTTCTTATTTGGATATGGAAGGTACTGCCAAAACAGAGCAGGACTTAATTCGTAGATATAGAGAAATAGCAATACACCCTGAGTGTGATATGGCAATAGAAGATATTGTCAATGAAGCTATTGTTGCGAATGAATTGAAAGATGCTGTAAGAGTTATATTTAATAACTTACCATACGGCAGAGACATACAAAGAAAAATAGAAGACGAATTCCAAGAAGTTTTAAGATTAATGAACTTCAACACAAAAGGCCATGATGTTTTTAGAAGATGGTATGTTGATGGCAGAATATTTTATCAAAAGATTATTGATAGAGATAACCCTAAAAAAGGTATAACAGAATTAAAATATATTGATCCTAGAAAGATCAAAAAGATTAGAGAAGTTAGAAAGAAAAGACCTGATGTTCCTAGTCCATCATCTTTAAACAGTTTAGCTGTTGTAGATGAATATATAGAATATTTTTTATTTAATGAAAGAGGTGTGTCAGGAACTACTGGTACTTCAGGTATTAAGATAGCGCCAGATACAATCGCATTTTGTGCGTCAGGTATTATAGACCAAAATAAAAATATGGTTTTATCATACTTACACAAAGCGATTAAACCTGTTAATCAATTAAGAATGATTGAAGACGCAGTGGTCATTTATAGAATAGCAAGAGCACCTGAAAGACGTATCTTTAAAATAGACGTTGGTAATTTACCTAAAGTAAAAGCCGAACAATATTTAAGAGATGTTATGGCGAGATACAGAAATAAATTAGTATATGACGCTGGTACAGGTGAAATTAGAGATGACAGAAATTATATGTCAATGCTAGAAGACTTTTGGTTACCAAGTAGAGAAGGTGGAAGAGGCACTGACATAACAACTTTACCTGGTGGACAAAACCTAGGTGAGATGAATGATGTAGAATATTTTAGAGCGAAACTATATCGTTCTTTAAATGTTCCTGTTAGTAGATTAGAAAGCTCACAAGGTTTCAATATGGGTAGAGCGAGTGAGATTACTAGAGACGAACTTAAATTTACAAAGTTTGTACAAAGACTGAGAAAAAAATTTACAGAATTGTTTAATGATATTATGAGAACGCAATTAGTGTTAAAAGGTATCATATCTGAACAAGACTGGCACATAGTCAAAGATTGTATAATGTATGATTTCATACAAGATGGGCACTTTGCTGAACTAAAAAACGCTGAACTTCAAAGAGAAAGATTAGCATTAGCAAACGAAATGAGAGACTATGTTGGTAAGTTTTATTCTGTACAATATATAAGAAAAAATGTTTTAAAACAAAATGATAGAGAAATGGAAGAAATGGATAAACAAATCAAACAAGAAATTGATGATGGTATTATTCAAAATCCCATGGCTCAAGTAACTGAGGAGAAAAAATAATGAGTGAAGAAACTAAAAACTTTATTGACAAACTTGCGGCAGGCGATAACGCTGGTGCTGGTGAAGCATTTAAAGATGCTTTAAGAGTAAAAGTTGGTCAAACTTTAGACGCACATAGAAAAGATATGGCTGGGAATATGTTTAATCAAGCAAACCCTATACCTGAAGCAGAGGCACATAGTGACCCTAAACCAGAAATAGCTGATCCAGGTAGTTTTGATAAAGAAGGTAATGTAATTGATACTGTAGAAAAAGACGGTAAAGCAGAGTTAGATTTATCACAGGATGGAACAGCAGACACAATGGTAGGAGTAGATATAAATGCAGGTGAGCCAAATAGTTAAGCAGAATCTTTTTATAGATTCTAAAACATACAATAGTCTTTCGCCTAATATGAAAGACGCTGTAAAAGATGTCTTTTCGTTTTATGAGAATGCGAAAGGCACAATAATAGAAAGATTTGAAAGCGCAATGAAAGAAGTTGCTCCTCTACATAATTTAGAAGTTAAACAAATAGAAGATTACTTTGATAAAGAAGTAATTGAAAAATTAGGAGAAAAATAAAATGGCACAGACATTTATAGTTAAAGGTGATGTTGTCACAAATCCCTCTGATAACGATTTTGGTAGAGCGCATTTTGTTAGAATTACAGCGACTGCTGATGTGACTGGTGTACTTGAAGAATCAAATGGTAGTACAGGGATTGGACAATTCTATTTAGAGAACGGTGACACTGTTATCATAGAAAAGAAACCAGCTGAAAAGATTACTTGTGGTACATCTAAAGCAAGTGCAGTTGGATCACCAAAAGGTTAGTAATGACAATTACTGCTACCAAACTAACTGATAATGATTTTAATATCATAGTCAAGGCGAATGGTGTTGGTAGTGAAGACGAACAGACTTTAGTTGACGTTGTAAACTCTAACAAGGCTACATCAGAACCTAAAGTATCAATAGCAGATATTCATTATGAGATATTGGGTACAGGTAAATGTACAATATTTTTTAAGAATGATATTGAAAAGAAAGTAGAGATAGAGGGTCGTGGAAACTACGGTCTTAAACCTACTGAAGAAAGAATTAAAGATGCAATAGGTGATATATTGTTAACCAGCGATTCTAATGTTACGAGTTATAACGTAGTAATAGAAGCGCAAAAAGAATCAGGATATACAAGTTAATGGCTGACACAGTAACAACACAAACAATAGCAGATACTTCAGGTGTCAAATTTGTAGCGAAACTTACAAATTTTTCCGATGGTACTGGCGAGACTTTAGTTAAGAAAGTAGATGCATCTGAACTTACTTTTATGAGTGAAGATGGTAATAGAACTATTGCGAGAGTATATTACTCTATCAATACATCAGATAGTAAATCAGGCGTAGAGTTGATATGGGATGGTGAAACAAATGCGACTGCTTTATTGTTATCTGGTAATGGTTTTATGGACTTTAGAACAGATGGTAATAGTATTCCAAACAACGCTGGAACTCCTACTGGCGATGTTTTACTATCAACTAAAAATTTTGCTAGTGGCGATAATTATACAATTATTGTTGAGTTTAGATAAAAAATTGTATAAATATATAAGTTAAAGAGAGAGAATTTATGAAACTAATTTCCGAAGAAATAAACAACGCCGAATATATCGTTGAAGAAAAAGACAACGGTAAAAAAGATTACAAAATCAGAGGTATTTTTTTACAGAGTGATATAAAAAATAGAAATGGACGAGTGTACCCAAAAGAGGTACTAATGAAAGAAGTAAAAAGATATAACCAAGAATTTATCAATAAAAAAAGAGCGTTTGGTGAGTTAGGGCATCCTGACGGACCAACTGTTAACCTAGAAAGAGTATCGCATATGATTACGAAACTTTATCCAGAAGATAGAAATTTTATTGGTGAAGCAAAAATAATGAACACACCTTATGGTAAGATTGTAAAAGGTCTTATTGACGAAGGTGCTCAATTAGGAGTGTCTAGTAGAGGTATGGGTTCATTAATACAACGTGGTGGTTTCAACTATGTAAAAGATGACTTTTATTTAGCAACTGCTGCTGACATTGTCGCTGATCCGTCAGCCCCTGACGCTTTCGTAGAAGGTATCATGGAAGGTAAAGAATGGGTTTGGGATAATGGTGTCTTAATAGAAAAAGATATTGAGGCGTGGAAAATGGAAATTTATAAGGCGAAAAAAAGAAGTTTAGAGGAAAAAAAAGTAAATATCTTTAAAAACTTCCTTGAAAAGCTATAATCTTATAAATATCCTATAACAAACAAAAAATAAACGTTTATTTTTATAAGGGAGATTTCAATGGCCGAAACAGATAAGAAAATTGAGGCAATGGAACAGGAAGTTAGCGAAGCGAGTGTAAACCCGCAAGCTGATGCACCGAAGAAAGGCGCTGTAGCGGCTGAACCTACGCATTTGAAAAACGATGCGGAAGATTTAGGTGCGGCTGTTGTTAAACCAACAGACAGCAATCCAGATGCTTCAAAATCTACAAAACCTGTTACTGGTGACGCTCAACAAAAAAGTCAAGGTGCTGCTGATGCAATGCCAAAACTAAAAGAGGGCTCTAAAGAAACAGAAAAAACTCCTGACGATAAAGAAGAAAAATCCGAAATGATGCAAGACAACGACAAGAAAAAGGAACCAATGAAAGCTGGTTACAAAGAAGAAGTTGATGCGCTAGTTGGAGATGCTGACTTATCTGAAGAGTTTAAACAGAAAGCTGCGACAATCTTTGAAACTGCGATTAAAGCAAAAGTCAAAGAAGAATCTCAAAGATTACAAGGCGAGTACGAAACTAAATTAAAAGAAGATACTGAAACTCAAAAAGCTGAGCTTGTTGAAAAAGTAGACTCATACCTAAACTACGTTGTTGAGGAATGGATGCAAGAAAACAAGATCGCTATTGAGAGAGGTATCAAAGGCGAAATTGCTGAGGACTTTATTGGTGGACTTAAAAAGTTATTTGAAGACCACTATATTGATGTCCCAGATGAAAAATATAATGTGCTTGAAGATCAAGCTTCTAAAATTGAAGACCTTGAGAAAAAACTTAACGAAGAAATCGAAAAGAATGTTGAACTTAACAAAACAAATGGTGAGTTAAAAAGAGAAGACATAGCGAAAGCTGTATCTGCTGATTTAACTGACGTTGAAAAAGAAAAGTTTAATAAACTTGCAGAAGAAGTTGAGTATTCAAACGAGGAAGACTTCACAGCTAAAGTTAAGACAATTAAAGAGTCTTACTTTGGTAAGAAAGAAGAAGCTAAATCTACTGATATAGATGATGTGGCGGTAAGCGATGGCTCTGCGCAAGATCCTGCGGAGTTGACAAACAGCATGGCTGCTTATAGCGCCGCTATAAGTAAAACAAAAGACATTAAGTTGTCAAAATAATAATATAGAGGGAGAAAAATACAATGTATTTATCTGAAACTTACGAAAAGAAATGGCAGCCAGTCCTAGAGCACCCTGATTTACCAAAAATCGGAGACTCTTACAGACGTGCCGTTACAGCTACTATCTTGGAAAACCAAGAAAGAGCACAAAAAGAAGACAACGCATTCTTAAACGAAGCGGCTCCTACTAACTCAACAGCTGGAACATCAAATTGGGATCCAATTTTGATCAGCTTAGTTAGAAGAGCAATGCCTAATTTGATTGCATACGACATTGCAGGCGTACAACCAATGACTGGTCCTACTGGTCTTATATTTGCTATGAGAAGCAGATACACTTCAGCAACAGGTAACGAAGCGTTATTTGATGAAGCAGATTCTGATTTCTCAGCAAGAAACGCTGCTGGTGATTCAACTTCAGGTCAAACTGCAGGTGGTCACGCTGGAACTAACCCAGCTATCTTAAACGATAGTCCAGCTGGTTCTTACACAAAAGGCGAAGCAATGACAACTGCTACTGCAGAAGCATTAGGAGACTCTTCAAACAACGCATTTGCTGAAATGGCTTTCTCAATTGAGAAAACTACAGTAACTGCTAGATCAAGAGCTCTTAAAGCAGAGTACACAATGGAACTTGCTCAAGACTTAAAAGCAATCCATGGTTTAGATGCTGAGACTGAATTAGCAAACATTTTATCTGCTGAGATCCTTGCGGAAATCAACAGAGAAGTTGTTAGATCAGTTTACATCAACGCTGAAAAAGGTGCATCTGCTAACACAGGTACAGTAAACACTACTACTGAGGGTGTATTTGATTTAGATACAGACTCAAACGGAAGATGGTCAGTTGAGAGATTCAAAGGACTTATGTTCCAAGTAGAAAGAGAAGCTAACGTTATCGCACAGAGAACAAGAAGAGGAAAAGGTAACATGATTATCTGTTCTTCAGATGTTGCCTCTGCGTTACAAATGGCTGGTGTACTTGACTATGCTCCTGCTCTTAACAATAACCTAAACGTTGACGATACTGGTAATACTTTTGCTGGTGTATTAAACGGTAGATTCAAAGTGTACATTGATCCGTACAGTGCGAACAACACAGCTAAACACTACTTTGTAGTTGGTTATAAAGGTACTTCACCTTATGACGCTGGTATGTTCTATTGTCCGTATGTACCTCTACAAATGGTTAGAGCAGTTGGACAAGATACGTTCCAACCAAAAATCGGTTTCAAAACTAGATATGGCTTAATTGCTAATCCGTTTGCTGAAACTGGTGCAGCTTCAGGTGCAGTTACTGCAGTTGAAAATGCTGGTTCTGCGAACTCAAACAGATACTACAGACGTGTTCAAGTTGCGAACATTATGTAATATTTGGAGTTAACCAAATTAAAAAAGGCGATCTTTATGGTCGCCTTTTTTGTTTCTACTAAATACTAATATGAAAGACGTACTTAAACAATATCTTTGGATTTTCTCAATCACTGCAGGTTTACTAACAGTGGCATTATTGTTAGTACCTGAAAAGAAAAATAGGTTAGAATTTATAGAAGAAGAATTAAAAAAAGTACAAGAACATCAAAAGATACTTACAGAAAAAGAAAAAGAACTAGAAAAACTTGCCACCGAAAAGGATTGGGAAGAAGTAGATAAAGATAATAAATAGTAATATGACAACTACAAATTCTTTTTCACGTCAACCAACTAAATTAGATTACGCTAGTCCTACACAGTTTAAATTTAGTATTATAAAATTACCTAAAGTAGAATATTTTTGTACATCTGTAAATATACCTGGTATCAACTTAGGTGATGCAACACAAGCAACACCACTAAAAAACATACCCATACCTGGCGACAAGTTAACTTACGAGCCATTACAAATGACTTTCTTGGTTGATGAAAATTTAGAGAACTTCCAAGAGATACATGGTTGGTTAGTAGGATTAGGGTTTCCTAGAGACCACGCTGAATTTAGAAATTTACTAACTTCAGGTAATGATAGATTTCCAACTAGAAATGCGTCAAACATATCCAGCGAAGCTGGTAAAACAAAATTCGCTGCGGCAGATACAGGACCAACACTATCTGACGCAACACTAACAGTATTGTCAAGTAAGAACAATGCACAAGTAGAGGTTAGATTTAGAGACTTATATCCTACTGGCCTTACTGGTTTACAATATAATCAACAGGCCGCAGATGTAGATTATCTAACTGCGACTGTATCATTTAGTTATACAATATATGATTTTGCGAATGTAGGGTCATCAACTACAACAGTTACCACATCATAAACTTTACAAAATAAGGTTTTTGTGATATACTATATATTATGGAGATATTATGGATTTAGAACAATTACAAGATTTGGCTGAAAAGAAACTAAAAATTAACGATACAGAGTTAGATTTAGAATCATTAAAAACACCTCAATTACACAATGAGTTTTTAAAACACTTAACAAAGTTTAAATTACTTTTAAGTAAAGCTCAAATAGAATATTATACACAAAGAAAACAAAAGTGGGAATACTATACTGGTAAAGCGCCAGCAGAAGTATATGCTCTTAAACCTTTCAATTTAAAGTTATTAAAAACAGATGTTGACAAGTATCTGGATTCAGATCCTGAACTAGCCAAGTATAAACAAAAAGTAGATTATATACAAACAGTTGTAGATTTTTTAGATAGAACAATCAAACAAATATCAAATCGTGGTTTTCAAATTAAGAACGCTATTGACTGGAGAAAATTTACTAGTGGTGCAATATGATTAATATACATGACAATACCATACCATTTCATGTACAACAGCATGTTTATAATTTTATTTTAAATTCTACCTTTAAAATTAAAGGTTGGGAAGATAGAGACGATACTGAGATTGAAAAATATGATTTACATTCACGTTGGTCATTAGAAGATTTAAAAAATTCAAAATTATATCCTTACATTGATAAGTTATATTCTTTTGATAAGTTTGATAAATGTATTGTTAATTTAACAAAACCAGGCGATCATTATTATACACATGCACATGGAGACAATAGTCATGTTATCTTGTATTATGCTAATTTGGAGTGGCGTGATGAGTGGGCAGGTGAAACAATGTTTTATGACCATAATAGAATTATAAAAAATTCATATCAATTTACACCAGGTAGATTATTAGAATTCGATGGTTCATTACCTCATTCAATAAGACCTCAATCATTTATTGGTCCTCAATTTAGATTTACAATATCAACTTTTTTTTACAAATGATTTATGCAACAAAATTACCTATAGAAATTATAGAAGAAATAGATCAGTGGGTTGTTGATTGTAAAAAAATCAAAGATCATAAGCTATCTTATTTAAAACAACATGAAAATTTTGGTACAAAAACTAATTCATATCAAATAAGTGTTCCTAAAAATCATATTGATAATGGTTTCTTTTTAGCATATCTAACGAGATTTTGTGCTGAAAAATTTGGTGGACATCATAGAAATTATTATATGCGATGTTGGGATGGTCACTTTGATGGATATGATATATGGTTAAACTTTTCATATGAAGGTGATTCAAATCCAATACATAGTCACTCAGGTGCTTTATCAGGTGTTATCTATTATAAAAATAGTGATCTTACGCCAACAATATTTCCAGATCAAAATAGACATTACAATGGTGATGAGGGAACTCTGATAATCTTTCCGTCTAATACTAAACATTATGTTGATAAACAAATATCAAAGAAAGAAAGAATATCTATAGCATTTAATCTTAATAAAAGAGATATTTTAATTAAGAAATGACAACCACTCGATACCTAATCATAGATAAAGTAAACGAAGTACATCTTAAAATAGAAGCTGAGGCTGATATTCGTAGAGAACTTGGTGAGTATTTTACATTTGAAGTACCAGGCTATAAGTTTATGCCACAATATCGTAATAGAGTTTGGGATGGTAAAATTAGATTATTCTCATATGCTACTGGTAAAATATATGCTGGTCTTTATCCGTATATAAAAAACTGGTGTAAAGAAAATAATGTACATATTGTTGATGGTACCAAAATACAAGAAACAAATGTTGATGAAACAAAACTTGACAACTTAATCAAAGCACTTAAATTACCACACGAAGTTAGAGATTATCAAAGAGAAGCTTTTAGATATTCTGTTAAAAAAAATAGATGTTTACTTGTATCTCCCACAGCTAGTGGTAAATCTCTTATAATCTATCTCATGTTAATATTTAATTTATTACGACTAAAAGATACTAAACAAGATAAAATCCTTGTTATAGTGCCCACTACATCGCTTGTAGAGCAGTTATTTAAAGACTTTAAAGATTATGGTTATAATAGTGAAAGAAACGTACATAGAATATATCAAGGCCACGAAAAAGAAACAAACAAAAGAGTTGTAATATCTACTTGGCAATCTGTTTATAATTTACCAAAGAAATGGTTTAATGATTTTGGTATGATAATAGGTGATGAAGCTCACTTATTTAAATCTGTGTCGCTCACAAAATTGATGACAAAATTAGAAAAGACCAAATATAGAGTTGGCTTGACTGGTACACTTGATGGTAGTAAAACACATAAACTTGTATTAGAGGGTTTGTTTGGTGCTGTTAATAAAGTAGTATCTACAAGTGAACTAATAGAAAGAGAACAATTAGCTGAACTAAAAATTATGTGTTTAGTATTACAACACGATCAAACAGCTAGACACTTCTTAAAAGATAAAACATACCAAGAAGAAATGGATTACTTGGTGTCTAATGAAAAGAGAAATAAATATATAAGAAACTTGGCGACTTCGCTAAACGGGAATACACTATGTTTATTTCAATATGTAGAAAAACACGGAAAGCATTTATATGAAACTATACGAGACAGAGCAACAGACAAGCAAGTCTTCTACGTCTTTGGAGGAGTTGACGCTGAACAAAGAGAAAAAATTAGAGAGATCACAGAAAAATCTGACAACGCCATTATCGTGGCTTCCTATGGGACTTTCTCTACGGGCATTAATATACGGAATTTGCATAACATTATTTTCGCTAGTCCTTCTAAATCTAGGATAAGAAACTTACAATCTATTGGTAGAGGATTAAGATTAAAAGATAATAACAGCGCAGCCACTTTATATGATATAGCAGATGACATATCTTATAAGGGTAAAGAGAATTATACATTACAACACTTTAAAGAAAGAATAAATATATACAATGGCGAAGATTTTAATTACGAAATCCATAACGTGGAGTTAATCAATGGTAGCAAAAACACAACCAAATCCGATTAAAATTATCAAATTAATAAATGGTGATGATATAGTTTGTACATTACCAGCAGAACAGTTAGGTGATAAGTCGCCTTTATTAAGACTTTCAAAACCACTACAAGTTAAATATATTCCACAATTTACAGCCACTGGACTAAAAGACTATGTGGCTCTTATCAAATGGAGCCCATATACTAAAGATTTTATTTTAACTATTCCAAAAGATAAAATAATGACTATCGTAAACGCTAACAATGATATGACAAGAAGTTATAATCATATGATGTTAAGTTATGAAAAGTCCGAACCATTGGCACAAAAAGAGAAACCTGCGACATTTAAAAGAGAAAGATTAAGTGATGAAGATAATGATAGAGTTAATGAAATATTTGATGAGTTTGAAGATGATGAGTTTATTCCTAAAAAGACTCTACATTAATAGACTCTATCCTCTGCCATCGCTCTACAAGCTCATTATACGATAAAATTATGAAAAAGTCAACCCTGAGTCCAAGCATTTTTGTAAATAAAATAGCAGATCACAATAAACATAAAGCAGTGTTGTTAGACTATTTTTCTACAAAATCCAATAAAGTTGAGAATATATCTAATAGTGATTGGCATGATGCTGATAAAATGGATAGAGAATGGATAAAATATTTTAAAGACAATGTAATAAATCAAGTACAAAATACTATGTTAGATGATAGACATGCAATGAAAATGACTATACATAACATATGGTTTCAACAATACGAACAAAATGACGACCATGGATGGCATACACATACAGAAAGTCATTTCACAAATGTTTATTTTTTAGAATTACCTGATACTAACATGAAAACAGAAATATTAGGAGAGGAAGACGTTGAAGCAAAAGAAGGTGATCTTATAACTTTTCCAGCATACTTATTTCATAGATCAAAAATAAATACATCTAATAAAAGAAAAACTGTTATATCTTTTAATACAAGTTTCAATCGTATAAACATTGACAAATTAAACAAAATGTAGTATATTAATATTATGACTAAAGCAAAAAAAGAACATTACGTTAATAACAAAGAATTTTTAGAGGCTATGAAAGCCTACAAAAAAAGTGTAAATAAAGCAAAAAGAGAAAAGAGAGATAAACCACCAGTAACTAATTATATTGGTAGTTGTTTTTTAAAGATAGCAAATCACTTATCATACAGACCTAATTTCATAAACTATACATTTAGAGACGATATGGTTAGTGATGGTATTGAAAACTGTCTACAATACCTAGACAATTTTAATCCAGCTAAATCTAGTAACCCTTTTGCTTACTTTACACAAATCATCTATTACGCATTTATAAGAAGAATACAAAAAGAAAAGAAACAAACTACTATTAAACATAAACTTATTATGGATAGTAATTATGATGATGTAGCTTTACAGCCAGGTGATGACGCAGAATTTAAAAATCAATTTAGAGAATTCTTACAAAAGAATTTAAAAATGGACGATACTCAACCTAAAAAAGTAGAAAAAAAGAAAAAGAAAACTAGAGTAAAAAAATCTACATCTAAATTGTTTCACTAAAATATGAAAATAGCTTTGTTAAACGATACGCACTTTGGTGCGAGGAACGATAGTCCAGCATTTTTGGATTATTTTATGCGATTCTATAATGAGATATTTTTTCCATATCTAAAAGAAAATAACATAACAACCCTTGTACATTTAGGTGACGTGGTAGATAGAAGAAAGTTTATTAACTTTAAAACAGCACATACCTTTAGAGAAGAATTTATGCACCGATTGTATAAAGAAGGTATTGATACTCATATCATATTAGGTAACCATGACACCTACTATAAAAACACAAACGAAGTAAATGCGATTAAAGAATTATGTACAACATTTGATGGTATAAAAGAGCCTTGGATATATGATAAGGCTGTAACAAAAAATTTTGGCGGCACCGATATTTGTTTAATACCATGGATATGTGATGATAATTACGAACACTCTATTAACGAAATAGAAAATAGTAATGCACAAATAGCTTTAGGTCATTTGGAAATAAAAGGTTTTGAAATGAACGCAGGTCATGTTAATATGCAAGGATTAGACAAGTCTATGTTTCGTAGATTTGAAAAAGTTATATCTGGTCACTTTCATAAAAAATCTGATGATGGTCAAGTTTACTATCTTGGTTCTCAATATGAAATTACTTGGTCAGACTATAAGTGTCCTAAGGGTTTTCATATATTAGATACAGAAACAAGAGAGATAACTAGAGTACCTAATCCAATTAGAATACATAAGAAGTTAATATACAATGATAAAGATAACAATTATATAAACATGGACTTATCACATTTTAAAGACACATTTGTAAAAGTTTTTGTAACAAATAAAACTAATGAAGAAATGTTTAATAATTTAATTGATAGATTACATAATACAATAGATACACATGAAGTTAATATTATAGAAGATTTAAATACAGATATTACAGCATCTGTAAAAGATAACGTACTAGAACAAGGGGAAGATACACTTACTTTTTTAGGCAACTATGTAGAACAAATAGATAGTGATTTAGACAAGAATAAGCTTAAAGAAGTTATGAAAGATTTATATACTGAAGCAAGTGAAAGATGATATTATTTAAAAAGATTAGATGGAAGAACTTTCTATCTACTGGAAACAACTTTGTTGAAATAGAACTAAACAAGTCACAAATGACATTGATGATCGGCGCTAATGGCTCTGGTAAATCAACTATGTTAGACGCATTGACCTTTGCGTTATTCAATAGACCCTTTAGACTAATCAAAAAAGAACAGATAGTAAACACTATAAACAATGGCGACACCAGAGTAGAGTTAGAGTTTCAAATAGGTACAAAAAACTTTAAGGTAATTAGATGTATTAAACCTACAATATTTGAAATCTATTGTGATGGTGTATTACAAAACCAAGACGCCTCTAGTGTAGATTATCAAAAGGTATTAGAAGATCAAATATTAAGATTAAATTATAGAGCATTCAAACAGATCGCTGTTTTGGGTTCATCATCTTATCAACCTTTTATGCAGATGAGACCAAGACATAGACGAGAGGTTGTTGAAGAAATATTAGACATAAGAGTATTGACACACATGGATATACTTACAAGAAATCAACAAACAGATTTAGGTAAACAAATTGTAGAGGCTAGACACCAGTGCGATCTAATAGAATCAAAACACGAACTACAAACAAAACATTACAATGATTTAAAAAATAGAAGTACAGGCGACATTGATATTAAGAAACAAAAACTACAAGAGAATAAAGACGCCACTGAATCATATTTAAGAAAAGTAGAAAGACTTGAAGAAGAATATAAACAGCTAGAATCTAGTACATCTGAAAGACCTCAATATGAAACAAAATTAAAACAATTAGAAAAACTAGAAACAAAAATAGAACAAAATTTAGAGACACACAAAAAGAGTTTAGACTTTTTTGAACAGAATGATAACTGTCCTGTATGTACTCAAAAGATAGAAGAACAATTTAGAGACGAAAAGATAGAAAAAGAAAGAGCTAAAGTGGTCACATTAAATCAAGGTATGAAAGATTTAGTCTCTGAATTATCAAAAGTAGAAAACAAAATTACTGAATTCAATGGTATATCAGATAAGATATATGAAAACAAAATACAAATGTCAAAAGTAGAATCTTCACTAAAAGAACTAAAAAGATTTACGGACACGTTACATAATGAGATATTATTGTTAGAGGGTAAAGATGAAGACGATAAAGATATTGTTATGAATTTGGTTAGACTAAAAGATGAATTAGAAGAAACCAAAGTAGAATTAGATAAGATAACAGAAGAAAAGAAATACCTAGATGTAGTTAGAGAGATACTATCAGATAGAGGTGCGAAGGCTAAGATTATCAAAAAATATCTACCTATTATGAATAGTTTAATTAATCAATATCTACAATCTATGGACTTCTTTGTATCTTTCCATTT
>Ga0222719_10001738_pt1 | contig 20673 bp, 15 predicted proteins | sample C33_34DmetaG_FD_165039 | JGI IMG/M metagenome (GOLD analysis project Ga0222719, IMG submission 165039) | Estuarine water microbial communities from San Francisco Bay, California, United States - C33_34D | ecosystem: Environmental > Aquatic > Marine > Unclassified | place: USA: California... | reverse complement strand
TCCTGTAGGACAAATCCACACACTAAGAATAAGATATGCAGACACAGTTGCGTCAAACACGACAGCAGGTGAAGAAGCATTATCTCCATTCAAAATCGCGAAAGCATACTCTGGTAACCAGAACAACACCACTCCAAAAGCGGCATCAACTGCTTCTTTAGAGGGTACACCTGGTAAGAGATTATCTATCCAGATCTTGAAACAACCGGTTGAAGCGAAATCTAGAAAATTATCAGCTAGATGGACGTTTGAAGCGGCTCAAGATGCTCAAGCACAGCAAGGTATCGATGTAGAAGCAGAAATCATGGCGGCATTAGCCCAAGAGATCACTGCTGAGATCGACCAAGAGATCATTGGTTCACTAAGAACATTAGCCGGTGCGGCTACTGAGACTTATGACCAGTCAGCTGTGTCAGGTACAGCAACATTCGTAGGTGATGAACACGCCGCTTTGGCCGTTCTAATCAACAGAGTTGCTAACCAGATCGCAACAAGAACAAGAAGAGGCGCTGGAAACTACGCTGTAGTATCTCCAACTGCTTTAACTATCCTTCAATCAGCAACAACTTCAGCGTTCGCAAGATCAACTGAAGGTACATTCGAAGCACCAACAAATACTAAATTCGTTGGAACTTTGAACGGTGCGATGAGAGTATATGTTGACGCATACGCTTCTGACAACACAGCAGTACTTGTGGGTTACAAAGGTGCAAGTGAGGCAGATGCTCCGGCATTCTACTGTCCTTACATTCCTTTAATGTCTTCAGGTGTTGTGTTAGATCCGGCTACTTTCGAACCAGTAGTAGGCTTCTTAACTAGATACGGTTACGTAGAGTTAACAAACACTGCGTCATCACTAGGTAACGCGGCTGACTACGTAGGTTTAGTAGACGTAACATCTGCGAACTTAAAATTCAAGTAAGCCAAGGCTTATACGAATATCCAAAAAGGGCGGCTCCGGTCGCCCTTTTTTTTGTGGCGGTGTGATCATAAAGCACACACATATGTGATTTTTTCTAGGCCCGTGCCAGTCGCATACCAAATGTTGTAGTTTTACTCTCCAAAAATGCTTCTAAATATTTCAGAAGGTTCACGAGAATCTTCTCAACATCAAGGGAGGTCCAACATGGATATCATGATGAAAGTAAAAGGATGGGCTAAGGCCATCGCTGACGTGGGAGTTAGTCTGATCGCGTTGGGGATCGTGTTAGAGATCCTTTTCAAAGGTCAAGGTGTTCCGTTCTGGCCAAACGTTTCCGTCATAGGAAACATCCAGGGCGTTGTCCAGGGTTTCTCAGACCAAGGTCTGATAGGCTTGGTGGCAATTTGGATTTTATATCATATCTACAACAGGAAATAATATAAAAATCTAAGAATACGCAACCTCTAAGAGTGGTGTGACTGTTTTTTCACGCCACTCTTTCTACCTGCCGTTTATGCCTCGCAAAACCTGATAAATACATCTAGTTCAAACGTGCTTTGACACAAAGTCAGAGACTTATGCGGATAACAACCGCGTAGCCAGGAGAACTGGCATTGGACTCCTATAAGGAGAAAACAAATGGGAAGACCTATACAAAAAGCGAAAATGTCTGGCGGAGCAAATGACTTCGGTGGAGATCTTTCTGGAAAACTAGCAGTAACAGCCTACAGACCTTACGGTGGTGCCAAAGTTGATTCAACTACAGCGTACATCGTCAACCAAAGGGGATCTAAGAAGTTCAAGATCCACTTGGAAGACTCATCTGAGGAAATAATGCTTCTCAAGGCAGTGGCGCCAGCGTCATTGGCCAACGACAACGTCAACGGAATGGGTGAGTTCTGTGTACAGGTTATACTGGACGACTCAACTGTGGCATATGTGGAGAAATTCTACAACAACACCATCCACTACGTTGAAGCGGACGGTACAACAACAGGTACAGTGAAATACACACTAGGCGACGAGGGCAGTGACGAAGGTAAAGTTGCTAACCTAGGTTCAATCGACGTTAGGTAATAACCGACACGTGCTTTTAGGGGGAGTCACACGCTCCCCCTTTCACAACATAAATACTAGCAAATGGCAAAGACTCTCAGAACATCAGGTGATTACACGGTAAAAGCGGGTGCTGGATATGATTCAGGATCAGGCACTAACACCATAAGATTGGACGCCAGATACGTGAGGGTACCTGGAGACCTAGTGGTAGAGGGCACACAGACCACAGTGGACTCACAGACACTGACCATCGAAGACCAGTTCATTGAGGTCAACAGGAACAACTCGACCGCGGGCACTGAGGATTCCGGAATTTTCTTCAACCAAGGTAGTAGCAACAACCAGATCATATTCTACGATGCAGACCAATCAGAGTTCGTGGTGGGTAGCACCACACACGTGGCTACGGTCTCGGCGATAACCAACATAACACCGGGCAACCTGAGGGTGGCAGAACCAAGCCAATCAGATCACGTCGCGACTAAAAACTATGTTGATAGCCAAGTATCTGGTGGAAGTTTTTCAATAGGTTTCACTGGAGACGACTCAACAACGGTTTCTGTCACAACAGGCAACACAGTGGACATAGCGGGTGGATCGAACATCAGCACCACGGCCGGTGAACCGGACACAGTGACGGTAAACTTAAACAATGACCTCACAAATATAACTTCTATAACATCAGACGCTTCAAACGGTGATCTGACACTTGTGGCAAATGGCACGGGACACGTGGTGATCAACGACATTTTAACATTCTCGACCGCGGCCAGCACTCCAAGTGCTGACACAGTGACCAAACTGTACAACAAGACAGCGGGCGGCGGGGGAACGGGCCTCTACTTCATCAACCAAAACATCAGTTCAGGCACAGAGGGAGAACTGATAAGTAAAAAGAAAGCAACCGCCTTGGCGATTGCGTTAGGATAATATGGCGATAACACAGAAGACAGTCAGTTCAGACATTACGGCAAACAACTGGGCATTCAAGGCCTCGGAGGACACCGCGGTGACCACAATACACCTGTGCAACATCACTGCCTCAGACGCCAACGTCAACGTGTACGTACTGCCAGACGACGGTTCGTCAGCGGGACCAACAGAGAACAACAAGATCTACAACAATCTACTGGTGCAGGCCGAGGACACCTACATCATCGACACAGAGAAACTGATACTGAACTCGGGCGACAAGATATTCATAGAAACACCAGACTCTGCGGCCTCCATAGTGGCCACGGTGTCAACGATAGGACTGTAATCACATGGGCAGACACGTCAAGAACCGAGAGATAGGCGGTGGCGCTAACTCTATACTGCTACCAAAAGGTTCCACAGCGGAACAACCAGCATCACCACAGGAGGGACAGTTCAGATACAACGAGACACTGAACGCTCTAGAATTTTATAATGGTACGGATTTCGTGCAACTGCAAGGAGCACAAGGTGCCGCGGCCACCATAACCAGAGACAGTTTCACGCTTGACGGATCAACGGCCGCTTATGGTCCTCTCAGTTTTGAACCGGCGGCGGATCAGAACGTGATGGTGTTCATAGAAGGTGTGTTCCAGAATGACACACAGTACAACATATCAGGCACGACGATCACACTGACTTCCATACTGCCAGCGGACGATGGCAAAACCCTAGTGGTACTACACGGCTTTGATTCAGTCTAATCTATACTGACGAAAGGTCTCCAGGTTCCCGGGGAACCCGCTCTCACACAGACCCAACCCAACACTGACCCACGCTGTGGTTCCGTGTTCCACACTATGTCTCCCTGACTCCATGTGCCCGCTGTGGGTGTTTGTCGATCATACTGCTGTGTCTGTCCTTGATATCTTATGTAACCCGCAACATCTAGGTCCGCTTTTGGCTTCCTTACCTTTATGCCTATCTTGTTGTCGTGGCTGACGAACAACGTTGGTTCATCGCCGGACCCTATGGCGAAGGTGTCACTGTTCACAGTGCCCACGAATCCCGTGTCTCCTTTGGTGCTGATGCCCACTTCTATGTCATTCTGTCTCACACCAAACATGTGTTCAGGTTCTTTGGTGCCCACTCCGACCTTATTGCCTTCCACGTTGAATACATTGTTCACATTCAATTTGTCCAACACACCAACTTCTCGCAGTTGCGAGTGCTTGACGCTGTTGCCCAGTCTGTCCTTGTACAAGACCTCGTTGGCCTGAATACGGACGGAATGTTTGACATCCAGGTTGTCCACGTTGGCGGAATGGTACTGGAGCGTGGTGGCGAATATCTTGCCCTTTATCTCGAGGTCCTTGGCTATGACTACACCGTCATCCTTGACATCTATGACCTTGTTCTTGGCACTGTCTTTTATGCCTGTGGATTCGAAGTTGGTTATCAAACCACCATCTATCTTGTCGCCGGAAAGTTCTCTGTCCTCGATCTGCATGTTGCGGTCCTTCAGCAACTGCATGGTCTCGTTCAGCTTCTTCTCCGCCCAATCTAACTTCTGTTCCAGCACGGAGTTGGCCTGTGTCAGTCTCTGGACCAGTGGCAGGGTGTGTGTCTTCACGCTGTCCTCCACCATCTGGCGGACGCTGTCTTCTATGCTCATGCCAATATTTATAGGCGTATATTATAGAGGTATTCTTTATCTTTACCAGCACAACTAAATACACATTGTAGTATGGCTATTCAGAGAGTAACAGGACAGATGTTGGAATCGAACCTCACTCGAGGTGGGTTTGATCTTGCGTTCGAAACAGATTTACTATACCTCGACGTCATAAACGGCAGGATCGGGGTCAAGACCGATGCGCCCGGCAACTACGCACTAGATGTAGCGGGTGACACGAGAATCACAGGTGACCTAACCGTACAAGGCACAACCACAACTGTGGACTCACAGAACCTCACAGTAGAGGACAACCTCATCGTGATCAACAGTTCAGGGTCTGTGGGACACAACTCCGGTGTCATGATAAACAGAGGCGCCGAGGGCAACAACGCCACTATGATCTGGGACGAATCAGAAGACAAATTCAAATTTGGAACAACCACATCAGATGGGTCGACAACGGCAGATTTTGCCGTTTCACTTTCAAACATACAAGTAGCCACACCTGTTGCTGGTGATGACGCGGCGACCAAGGCATACGTTGACTCACAGGTTTCGGGAGAGGTCGGATCTGTCACAGGCGACAACGTACAACTAAACTTGCCAAGTGATTCCACGTTCGGTGACGGTGCATACCTTGGACTGACTGCATCAACGTCAGTGACACAGGCCATAGATGACCTCAACGAGACCATTGACAATGTTCGCGCAGGCACGTACCTCAAATCAGTTTCATTCACAGCGGATTCAACCTCGATCAGTGCGGGAGACACGGTCACACTGACAATTACAACGGTTCCAACAGCAGGAGCCAACACCAGGTACACCATCACGTGGGGTGACGGAGATACGACAACAGGCACATCAGATTCCACACCATCTCACACCTATGCTTCGGGAGGAACATTCTCCGTCACAGTCAAGGCGTTCGAGAATGACGCGGCCACAACTGATTCTTCAGGCAGTTTCGCGACATCTACCAGGACGGACTACATAACTGTGGCTACAACAGAACCAGAGGTGGCTTTCGCCATATACGCGGCCGCATCTGGGGGATCGCCGATCACAACTGCAGACAACGGATCAACTGTTTACCTACAGAACAACACCACAGAAACATCGGGAGCCACGGTCACGTACGACATCGACTGGGGCGATGGATCTGAGGACGCAATAGGCAGTGATGGTGAGGCAGGAGGAGCCATAACCAATGGTGGTTCACGTATAGCACACACCTACACCAACTCGGTGGGCGACGATGGCTCAACCGTGGCGGGCACGGGAGCCGGTGACACCAAGTATCAAATAAGATTGAGACTGCTGACACACAGCACTGCGAACCCGGCCGTGATTCCAAAACAGACAACCAACAACTTCGAGGTCTACTCCACACACACAGTAGATTACTCAGCGGCCGACAGCACTATAAGGGGAGTCAACGAAGAAGCAACATCAGGATTCCCCGTGACATTCACCAACGACACAGCGACGAATCCAGGTTCAAACTCGGACTTCTCCGCCACACAGAGGTACACGTGGAACTTCGGCGAGGGTGATGCCAACACACTGGTCAATGTGGGTTCGGGGTCACCAGGAGACACGGGACAGACCATCACAAACACATTCAATTTGAGTTCCGGTGAACAATCAGCGGGCACGACACAGACCTACACAACCAGTCTTTCATTGGCAAATGGACACACAACCGCACCGTTCTCGGCCAACCTGAACATCATAGTGGAGCCAGATGTGAGGGCCAACATAGCGGGCACCGCGGTCACAGTTTCGTCAGGATCTTCAGACAATCAATATACCCTTTATGATCACACTGACCTAGACAGCAACGTGAGATCACTAACAAGATTCACTAACACTTCACAGAACGCGGACGATTACTTCTATGATTACTTCGATGATTCCTCAAGCACCACATCGGTAACGGAGGATGGATCATCGGCAGGATCCATAGCGGCCACCATAGACAAGGACTACACAGGAGCGTCCAACGGCAACATCAATTTCAGATTCAGGGCACACGGAACACCCGACACCATAGAGCAGGATGACGAGGAGACCTTGACTTTCGTCATGAAAGCGGTGCCATCGGCACCCGCGGGACTGAGTTCGAAATCGATCACACTGGCGGATGGTGCGCAGGGAACAAACCCACACCTGTGCGCTGGCTTCGACGACAACACCGGAGCGGCCACAACACTTTCAGCGGGTGACAGCCTGGAAACAACAGTGGCAAGAAGATACACCACAACCACAACAATCGACACATCAACGGCATCAAACTTCTATGATGGTTCAACAGGAACACTGGCCGCGGAGATCAATGCCAGCGACGACGGAACCAAGGCATTCACAACAGCGGAGAATGAAACAGGAACATTCACCAGTCTGGTCGTGAGTTCAAACGTGGACTACGACACAGTGGACAGTTCATATCCACAGCGTTTCTACCTGGTTGCCAGCGCCAAGATCACTAAAAATCTATCTGCCTATACCGTGGGAGTCAACGCACAGCGTTTGACACACACCACCACCGGTGACACCAACTACGTACACGTGGTCAAGGACGACATCACTGTGACACCGACCACCGCAATAGGCACAGTGACAGAGAGTTCTGCCGGAACATACCGTTACATATCAGGTGTGCCTTACTACAACACCGGTTCTCCAACACTCCAGATTGCTGGCACAACAGTGGCCAACTTCACAGGGCAGGCCTACCAGGACACCACTTCACCACACGAAGTTGACCCGGGCACCAACCAAGAATCAACTTCAGGCAATGTGATAGCAAGTAACGATTACACCTACGCCAACATTGATGGAGCCAGTTCGATGCTGACTGGAGGTATCCCAAACACCGACACAGGTGTTAGTTCAGCATACACACTGGGCAACATATCCGTTCCGGTAACCACATCAGGTGTTAGGTCGATACAGACCATAAAAGCCAGGAGCAAGAACGCCAATGGAACAGGTTCTTACTCAGAAGACACAACAAAAATTCAGGTTTACACCAGCTCACTGTTGACTTTAGATGATGAAGCGGGTGGTATAACCGTATCAGATTCCCTAGGCGCCACGTTCGACGATGACGCCGTGAGGATAAGCGGACTTGGTTCCCTGTCAGGTGACACCCCGTCACTGTTTGATTCTTCCAATGCCAACTACTACACAGATCACGCGTGGTCGGGTGCAGTCACCGTGGCGGGAACCAACGAGGCTATCGCGAGATTTGGCACCATAAAACACTTCACCACAGACCTTAGCTCTGGATACCTACCGGCGGGTTCAGACCTAGCCACAGGAAGATCAGGAGCACAATACTTCACTTTCGCGTTCAGGAGGACCACGATGGCCAACTTCACAGTGAGATTATCGGGCAAGGTTTCAGGCTGTTTCATTGCCGCACCGGGCACAGCGATAGATTCCGCTTCGACCTTGAACGGTTGGTTAGACGCTTCAATCACTTACGGTGGTTCGGGTGTTCCCGGAGCGGACACAGGCAACGGAGGTAACGGATCAAACGGATGTGCTTTCACATCAGGAGACAGGATCATAGACAACACCACATATTCAAACCAAACGTTCACGCTGACCTTGGGATCAGAGAACGCCACGAACGCCACTGGCAACAACGTATTGGTTAGATTTAAACTGGAATCGGGAGACAGCATAACCGCGCTGAGCATAGAATAATGGCAATAACTGACGCGAAAAAAGTAGACTACCTTTGGAAGAAGATCGGTTATGGTGCGACCAAGACGGACACCAACGCCAACAAACTGGCTCCCAACGAGGCCATCGCTTCTCCGTTATTACTGAGGGGAGACAAGACATGGAACCAAGCATCAAGCATACCAGCGGTACTCCCAGGATCCAGCGCAGGTGTTGTGACAGTTTATCCCACATCAAACCCCAACGAGACAACCGCAGACGCCACTGCCACTGCCAACAGGACATGGAAAACAAATTTAACTGATTGGATACCACCGGAGTTCGGATCAACATACCAGGTCAAGGTCTACATACACACGTCAGGCGACGCCGCAGGGGCCACGGGAGGCACACAAGTGTTCGCCACGGGTTCAGGCAACAACGACGAGTGGTTCTTCGACTACCAGTCGGGAGTGCTACATTTCATAGGGGCCAACCTGCCCAACGGTGTGGACTTCTCTGGCAAGAGCGTGTACATCGCGGGAGGAAGGTACACAGGACCACAGGGATTGGAGAACCTAAGCACTTCGACTGGCAACATAAAATTCGATGGCAACACAATCAGAGACACCGTAACCAATGCGGACATGACCTTCGAAACACAGGGCACGGGACAGTACGTGTTCTCATCAGACACAGGCGTGGTACTGCCAACAGGAACCACGGCACAGAGACCCACCGCACAGGAGGGTATCATAAGATTCAACACCGACACAGGCAAGTACGAGGTGTCACAGGACGGTAGCACCTACACAGCACTGAGGACGGAACAGACCGCGGCGGACGTCAACAAGGACGTTTTCTCCGGGGATGGATCCACCACGAGATTCGAGAGCACAAACGTGGCTACAGATCCCAAGAATCTGATCGTGTACATAGACGGGGTGATGCAGGAGCCCACACAGAACTACACCACGGATGGCTCGACCGCTACAATCAGTTTTGATGAGGCACCACACGCTGGCGCTCGTATCGTGGTGATGTCGGGCTTCGCTGAATCTCCGGTCTAGGCTATGCTGACGCCGGTGGGCGAGTAGACTATGTCGAAACTCTGCAGTTGACTGGTGATGATGTTCATCACGTCCAGTTCCGGCCACAACTCCCATTCAAATTCCGGTTGTCTTATGATGAAGTCATAGCAGTCCTGACCTGACACGAACCACAGTCGCACTCCCGTGGCGGAGAAATTGGTCTCCACCTGGAACCGGTCACGGCATATTATGCCACACACGTTGGTTATCTTCACACGGAACTTGTTCATCTGGTCCACCAGGTCTGGACGCTGTTGCAGTATCTCGGTGGTCCTGTTCCTGCACTGTGCGGGCCATTTGAGTTTGAGGCTGTACTTGTAGAACTTGTCCTTAGCCTGCACGTGCTATCACCTCCCGATACTTGTCAAAAGTGTCACAGTAGCAGTTGTCAAGGTTATCCAGTTGTTTGGTCCTGGGTGGATTGCATATGTAGGCGAACTTGGTCTGTCCGTTGTACTCGGCCACCCTCCTCAGCAGTGACAGTTCCTTGGGATTTGCGATGTCATAGCCCACCAGGAACACCACGGTCTGCACCAGGTACACGCTCAAGAGCAGGCTGAGGCTCTGTGCGGTGCACCGTTCGGGATCGATGTCCATGGTCCTGACCCCTGGTAGGTCTGGTAGGTTTGTGACTGCGTCAAAGAAACAGTACTTGCGGAACAGTCGTTGGGGCAACACTATGTTCGAACCCGCGATGGCGGGTGAATTCAGGAGGTCCTGTGCCTGTGCCTCGGTGTTGGCGGTGATGTGTGTGTATCGCATGTGCTTGTTCGTGTTGCCTGACGCCACCACGGGTCCTATCTTCAGGCTCTGTTCAAGATCGAACCGCACGGGCAGGTCCCCCACCACAGTAATGTACGTAGTTTTCATGTCGTATGGCTATTTAACACCGCGCAAATCAGCCTTTTAAAATAAATACCTACAGTTTTGCAAGACAACCATTATCGATAAGGGGATTTAAAATGGCAATAGGGCGTATAACAGGACAGATGCTGTCGGCCAACTTGGCTAGATCGGGCACTGACTTAACATTCGAGACAAATTTATTAGCACTGGACGTGACCAACTCCAGGGTTGGTGTGGGCACAGCCTCACCGGCCACAACACTACACATCTCGGCCACGGACGCGATCAGATTACCGTCAGGAAGCTCAGCACAGAGACCGGGCTCACCCGCCAACGGTGACATCAGGTATAACTCAGACACAGGCGCGGTGGAAGGATACGCAAGTGGATGGTTGAAGATGACTGGTGGTACTTCACTGGCTGACGCGGACGCGGACACACAGATCGAGGTGGAGAGGACCTCAGACGAGGACCAGATACACTTCCAAGTGGCCGGCACGGACGCCGCCCACATCAGGGCAGACGGACAGATCGAATTAAACAACTTAAACATCAACGACTTGACTATCTCGAGTCTCACAACCAACGGTGACATCAACATAACCCCTAATGGAACTGGTCAGACCGTTATCAAGAACCTGTCTGTGACGGACGGATTAGATTTAGGTGATCTTAATGCTTTGAACGTGGGTGACATCAACGTTGACTCAGTGAGCTCAGACAACGGCACTGACTTCGACCTAACGCTGGATGACAACTCGGCCACTGCGCTGGAGATCAAGGAGGGCGCCAACGCCTACATGACCTTTGACACCACCAACACAGCGGAGGTGATCACAGCAAGTAAAGCCTTCACAGTGGCAAGTGGTGTTACTTTCACCACAGACACAGCGGACATCAACGGCGGAGCCATAGACGGCACGACCATCGGTGCCAACTCGGCGGCCGCGGGTACGTTCACTAACTTGACTGCAAACGGTGAAATCAACATTGACGGTGATGGTTCGGGTGATAACATTGACGGTGTAATCATTGGAGCCAACACAGCGGCGGCAGGTACGTTCACTAACTTGACTGCTAATGGCACGATCGACATCGACTCAACTGGTAACATGGATGGTATCATAATAGGTGCCAACACAGCGGCCGCAGGTACATTCACCACAGCCAATGCTACCACAGTAGTATCAACCAACGTACAGGCCACCAACTACAAGGCCAATGACGGTACGGCGGCTATGACGATCGCTGACACAACTGGTGACGTCAACGTTTCAACCAACTTCTCAGTTGACGGAAACTTGACCGTAAACGGTACGACGACTACCGTTGATTCACAGACATTAACGATCGAAGATCCACTTCTAACATTGGCTAAGAACAACTCAGGTGGAGCGGCCAACACGTTCGACCAAGGTCTATTCTTCAACAGGGGATCAGACGACAACGTGTCATTCCTATGGGATGAATCAACAGATCAATTCGCTTTTGCTGTGACGGCATCAGAGGATGGTACAACAGCAGGTAACGTGACCATTGACAGTTACGCGGCTTTACGAGCAGGTGTTATAACTGCAACTGACGTAGAAACTGGATCAATATCGGCGGCGGACGGCACAGAATCAGCAACTATTGCCAACTCAACTGGAATTATGACAATCCCTAGTTCAGTGCTTACAACCACTGACATCAATGGCGGTACTGTCGACGGCGTCACAATCGGTGGTGCATCAGCGGGTGCTGGTACATTCACAAACTTGACAGTGAACACAAACGTGGACATCACTGATTCGGGCGGAGACGGTACTATAGATGGTGTCATCATTGGAGCCAACACAGCGGCGGCAGGTACGTTCACAGCCCTTTCTGGTACAAGTTTATCAGTAGGTGATGGTAACATCACAAACGTGGGTGACATAGCACTTGATTCGATCAGCGCTGATGGCACAACGATAGGTATCACATTAACTGATAACACAGCGGCGGCTTTGGACATCAAAGAAGGTGCGAATTCATACTTGAAATTTGACACCACTGATTCATCAGAGTTGATCACAGCAAGTAAAGCCTTCACAGTGGCAAGTGGTGTTACTTTCACCACAGACACAGCGGACATCAACGGCGGAGCCATAGACGGCACGACCATCGGTGCCAACAGTGCCGCGGCGGGTACTTTCACAACTGCTACTGCTACATCAGTAAACGCCACTAACTACAGGGCAAACGACGGCACAGCGGCCATAGTCATCACTGACTCAACTGGTGCTGTTGCGGTATCGACCGCGTTGACAGCCACAGGCAACGTCAGTGTGGACGGTGGAACATTCACTTTCAACGACACGGGCGCGGACCTGGACTTCAGGTTCGAGGGCGACAACGATGCCAACCTACTGTTCGGAGATGCGGGCAATGACAGGATCGGTATCGGCACAAACACTCCGAACTACGTGTTGGACATGGGTTCAAGCACGGACGCTCTAAAACTACCAGAGGGCAACACGGCGGCGAGACCGACGGCGGCCACTGGTATCATCAGGTTCAACACAGAGACCGGCAAGTACGAGGGATCCACGGACGGGTCGACCTACGTTGACTTCGCCACAGCGGGTGACACCCCGAACTTCACCAAGGAGACCACAACAGGTGACGGTTCGACCACCACGTTCTCGGGATTCTTCAGCACCGCTCCGGCGTCTGCCAACAACGTTTTCGTGTACATCGACAACGTTTACCAGGAACCAACAGAGAACTACACAGTGTCAGGCACAAACATCACGTTCACTAGTGCGCCACACTCGGGCGCGAGGATATTCGCGATCACGGGTGCTGACAACAGCGCGTTGGTGACGGGAGGTGTTGCCAGATCTGAGACCACAGCGGTGTCAGTGTCAGGATCCAGCGCCACGAACATCATGACATTCAACGCCGCCACATACAGGTCGGCGGAACTGTTCATCACGGTACAGGACTCGGGCAACACGCAGTACTCGGCCATGAAGGCAACCGTGATACACGACGGCACGACCGCGTACGGTTCCACATACGCTGTCACAAACACGGCGGCGGGTGACATAGTTGACATAACATTCAACCATGACGGTTCCAACACGGTGGAGATCAAGGCCACTCCGTTGAACTCAGGCACACAGAGCATCAAGGTGCAGTACTCACTGCTGGCATAGGGTCAGCGGCACCACAGCCATAATTCAAACGCCCTGCTGGTAAATACTACTGTCAGGGCGTTTTTTTACGACCAGACAACACATAACGTTTCAAACTATGAGGAACAAACAATGACCACAAGAAATTTTTTCGTAAATCACGGACTGGAATGCGGTGACATCGTAATATCCGCCTCCAACAACACAATAACGGGCCTGTCAACAGCGGCACCCACCGCGGACGGAGACGTGGCCAACAAGAAATACGTGGACGATCAAGCATCGGCATCACTGGTATTCACCAACAAGACGTTCGACGCAAATGGAACGGGCAACTCACTTTCAAACGTGGAAGTGGCCGATTTCGCCGCGGGAGTGTTGGACACTGACCTGAGCACGGTCTCCGCTTCGGACGACACCTTACCGTCTGCGAAGGCCACCAAGTCCTACGTTGACGGACAGATATCGGCAGGTGTGGACACACACACCACTATCACGGAGGGCAACTCCAGTGTGGTTGTGGCGGACTCCGGCACGGGCACGATAACAGTGTCAGCGGACGGTGGCACGGTGGCGTCATTCGCATCAGCGGCCACCACCATAACCGCTTCGGGGGCCATAAACCTCACGGCGGGCACCGACGTGGCCATACCAAACAACGTGGGAGTACTGTTCGGCACTGGCGGTGAGAAGATCGAATCAGACGGCACAGACCTCACGTTGACTTCAACGGGAGAGCTGACCTTGACAGCGACGGGCAACACCATCGTCAGCAACAACCTTACAATCAACGGCAACCTCACAGTCAACGGCACGGAGACCATAGTGAACACACAATCACTTGACGTGGAGGACTCGATCATAGGACTGAACAGGAACAACTCATTCGCGGCCACCATGCCGAGGTTCTCGGGCGTGCACCTACACAGGGGCACGGGATCATCGGCCACTGAGTTGGACCTTTACATGGTGTGGGACGAGCAGACCAACGCCACCGGCTCGACCACCAACCTGGGCGGCGTGTTCACGTTCCTGGGATCGGTACATGCAGAGGGCACAGAAGTGCCCAACTCAGACTTCACACTGGCGGACATCAAGTGTAGCACAATCGAGGCCAACCTGACAGGAACAGCGACGGCGGCGGAATATTCCGACGTTGCTGAAAGGTTCGCGGCGGACACAGCCTATGAGCCAGGCACGGTAGTGGCTTTAGGTGGAGCGGCTGAAATCACGGCTGTGAACGAGGAAGCATCAGACGAGGTGTTTGGTGTTATCTCTAGCCTAGACCAAGCGGCGTTCAAGATGAACGGCGGCGCGGGTAACGACGAGACCCACCCATACATAGCAATGACTGGTAGGGTCGACGTCAAAGTGATCGGCACAGTGAACAAGGGTGACAGACTTATATCTGCATCTGTTCCAGGTTACGCCAAAGCGGCCACCAAAGCGGAATGCACGGCATTCAACGTGATTGGTAGGGCCCTTACCAGCAAGACGGACAATGGACCAGGCACGGTTCTGGCCGCCGTGAGGGTCAGTCACTAGGTGATAACAGCCTATTAAATTACCAAAAACCGCATAAATACCGTTACATTAACAACAATCATGCGGGAGAAATGGAACCATGACAACAAGAAACTTTAGGGTAAAGAACGGTCTGGAAGTCGGTGACGTAACAATCGATTCCTCGACCAATAAAATAACGGGATTGAGCACCTCAAACCCAAGCGATCCAGGTGACGTGGCCACGAAGGCCTACGTTGACGCACAGGTGACAGCGTCAGACCTAGATTTCCAAGCGGACACAGGTGGGGCACTGGCGATAGACCTTGACAGTGAGACATTGACGTTCACTGGCGGTACTGGTATTGACACTTCAGGATCAGGCAACGCGGTCACATTCGCCATAGACAGCACGGTGGCGACACTGACTGGTTCACAGACCTTGACCAACAAGACACTGACCAGTGCCGTGTTGAACACGGGTGTAAGTGGTACGGCGATACTGGACGAGGACAACCTTGCTTCAGACAGTGACACGCAACTGGCCACACAGCAGTCCATCAAGGCCTACGTTGACAACGGCCTATCTAGTCTATCATCGACCACACTGACAGCGGGCAATAGCTCAGCAGTTGTGTCTGACACAGGTTCAGATGGTGCGTTCACGGTGACAGCAGATGGTAACACTGAATTAGTCGTAAACGACACCAGTGCCACATTCAGTGGAAACGTAATCGTGTCAGGCGACTTGACCGTGAACGGTACCACAACCACAGTGGCCACGACCAACACCACGGTGTCAGACTCACTGGTTGAGTACGCCAACGGAACCACGGGTGCTCCTGCCAATGACGCAGGTATCGTGATCGAGAGGGGTGATTCAAACAACGCGTTCATCGGTTTCGATGAGTCGGAAGACAAGTTCAGGGTTGGTACGGGCACATTCACTGGTGCTAGTACAGGTAACTTGACCATAACCACAGGAACGCTACTGGCCAACATCGAGGGTAACGTAACAGGTAACGTAACAGGTGATGTGACAGGTAATGCTGACACAGCCACGACACTGGAGACAGCAAGGACGATAGGTGGCGTTTCATTCAATGGATCGGCCAACATCGACCTACCAGGTGTGAACACAGCGGGTAACCAGGACACTTCAGGAACAGCGGCATTGGCAGGAGCAGTAACGGTAACGGCCAACAACTCCACCAACGAGACTGTTTACTTGACATTCGTTGACGGAGCAACTGGAACACAGGGCATCGAGACGGACACTGGCTTAAGTTACAACCCATCAACCAACGTGCTATCCACCACGGCATCAGCGGCACAGTACGCGGACGTGGCGGAGCGTTTCGAAGCAGACGCTCCCATGGAAATCGGTTCGGTTGTAGAAGTGGGCGGTACAGCGGAGATCACGGAAGCGACTTCAGAGATGTCCGAGGACGTTTTTGGTGTCATCTCTGACAAACCAGCATACATGATGAACGCAGGTGCGGGTGACAACACCACACACCCGTTCGTTGCCATGACGGGTAGGACACCGGTCAGGGTAGTGGGTGCTGTGACCAAGGGTCAGAGACTGGTGACCTCATCAACAAAAGGTTGTGCCAGGGCGGTTGCGCAGGGCGAGTCGATCTCTCCTTTCAACGTGATTGGTAGGGCACTGGAGACCAACACAGACGCAGGCATCAAACTGGTAAACTGCGCGGTGAGGACCAACAACTAATAAATATCACTACTTTTTAGTAGGATCAAAGGGCGGCTCTAGGGTCGCCCTTTTTTTTTAGGCGCATAAATACCCGTACTGCTGTCGGTCGGCAATGATAGAGAGACCGTGTGTGGCATATGCCACGCTAACACTATTATAGAAGGAGTACCTCGTATGGCCATAGGTCGTATATCAGGGTCGGTACTGAAGTCAAACCTGACCAGGAATGGCGTCGACCTCGCGTTTGAAACAAACCTACTGTATCTCGACGTCACCAACAGTCGCGTGGGTATCGGTACTTCAGAACCCACAACAGCATTACAAGTAAACGGAACAACCACAACTACAGGACTTACCGCCTCGGGTGCCATCGCCGCAAACGGATCTGGCAACAGCATCACAGTGGCTGACACACTGAGGATAGCACAATCAGGTTCGGGACTGAGGATGACCAATGTGGGTGCGTTCGACAACGACGGTTCAGACAACTTCCGTATTTTTTCGACTAACGATCTGATTCTCTCATCTAATGGTGATTCGAACACAGCACTGACCATCGACGGGACCACACAAGACGTCACCATAAATCAGGATCTAGGAGTCACCGGAACAGTAACGGCAACAGCGTTCGCTGGTGACGGATCACAACTCACAGGAATAAACGTTGACACCAACATACAGTTGGTGGGAGACGACTCAACGGGCGCCACACTGGGCACTGGTGAGACATTCAAGATAGCGGGTGGAACCAACATAACAACGGCGGTGAGCGGTGACACACTGACCGTGACTGGACCAGATCTCAGCAGTTACATCACTGCTTCTAGTACAGACACCTTAACAAACAAAACAATAAACAGCGCCTCAAACACCATAACAATCACTGAGTCTAATATCTCTGACCTAGGCTCCTACATCACGGCTTCCAGCACAGATACATTGACGAACAAGACGTTTGATGTTGAAGGCACAGGCAACAGCATATCAAATATCGATGTTGCAGATTTCAAATCAGGCGTGTTGGACACTGACCTATCAAGTGTGGCGGGCACAGACACTACTTTAGCATCAGCAAAAGCAATTAAGGCTTATGTTGACTCACAAGTGACTGCCCAGGACTTAGACTTCCAAGCAGACTCGGGTGGTGCTTTATCTATTGACTTAGATAGTGAATCATTGACATTCACAGGTGGTACTGGTATTGACACATCAGGTTCAGGCAACGCAGTAACATTCGCTATTGATAGCACAGTTGCTACTTTGAGTGGTACCCAAACATTAACCAATAAAACTTTAACTTCAGCAGTTTTGAACACAGGAGTGAGTGGTACGGCGATACTGGACGAGGACAACATGGCCTCAGACAGTGCCACACAACTGGCCACACAGCAGTCTATAAAGGCCTACGTTGACACAGAGGTTGGAAACGTTTCAACATCATCAATATCACAAGGTGATTCAAACGTAACAGTAACAGATTCAGGCACAGGCTCAGTCACAATCGACGCGGACGGTAGCACGATAATCACCATGAACGCCACCACGGCATTGGACGCATCAGCGACCACCAACGCCATCAGGCTTCCAAATGGTACCACGGCACAGAGGCCCAGCGGGTCAGTGGGTGAGATAAGATACAACAGTAGCACTGACACCATAGAAGGCTACACCACTGCGGGTGGATGGGCACAACTGGGGGCAACGACTGCCACCGCGGAGAACACGGACGACACATCAACAGGATCGGCCACCGCGATCAGCACGACGGCATCGGTGATAGATCAATTCGTGACCAGCAGTTTCGATTCCGCGTGGTACCTGGCAGTGACCAGGGACGAGATCAACGACGAGGTCTCGACCGCCAAGTACAGCCTGGTGCACAACGACACGGACGCTTTCGTTTCAGAGTCACACATCACACAGTCCAATGTTTCAAACACCTACGTGAGCGTGACAGCGGACGTGGCGGGCGGCAACGCCAGACTGTTGGGCACGGGCGGATCGGTGGTGAACTCGGTCAGCTTCTACCGTATAGCGGTGGGTGACAACACCACAGCGGGCACCACGGGTAACGTCACGACTGACATAAATTTAGATGTGGATTCCGCCTCAGAGAAGATAGACGGATTCGCACTGGCATCGGCCAGGGGAGCAAAATACTACATCTCCGTCAACAACACAACCACAGGCGAACTCTCCAACACGGAGGCCTTGGTTGTACACGATGGATCAAACGCCTACATCACACAGTACGGCAACGTCAACACCGGCAACAATGACCTGATAACACTGACGGCGGAGATAGACTCCACGGAGGTCGTGGTCAAGGCGTCAGCACAGGCACCCAACTGCAGGGTCACTGTGTACAGGATACTATTAGCGGACGATGAATCAGCATCAACGGGAGACAACATCAACGTGGTGGAGGCCACCACGGTGGATTCCGGGGCCACAACGGTGGACAGTTTCGCCACGTCGGCCTACACGGGCGCGTTCTACGTGTTCACGGGCTACAACGCCACGGAGGGCGCGGCATCCATACAGGAGGTCATGGTGGTGGCCAACGACGAGGCCTACGTCACACAGGGACCTCTGGTCAGCACAAAAGGTTCTGATCAACTGACATTCACGGCCGCACTGAGTGGTACGACCGTCACAGTGCAGGCGGCTTCAACTTCGGGCGCCAGCACACTAGTCAACGGCTACAGGGTACACATGCTGAGGGGATCAGCGGGTGCGTCCACGGCTGACACAGTATTGGTGTCAACGGAACAGACAATAACTGGTGTAAAAACTTTTGACAGTCCTATCGCACTTACGGTGGGATCAGATCCCGCCACCGTTGCCAACAAGGCCCACGTATATGCCAAGGACGAGGCTTCTAGTGCTGAAGTGTTTGTTCGAGATGAGGCGGGAAACGTTACCAAGATATCACCACACAACGAACAGGGCGAGTGGGAATACTACTCTAGGAATGTAAAGACCGGCAAGACCGTGAGGATCAACATGGAAGAGATGATCCGTGACATAGAGAAACTCACAGGAAAAACTTATATAAAAAACGACTAGACTATCAGGTCCAGTATGGTCTGTAACTTGCCTTTTATGGATTTGTTGTTGAGGGTGTTCCTCAGTCCCATGTGCAGGTTCTTGGGCCAGCACTCGAATGCCGTCCAGCAGTAGCCAGAGTGCTCTCCGTTCAGTTGTGGTATGAATTCTGCGTCTATGGCTACGAGGTAGGTGTGGAAGAAGAACTTCTGATCGTTTGACGTGAACATCTCCAACGGTATCACCTTCTTGAACTTGGGTGTGTCGCCCACTTCTTCCTGTATCTCTCTTTTCAATCCTTCAAAAGCCGATTCCGTGTACTTGGCCTGTCCGCCTACCAGACCCCACATTCCAGCGGTCTTCTTGTCCGTGCGTTGTAGGAACAGGAAACGCTTGGTGGCGGTGCTGTAGAAGAGTGCGCCCGAACAGACTATGTTTTCTTTCATATCTTATTATAACAACTTATGTTTATCTTATCAAGGGGTGGTCGCATCTGTGCTGGCGTCGTAATTGGATGAATTACCGTCCAACACTATGCTCCAATCACCGGCCGTGTAAACGCCCTCGTATGATTTGACCCACTCCGTGCCGTTGAAACGGTACTGTATGCCCGTGTTTAGGTTCGTCACGTAGTGCTGTGTGGAGTCGGGATTTGATGCATCAAACGCCACATTCCATTTTGAGGTCGTGCTGTTGTACTCTATGATGTCGCCAACCCCGGCCACCAGTGCGCCCCACGTCGAACTCTGGAAACTGGCAGTGCTGTCGCCAACGTCGTTGATCACGAGGTACCTGTCACCATTGGCGGGTGTGCCCGGATCGAACGTGGCTGGATTTATGATCTTCTTCACTGCGGTCAGTGAGTTTGAAGGGATGGTGTCAGAATCAATGCTGTATAACAGTATGGTGTCATCCAGTGTTGTTGTGGCGATGGTGCCCACGATCTCATTTCCGTTTGGCTGTTTCAATCTGATCTGTGAAGTGCCGTTGGTTACCTTGCCATACTGGTCGAGCAGTAACTTCCAGTTTACCGCGGGACCGAAAGTCTCGAAAGGATCATA